>ENA-ORCS01000809-ORCS01000809.1-marine-metagenome-genome-assembly--contig:-NODE-809-length-16778-cov-3.123346_pt1 | contig 16778 bp, 16 predicted proteins | sample MGYA00237781_ERZ508513 | MGnify/ENA primary metagenome ERZ508513 (study PRJEB26184, sample SAMN06268793) | marine metagenome | isolation source: Eden Landing Ponds, San Francisco, CA, USA | place...
ACGAACTCGGGATGGACATCGGAGGAGATGGGGCGGACATCGACGCCCTCCACTCGCTCGTCAGCGACCTCGACGGCCCGTTCGCTGGCGAACTGCTTCGCCATACTCGCGAGTTTCATCGCGTCTTCGTCCCCGCGTTCGCCCGCGGAGGCGGCACGATAGGTCAGCGACCGAGCGGCCTCGACCGCGGACCCCATCTCCGCGACCTTGTGTTGGATGGCTTGATACTCCCTGATTGGCTTTTCACCCTGCGTGCGCGAGTTCGCGTAGTCGGTCGCCGCATCGAGGGCCGCCTGAGCGACTCCGACCGCCTGTGCGGCCACGTTGACGCGTTCGGTCTCGAAGAATTCGAGCAGGTGATAGAAGCCCCGGTCGACCTCTCCGACGACGTTCTCCTTCGGAATCCGGACGTCGTCGAGCTCGATTCCCGCGACGTCCGCCGCGCGAATCCCCAACTTGCCGGTGATGGGCGTCGCCTCGAACCCGTCGCGGTCCGTCGGCACGAGGAACGCGGTCAGTCCCCGGTGCTCGGCGTCTTGGGTCGTCCGAGCGATGATGATCGCGACGTCGGCGACGGACGCGCCGGTAATCCACTTTTTCTTCCCGGTGAGCGTCCACTCGTCGCCGTCGCGCTCGGCGCGGGTTTGAATACCCGCCATGTCCGAGCCGTAGTCCGGTTCGGTGAGCGCCATGCACGTTCCGACTTCGCCGGCGGTTATCCGCGGTAGCCACGTTTCGCACAGCTTTTCGTCGGCTTGATCTAACAGGAGCGTCGAGCCGAAGCTTCGCGCCTGAATCGCCAGTCCGATTCCCGGGTCTGCCCGCCAGAGCTCCTCTGTGTAAATCGCCATCTCCAGCGGGTCGAGACCGAGCCCGCCGTACTCCGAGGGGACGTTCGCCCCGACGAGTCCCGACTCGGCCGCTTCGGCGATGATGCTGTCCGGATACTCAGCGGTTCGGTCGTACTCCCGTGCGACAGGCGCAATCACTTCTTCGCCGAACGCGCGCACGCGCTCTCGAATCTCGTCGTGCGACCCAGCCAATTCGTAAGCCATTACCTCAATTTCAAAATACAGTGTTAAGTATTCTTCGACTATTATTTGGAATCGTTAATAATACCGGCCGTTCGACTGACCGGAGGAATTTTACCTGACGCGTGTGACCAACTACCGTGTGAAGCATCACAACACGCCGATACACGTCGAACACGTGGGCATCGCCGTCGAATCGGTCCGAGACGCGGAACCGGTTCTCGTCGCGCTCGGCTGTCAGAAACTGCTCGACGACACGGTCGACGACCAGTTCCGGTGGGCGTACTACCGACTCGGGGACGGCTCTCGTATCGAACTGATTGAACCGACCGGTGCGGACTCGTTTCTCACGCAGTATCTCGACGCCAACGGTCCGGGCCTCCACCACGTGACCTTGGAGGTCGCGGACATCGAGGCCGTCGTCGAAGCGATGGAGGCGAACGGGTTCTCCGTCGTCGATTACGAGCGCCGCGACGAGTGGGCCGAGGCGTTCGTCTCGCCTCGGAACCCGACCGGGACCCTGTTCCAACTCATGGAGTACCACGACGCCTACGAGCGCCGCCGGCCCCATCCGCCCGAAGAACTGTTCGTTTCCGGCTTCCGACTCAGCGCTCCCGACGACGACTGACCGATTCTCACTTCGCGGACCCAGTCGGCGATACCACCGCGCCGGCGAGCGGTTTCGCTCGCCGCTCGAGACACACTGGTAACAACAACCGGAAGATTAATTTAAATTGTGTAGAATTACTATCTGCAGGCGTAACAAAAGATAGCACACGCGAATTCAGATGTCCGCGGGCCACGGCTCCGTTCGACGCCGCGTCGACCGCGTACGAACTCGCAATCGGTGCGCACTAGACATATGCAAAAACCACTACTCACTACGGACTTCTTGGAACGGGCTGTCAAACTGTACGGGGACGAGGTCGGTGTGGTCGCCGACGACGGCACCGAGTTCACGTACGCCGAACTCGGTGAGCGCATCAACCGCCTCTCGAACGCGCTTCGGGAGTGGGGCGTAGAGAAAGGCGACCGCGTCGCCCTCCTGTCTCCGAACTCCCACTACTTCATCGAGACGCTCTACGCGTCGATGCAGTTGGGGGCGCTGTACGTCCCGTTGAACTTCCGACTCCAGCCCGAGGAGTACGACTACCTCGTCAACGACTGCGAGCCGACCGTCCTCATCGCCGATTACGACTACGCCGAGAAACTCCAACATTTGAAGGAGGCGGGCGACACCAGCGTCGAGCAGTGGGTGGCGTACGACGCCGACAGCGTCGAAGGCGAGTGGCACGACTACGAGACCGTTCTCGACGGGGCCTCCGCCGAACAGCCCTCGACCCCGGATATTCGCGAAGACGACGACGCGACGATTCTCTACACGAGCGGCACGACGGGGGACCCCAAAGGCGTCGTTCACACACACCGGATACAGCACTATCACGCGCTCATCCACGCCCACCACACGGAACTCGAAGACAGCGACACGATGCTGTGGACCTCGCCGATGTTCCACATCAACGGCTGGGGTCACATCTACGGGCTGACTGGCATCGGCGGGACGCACGTTATCCTCCGCGAGTTCGACCCCGCCGCGGTCTTCGACCGAATCGAAGAATACGACGTCTCGTTCCTCGGTGGGGCACCGACCGTGCTCAACATGCTGTTGGAGTACTACGAAGACGCCGACGTGCCCACGCGCGGCGACCTCCCCGTCCGCGTGGAAACCGCGGCGAGCCCCCCGCCGAAAAAGACGATTCGACGAACGGAAGACGAACTCGGCTGGCGTATCATCCACGCCTACGGTGCCACGGAGACGGGCCCCATCATCACGACCAGCAACTCGAAACGCAAGATTGCGAAGGGCGACAAATACAGCATCATCAATAAGCCCGGCTTCGCCACGCTCAACACCGACATTCGCGTCGTCGATACGGACGGTCGAGACGTCCCGCTCGACGACCAGACGAAAGGGGAGGTCGTCGTTCGCGGCAACCAGGTGCTGGACCGGTACTGGAACAAGCCCGAAGCCACCGACGAGGCGTTCAACGACCGCGTCGAGGGCTGGTTCCACACCGGCGACATCGCGACGATGGACGAAAACCGCATGATCACTATCGTCGACCGGAAGAAAGACATCATCATCTCCGGCGGCGAGAACATCTCCAGCATCGAAGTACAGGACACCATCTACGACCACCCGGACGTGACGCGGGCGGCGGTCATCGCGGTTCCGCACGAGAAGTGGGGCGAGACGCCGAAGGCGCTCGTCGTCACGCGCGAGGAGTCGGACCTGACCGAGGAGGGGCTCATCGAGTTCTGTCGCGAGCGACTGGCGCACTACAAGTGCCCGACCGTCGTGGAGTTCAGAGACAGCCTTCCGGAGACGTCGACGGGCAAGATTCAGAAGTTCGAGCTTCGACAGGAACACTGGCAGGAGGAAGAACGAGACGTGAACTGACGTGTCGCTCGTTCCCGTATCGGCTTCTGCCGGTCGGACAAGTACCCGAAACGCGACGAATAGGGCTTTCGACTGCATTACGACGCGCTCGTGCCGTTTCTCGAACCGCTCGACTTCACCGGCGTCACCCTCCTCTGTCAGGACCGGGGGCGGCGCTATCGGGTCGACCGCCGCGGGGGGACGACGGCTCATGAATGTCCGGCCGCGTGAACGCGCACACGCAGTACGCGGTGGCGTGTCTGTCCTCCAATCGGTGGCGTACCGTTCCTCCAGTCGTCGTCACCTCGACCGACGACCCGGAGGTTCGACCGCCCGCTATACGGGCGTGAACCGATAGAAGACCCGGTCTTGGTCGGTGGGCCCGTCTATCTCGACGATTTTGAGCCGGACCTCGCTCCCGATTTCGAGGTCCTCGTACGACGCGTCGTCGACCCGCGCCGAGAGTCGAATCTGGCCGAGGTCGACGACGCCGGCGACGAACGGCGTGTCCTCGTTCATCCCGATTGCGGACGTTCCGCGTACCTCGGTAAAAGAGTACATCTCGCCCTCGTGCGGGAGGTCGACGTATTCGAGGTCGTCGCTCGTGCACTCGGGACAGACGATACGCGGCGGGAAGTGAAGCTCACCGCACTCGCGACACTCCGTGGTCGTGAATCGGCCGTCGCGGAGGTTCTCGTAGAACTCGTGAATCTGCGTGTGTTCGGCGTCCTGTAGCTCGTAGAAGTCGAGGAGCCGCGGCAGTTCGACCTCGGAGGGAATCGAGATGGTCTCCCGCGGCACTTCGCCGCCGTCTGGCAGTACGTGGTCGTCGTTCGATGGGTGGTCGCTCATTGTGGGTCCCTCGCGAGCGTCATGACGCTGTGCACTGAGCCGCTACCGCTGAGGTTGTGAATCAGCCCCGTCTCTGGGTCACCCGCGACCGCGCGGGCGGACGGCACCGCGCCGGCGAACTGGCGGTAGACCTCCAGTGCCTGCGAGACGCCGGTTGCTCCGAGCGGGTGTCCACAGCCGAGCAGGCCGCCGCGGGGGTTGACCGCGACGTCGCCGTCGAGTTGACTCCGCCCGTCTTCGACGAACTGCCCGCCCTCTCCGGGCTCGCAGAAGCCGAGTTGTTCGTACTCGATTATCTCGCTAATCGAGAAGCAGTCGTGGACTTCCGCGACGTCGATGTCCCGAAGCGGGTCGTCGATTCCGGCCTGTTCGTAGGCCTCCTGCGAGGCCTCGCGGGCCTGCGGCCACGTCGTCATCGACGGGAGGTTGTTGATGGAGTTCCCCGCCATACAGGACTGACCGCTTCCGGTGATGTACGCGGCGGTCTCGGCCCCGATTTCGTCGGCTTTCTCCTCGCTGACGAGCAGGAGCCCCGTCGCGCCGTCGGTGATTCCACTGCAGTCGAGCAGGTTCAACGGGGGCGCAATCGGGTACGAATCGAGCACGTCGTCGACGTCTACCTTCTTTCTGTACTGCGCGAAGTCGGTCTCGGCGGCGTGGTTTTTGTTCTTGGCGCTCACCATCGCGAGCTGTTCGCGCGTCGTCCCGTGTTCGTGCATGTGTCGCTGTGCGAACTGCGCGAAGTGCGACGGCCCGTTGAGCCCGTTGACGCCGTCGAACTCCCTGTCGAGGACGTTCGTCATGTTCGACTGCATCTCGGGCATGTACTCCTGTCCGAGGTTCATCTTCTCGACGCCGAGGACGAGCGCGACGTCCAGTTGCCCCGCGGCGATCGCGAGCCACGCGTATCGGAGCGCGGCCTGCCCGCTGGCGCACGCCAACTCCGTCCGCGCAATCATCTTGTTGGCGTTGATACCCAGCAGTTCCGCGGTGAGCGGGGCGACGTGGCTCTGGAACGCGAATCGCTCGGGCTGGACGGCACCGACGAACAGCCCCTCGACGTCGTCCGGTTCGATGCCGTCGACGTCGTCGAAAGTCGCCTTGCCGGCCTCCTGTGCGAGGTCTTTCCACGTCGCGTCGCGCGCGCCCCACTCGGTCGTGCCACCGCCGACGATGGCCGCGTTCTGTGGCATCGTCAGTCCTCGAAGTTCGGCTGGCGGTCGTTTCGGAACGCCTGGACGCCCTCTACGACGTCGTCGGTGCTGGTGAGGAGTCCGAACCCTTGGCTCTCCAACTTCAGTCCGGCGTCGAGGCTGGCGTCCTGTCCCTCGTTTATGACCTGCTTTGCGACCTTGAGCGCCGTCTTCGGCCCGGCCGCGATGTCGTCGACGAACGCGTCGACGGTGTCGTCGAACTCGTCGGGCGAGACGGCTCGGTTGATAATCCCCCACTCGGCGGCCTGCCCGGCCGGAATGTGGTTCCCGCGGAAGACCAGTTCCTTCGCGCGCGGTTCCCCGATGAGGCGGGTGAGCCGCTGGGTGCCGCCGCCGCCGGGAATCAGTCCGAGGTCGATTTCCGGGCTCCCGAACGTCGAGTTCTCGGTCGCAATCCGAATGTCGCACGCCAGCATGAGTTCGAGGCCGGCACCGAGACAGAAGCCGTCGATTGCCGCGACCGTCGGCCGGTCGAAGTTGTAGATGCGCTCAATCGACTGTTCGACGTCCATAATCTCGGTCGGGGCGTTGGTGAGAAAGCCCGTGATGTCCGCACCGGCCGAGAACGCGCGGTCGCCGGCCCCGGTGAACACCACGCACGAGACCTCGTCGGTGTCCGCGGTCGACAGCGCGCGGTCGACCTCCGCGAACATCTCCTCGGAGAACGAGTTCAGGCGCTCGGTGCGGTCGAACTCGATGGAGAGAACGCCCCGTTCGTCGAGGTCGACGTTGAGGAACTGATACGGCCATGCTCCCGTGTAGTCGTAGAACCCCTTGCCGGCGGTCTCACCCGTGTCGCCGTTTTCGACGAGCTCTCGGAGGTACTCGGCGGGCCGATATCGCTCCGCTCCGGTCGCTTCGTGAAGCGATTCGAGCTTTTCGAGCACGGCGTCGAGGCCGATTTTGTCGCCGACCCGGCAGGTCCCGAGGGGGAACCGTCCACCGAGGCGGACGCCGAGGTCGATGTCCTCCGGCGTGGCGACGCCGCCGCCGACCAACTTGGCGGCTTCGTTTATCATCCGCGCTTCGATGCGGAGCGTGTCGAACTCACCGGCGTCGTTGGGACCGTACGTCGGTCCGTCGCCGTCGTCGTACTCGTAGAAGCCCGACCCCGTCTTCCGGCCGAGCGTCTCACGCTCGACCATCTCCGCAATCGGCGGGGGCACGTCGAACTCGGAACTGTCGAGGAAGTCGTACCCGATGTCGATACCGCTGTAATCGTTGAGTTCGAATGGGCCCATCGGGTAGCCGCGCTGGAAGACCATGGCCGAGTCCGCCTGTTCGACCGTACACGCGCCCTCGTCGAGCATCCACGCCGCCTCTCCCATGAACGGGACGAGCACGTTGTTCACGACGAACCCGTGGACGTCTTTTTTGACGTCGATTGGCGTCTTCCCGACGGACTCGACGTAGGAGTGCATCGCTTCGACGGTCTCCTCGCTGGTCTGTTCGCCGTGGACGACCTCGACGAGCGACATCTTCACCGGCGGGTTGAAGTAGTGGGTCCCGACGACCTGTTCGGGTCGGTCGGTGGCGTTCGCCATCTCCGTTATCGAGAGCCCCGACGTGTTGCTCGCGATGACCGCGTGGTCGGGCGCGTACCGGTCGACGTCCGAGAACGTCTCGCGCTTCAGTTCCATCTTCTCCGGAACCGCCTCGACGACGAGGTCCGCGTCCTCGACCGCGCGTTCGAGGTCAACGAACCCGCTGACGCGGGAGAAGACGTCGTCCGCCGACTCGTCTATCTGTCGCTTCTCGGCGAGTTTTTCGAGACTCCACTCGATGCTCTCGAGTCCGTTGTCCACGAACTCCTGTTCGATGTCGCGGAGTGAGACCTCGTAGCCGGCAATCGCGGCCACCTCTGCGATACCGTGGCCCATACTGCCGGCACCGAGGACTGCGACTCGCTCTATGTCGTTGTCGTGCATCGTCTATACTGTACTTAACCCGCCTATTCAATGTTGCGGGAAGAATACATACTGTTAGGCACAAGTCGATTTAATAGTACAAAAGATATTGATGTTGCCCATGTAAGAGATATTGGAAACTATACCGCCGAAACTGAGAACACTCGTCGCCACCACCCCACCGGAACTGTCGGTCTCCCGGACTGTCGTGCGACGGCCGGTCGCCGAGCGACACGGCGTCCGCACAAGAGCAACTGTACAGTCTATGACGAGGAGGCTTTCAACTGTTAATCCTCCCAGAATTTTTCCTAACCATCGAAAAGGATATAACTCCGTGATTCAAGTACAGATTGGACCATGAGATCATTTAGCAGACGAGAGTTCGTTAAGGTCGCCGGGGCGGGAACAGTCGTCGCGTCTTCGGGGCTCGCGGGCTGTACCGGCACCGGCGGTTCGGGCGGCGGAGGCGGTGGCGGCATCGGCGAGGAAATCACGATTGCGTGTCCGACGGCGCTAAGCGGGGCGTTTGCCCCGTACGGAGAGGCAGAACGAGACGGGGGGATGCTCGCCGCCCGACATCTGGAAGAGGAGTTCGACGTCTCCATCGAAATCATCACCGGCGACTCCGCCGCCGACCCGAACGAGGCGGTGAGTCAAATCGAGGGGATGGTCGTCGACGACGGCGCACACATGGCGTTCGGCGGCGTCAGTTCTGCGGTCGGCATCGCCGTCGGCGCGTGGGGGTCGGAAAACCAGGTCCCAGTCTGCGTACACGGCGGGTCCGACGATATCACGGGCTCGCAGTGCGCGCCGTATATGTTCAGCACATACATGTCGAATACGATGCAGTTGGGCCCGGTCGCGCCGGCGATGGCCGACCTCGAAGACGACTGGTACATCCTGTACTCGGATTACACTTGGGGGCAGACGGCCTTCGAGGCGTACTCCGAGGCCCTCGAAGCCGAGGGGGCCAACGTCGTCGGCAGTCAGGCAGTTCCGTTCCCCACACAGGAGTACAACCCCTACCTCAACAGCGCGGCGAACTCCGATGCCGGCGGCATTGCGTTACTCGTCGCGGGGTTAGACCAGCGGGCCTCGACCAGTCAGATACTCAGCCGCGAGATGCAGGACGACTACTCGTTTATGATGCATCAGACCGAAGACGTCGGGCTCTGGGGTATCGACCCGGCGGCCGCGGCGCTCTTGGACGTGAACAGTCAGGGCTGGAGCCCGTCGCTCGACGTCCCGGAAGACTGGCTACAGGAGGTCGCCGAGGTCTCGGACCACGACCCGTTCGTCCGTCACTACATGGGGTACGTCTCCGTAGACCAACTCGTCCGCGCCGCGGTTCGTGCGGACTCTCTCGAAGGAGCGGCCATTCGAGACGAACTCTCCGGACACGAGGTCGAAAATCAGACCATTTACGACCTCCAGCCCTCCGCTGACACCATCTACTGGCGTGCGGGCGACCACCAGTTGGTCCAGCCGACCCACATGACGTCCGGGCGTCCGGTCGAAGAACAGCAGAACGACCCGAACAAGGTCTGGTTCGACGTCGCGGACACGATGAGCGGAGACGACGCGTCGCCCGAACCGAGCGACGAGTGCGAACGCTAACTGAGATGGCTACTTCTACACTCAGGCGACTCGGAGCCGGGTCGCGCTCGACGTCCGCCGTCGGTGTCGTTATCGCGTCGGCCCTGCTGTTCTTGCTCACCTTCGCCGTGTTCCCCGACCTGTTCGTCCAGAACCTCATCGGGGGCGTCGCCTACGGCATGGTCTTGGCGATTATCGCGCTCGGGTTGGCGCTCATCCTCGGTCTCCTCGGCGTCGTGAACTTCGCTCACGGCGGGCTGTTCATGTTGGGCGCGTACGGTGCCTACGAAATCGTCGTCACTCAGGGGCTGTCGTTCTGGGTCGCGCTCGTCGTCATCCCGATTGCCGTCGGCGTACTCGGCGTCGCGATGGAGGTGAGCGTCCTCCGCCGACTCTACGGGAAAAACCCCGTTATCGGCCTGTTGGCCACGTTCGGCGTCTTCTTGATGATAGAGGAGGCGACGAGGGCCCGCTGGGGCGGAACGCCGCTCACGTTCGACATCCCGTCGGTGTTACAGGGCGCGATTCCCCTCGGCGTGGGACAGATTGCGACGATACGACTGCTGACCGTCGTCGTCGCGGCGTTCATCATCGTCGGTATCTACAGCCTCATGTACCGAACCGACTTCGGGCTCACGATTAGAGCCGGGCTTCAGGACAGGGAGATGGCCGAGTTCATCGGTATCAACATTCCGATGCGGTTTACCATCGTCTTCTTTCTCGGCTCCGCCATCGCCGGGCTGGCCGGCGTCCTCCGGGGCGCCGAGACGGGCATGGACCTCTCGCTGGGATTCGAGTTCGTCCTCCTCGCGTTCGTCATCGTCATCATCGGCGGGGTCGGGAGCATCTTCGGGAGCGTCGTTAGCGGCCTTCTGGTCGGCGTCAGCGTGTTTATCCTCCCGGTCACGGCTCGGGCCCTCGCGACCGTGACCGGCGTCGACGCGCTCAACGTCGCCGGAATCGGCGGCGTCGTCCCGTACATCGTGATGCTCGTCGTCCTCTTGGTTCGACCGCGCGGGCTGTTCGGCGAGGAGGGGTTACTCGAATGAGCTACACGGCTCGGCTCAAGCGACTGACGAGCGACGTGGACCTGGATACGGTCCGCGAACTCAAAGTCCCAATCGGAATCGCGTTGGTCGCGTTCCTGCTTCGCCCGGTTCTCGGCTCCGAACTCGTTCTCGGCACGCCGCACATCGCGACGACCATCCTCATCTGGATGCTGTTCGCCGCGGCGTTCAACCTCCTGTTCGGCTACGTCGGACTCCTCTCGTTCGGTCACGCGATTTTCCTCGGAACGGGAGTCTACGTGACCGCCATCGGCCTCTCCGAGTTCGGACTCCCGTTTTCGCTGATGACGGTCGTCGCCATGGTGTGTTCGGGGGCAATCGCCTACGGAATCTGCCGGATAATCGTCCGGTACGGGGAGATTTACTTCGCGATGCTCACGCTGGCGTTCGCGATGGGCGTTCACTTCATCGTGAACTCCAACCCGTACGGGCTGACCGGCGGCTCCGACGGGCTCCGTTCGGGCACGACGCCCGAATGGATCGGCAGTTTCAGAGGCCAGCGAGTCATCGACGTTCCGTGGTTCGCCGACCTACTCGGCGCGTTCGGGCTCCAACCCAGCTACTACTACTTCGTGGCCGTGGTGTTCGTTGTCGCGATGGTCCTGCTGTGGCAACTCATCCGGTCGCCCTTCGGACAGACGCTCGTGGCGATTCGAGACAACGCGGAACTCGCCCGGGCGATGGGCATCTCCGTGAACCGGTACAAGGTCTGGGCGTTCACCATCTCCGGCGCGTTCTCGGCGCTGGCCGGTGCGTTGCTCATGCTCAGTAACTACGGGGCCGCAATCGAGAACTTCAGCCCGGAGACCAGCGCGGAGGTGCTTTTGATGACCATCTTCGGCGGCGCAAACTTCTTTTTCGGGCCGTTGGTCGGCGCGTTCAGTTGGTTCGGCGTGCAGGAGTTCCTCCAGTCGTTCGAGGTGCTGGGCCTCCCGGTCGTCGGCGCTATCGAACTGAGCGGCGTCCTCGGCTACTGGCGGTTCTTCTTCGGATTTGCCTTCGTCGTCGTCATCCTCCTCTCGCCTCGTAACGGCGTCTGGGGCTACGTCCGGAACGGGGTACAGAACGGCATCGACGCGCTCCGACAGCGGGGTTCCGATGACTGAGTCGCATTCCGAAACACCCTCGGAGAGACAGTAACTATGCATACAGATACCGATCCGAAAGAAGCGGCGTTAGGCACAGACGGCCTCACCCGGCGGTTCGGCGGCCACGTCGCGGTCGACCGTGTCGATTTGGCCGTCTCGAAGGGCGAACTTCGGTCGATAATCGGGCCGAACGGGGCGGGCAAGACGACGCTTTTCAACGTCCTCACGAACGCGCTCGCTCCGTCCGAGGGGCGGGTGTACTACGACGGGACCGACATCACGGACGTGCCCCAGTACGAACGTCCCCACATGGGGCTGGTCCGGTCGTTCCAGTCGAATCAGCTCTTCGAATCGAAGACGACGCTCGAAAACGTGCGAATCGTCGCACAGACCATCGAACAGGGGTCGTTCTCGTTCGATTTCTTCCGCGACGGTCAGCGCGTGGCGGAAGAGCGGGCCTACCAGATACTCGACCAGGTCGGCCTCACACCGCTTGCCGGAGAGACGGCGACGAACCTCTCGCACGGCGACCAACGGCGACTCAGCATCGCGATGGCGCTCGCAACGGACCCCTCCGTGCTACTGCTCGACGAACCGACGAGCGGGATGGGGCCCGCCGAAACGGAAGAGACCGCCGAGATGATACAGTCTATCCAGTCCGAGTTGGGGCTCACGCTACTGCTTATCGAACACGATATGAGTATCGTACTCTCGATGAGCGACCGCATCTCCGTCCTCGACCGTGGCAAGATAATCGCGACGGGCGAACCGGACGCGATTCGTGACGACGACGCGGTACAGAAAGCGTACCTCGGCGGTATGCGGGAGGAGCTATGACGCTTTTGACCGTCGACGGACTCGAAGCCGGGTACGAAACCGGACAGGTGCTGTTCGGCATCGACATGGAGATTTCGGAGGGTGAAACGGTCTCGCTGTTAGGGCGAAACGGGGCCGGGAAGACGTCCACCATTCGCTCAATCGTCGGCGCTGAGACGCCTCGCATAATCGACGGGTCGATAACGTTCCGGGGGACGGACCTGCTCGCCTGTCAGACACACGAAATCGCCGACTTCGGCCTCGGCTACGTTCCGGAGGAGCGGCGGTGCTTCCCGCGACTGACCGTCGCGGAGAACATCCACGTGGCGGCGACGTCCGTCGACGACCCCCTCCCCGAGTCCGAGATGTTCGAGTTCTTCCCCGAACTCGACCAGATACGCGACCGCGAAGCGAAGAACCTAAGCGGCGGGCAACAGCAGATGGCCTCAATCGCCCGCGCCCTCGTCGCGAACCCGAAGTTGATGCTACTCGACGAGCCGTGCGAGGGCCTCGCGCCGACAATCGTCCGGCAGGTCGAAGCGGGCATTCGGCGGATAAACGAAGAGCGCGGCGTGACGGTGCTCATGGTCGAACAGAACGTCGCCGCGGCCATGGCAATCGCCGACCGACATTACATACTGGAGGAGGGCAACCTCGTCAACGAGGTGACGACAGCGCGGCTCAGGGAAGACGAAGACCTCCGACAGGAGTATCTCGGCGTCTGACGCGGTTTGACCCGCGTCCCGAGCGCGAGGGGAATCGAACGCTCGAACGCTCGCCGACCGTCCGGCTTCGGGTCGCGTCGGTCCGACCGGCTGTTTCGATACGAGGCTCGGAGTCGGCACGGCCTTCGCATCGGGGCGGTTCTTCTCGGCGGGACGCTGATCCCAGTCGGCTCCGAAAACCTATCGTACCCCGGCTTCCAAGACCGGGCTGAGATGACCAACAAACGACCCGACTGGGAATTCAAAGACCGCGATATTATCATTCTCCGCGAACTCGGCCGCGACCCACAGCTCTCCGCTCGGGAGTTGACGACCGTGCTCAAAGAGGAGTACGACATCGACGTCTCGCACGTGACGGTCAGTAAGTCGATTCGCGATATGCGGAGCGCGGGCGTGTTTCGGGAGGCCATCATTCCGAACGAAGACTACTTCACGTTCTCGCTGATGGAGTTCAAATTCAACCCGGAGAACTTCGCGGACCACTGGCGGGAGACGATGGAGTTCCTCCGCGATAGCCAGTACACGCTCTTTTATTTCCTCTCCGACGGCGAGTATCAGTGGAAGGCGGTCATGATGTTCCCGAGCCGAGAGGTGCAGTCTCGGTGGCTCCACAACTTCTACAAGGACCACGGGAAGATGGTGCACAACGTCCGTAGTTCGGTGATGACCAACGTGCTGAAGTTCGGGACCGAACCGCAACTGTTCGACCATCTCAAACAGGATACCGTCAACTGACCGCCGACCGGAACCGCACTCCGGTTCGGTGATATCTGCTGAGGCGCGAACGGAGTGACGCCGGGAGCCGGACCGCGCGGCTACGGTTCGGCCTCGGCGTAGAAGTTGAACGCCTCGAACACCGGGCGGTCGGTCATCCCGAGGAGAATCGCTTCACCGTCGGGGTCGTGGTGATGAATCTCGTCCGGCGGAATCACGAAGATGTCGCGTTCGCTCCATTCGAGCACGTCGTCGCCGACGTGCGTCGCGCCCTCGCCCTCGATGACGAAGTACGCGTCGACGGCGTTGTGGAAGTGCGGGTCGGTCTCCGCTTGAAGCAACTGCGCGCGGAACGACATCGTCGGGAACAGCGGCGGCTGTCCAGTCGCGGGGTTGACGTACGAGAGACTGTAGCCGTCGTGCGGGTCCGGCTCGTCGTTTTCGGCTCGCTGTCGGAGGGTCTGGAGGGTGTCTTTCCAACTGAATCGGTACGGCGGCGTCGCGGCGCAGTTCCCCTCGAAGGGTCCGGGAATCCCGTCTTCCTTCGTGTCCTCGAACGGGCGGGCACGCCCGTACTGCGACTCCCAGTAGCCCTGCGACTTCGTCACTGGCTGGCGGTCCAACTCGTGGTTTTCGAAGGTGTTGCGCGCGTTGAGCGAGTCGAGGACGAGCGGGAGGTCGAGCACGTCGAGCCACGCGGCCGTCTCGTCGCCGTCGTTGACGTGGTCGTGCCACTCCCACTGCGGCGTCGTGATGAGGTCGTTGTCCCGCATCGGGAACTCCTCGCCCGCGACGACGGTCTTCATGTCCTCACTCCCGTCGATAGTGAACCGAAGCGCGTTCGCCCCGTGTCGGTGTGCCGGCGCGGTCTCGCCGGGCGAGACGGTCTGGACGCCGAGGTAAATCGTGTTCGAGATGGCGTTTCGGTATCCCGTGTTGACGGGCACGGCGACGCGTCGCTGGAACCCCGGTGGGAGGTCCGCGATGGGGACGTCGTCTTCGATGGCGTCGATCGACGCCTGAATATCGTCCCACTTCCAGATGTCCGCCTCGAACCCGCCGAATTGGTTTCCGAAGTCCTTTTCGACTTCCCAGAGAGGTCGCAGGTCGTTCTCCTCGAGGAGACGCTCCGTGTCGGTACTCATCTCTAGGAGTTCCTCCGGCTCTTGTTCGGCCATGACGAAACGTTTCCGAGGATTGTTCATAAATGTATGGGTCCATTCTCGTCGCGTGACGCCGCTTCGGGCGGACGTCGTCGCCCCACTCCCGGGTCGCTACTGGCTCACCTGCGCGTCGAATATCTCCTTCGAGGGGTACAGCTCACGGCAGTCCTCGCAGACCATCTGCCCCTGAATGGCGTACTCCCAGAGCTTTCCGCCGCAGGTCGGACAGTCGAAATGGGCCCGGACGAACGGGTTCGATTTGGCGTAGATGTTTTCGAACTCGGCCATACGGCCACACGGTTCGGACGTCACAAAAACATGTCGTCGGTCGCCTCGACCACGGCGGCTCCGGCGTGAGTCACCCCTCGGTGTACGGTTCGATGGCCTCCCGGAGTTCGACCGGGAGGTCGCGCGAACTGACGTCGTCCGTGCTCGCACAGACGCGCGTCTCGTGTCCGGTGAACGTCACCGCGCCGTCTTCGTTGCGCGCGACGTAATCGAAGCGGAGGCTCCGGGTGCCGAGCGTCGGTGTGATGGTTATCTCGATGTTGTCGCCGGCTTCCATCGGGCGCTCGAACTCGAAGTCGATTTCGACGAGCGGGAGCCCGAAGTCGTAGTCCAGAGAGATTTCCCAGAGCGGAAAGCCGACCTCCTCCATGAACATATCCGAGCTCTCGTGGAGCGTATCGACGATGCGGGGGTAGTGCGCGATGCCGAAGGGGTCCGTATCGGAGAACCGGACCGTCCACGTGCGCTTGAAGCCGGTCATTCTTCGAGCACCACGAGCGCGTCGAGCGCGGTCGCACCGCTCGGCGTCACCAAAACCGGGTTCACGTCGATTTCGGCGATCTCCTCCCGCTCGACGAGCAGGTCGCCGACGCGCTTGACGACGCCCGCGAGCGCGTCGATGTCCGCTCGGTCGCGCCCGCGGTAGCCTTCGAGAAGCGGCACCGACCTGAGCTCCTGTACCGCCGCCCGCGCCGTCGCCTGCGTGACGGGGGCCAGCCGATGGGCGGTGTCTTCGAATATCTCGGTGAAGACGCCGCCGAGTCCGGTGAGCACGACGGGACCGAACGAGGGGTCCCGAAGCCCGCCGACGATGACCTCGGTGCCGGCGTCGACGTCGGCGGCGGCTTCGACCAGCACGTCGGCGTCGATACCGCTGTCGGCGGCGGCCGCCTCGTCAGCGTCCGAGACGCCGACAGTCACGCCCAGTCCACCCATCCACTCGCTTTTGTGGGTCACCGCCGGGGAGGAGACTTTGAGCACGACCGGGAACCCGATTCGCTCGGCCGTCGCGGCGACCTCGTCGGGTGTCGATGCGACCTCGAACGCGGGGGTTTCGACGCCCGCGTCGGCGAGGAGCGCCTTCGCCTCGGCCTCGGTGAGAGTCGTCCGGCCGTCGGCGCGAGCCCGTTCGATGGGGTCCGACTCACGCATTGTCGACCACCTCCGCGGGCGCGGCTTCCGCGTTGACGCGCGCGTACTCGGCCAGCGCGGCGACGGTATCGGCGGCCCGTTCGGGCGACTCCGCGTCGAACCGTTCGAGCCAGCTGTAGATCGTCCGGCGTTCGACGTCGTGCCACTCGGCGAGCTCTGTCTGTGTCACCCCGTGCTTGTACGCGATGGCCGCTAGCAACCGCTGTGTCGGCGTCTTGCCCTCGGCGTTCTCGAGGGCGTCGTGCAGTTCCTCGACGGTAGTGTCGTCGAGATGGGCCATTGGGGGAACGACAGTGTTCGAGTAGATAGTTCTGACGGAATCGTGCCGTTCCTCCGGTCCGTCAACCCGGGACCGAACTGCCCCGTACGCACCGACGCCCCGGGGACCGGAACGGCGGTCTTCGGGACAGGGGACGGTAGGTCCACGTACCATCGGGGCGACGCCGGGGACCTACCCGAGCGAGATGTCGAGATAGAGCATCACGACCACGCCGAGGACCGTACCGAGGGTGGCGATCCGTTCGTGTCCCTTCGCGTGGGTCTCCGGGACGATCTCGTCGCTGATGACGAACAGCATGGCGCCGGCGGCGAACCCCATCGCGTAGGGCAGCAACACCGAGACCGTCTGGACGGCGTAGGCCCCGAGGACGGCCAGCGGGACCTCGACCACCCCCGAGCGGACCCCGGCGAACACGGCGTAGAACCGCCTGTCGAGGCCGGCGTTG
>ENA-ORCS01000810-ORCS01000810.1-marine-metagenome-genome-assembly--contig:-NODE-810-length-16778-cov-3.015328_pt1 | contig 16778 bp, 15 predicted proteins | sample MGYA00237781_ERZ508513 | MGnify/ENA primary metagenome ERZ508513 (study PRJEB26184, sample SAMN06268793) | marine metagenome | isolation source: Eden Landing Ponds, San Francisco, CA, USA | place...
GCGATGGGCGTGCCCCAGCGGCGTCCGGGGAAGATGCTGATTGGCGACTTGGCGTGCGCGATAGATGTCCGCCTTCGTTGGTGGAGGGGATTATGATATGGGAAGGTGGTCGTTTCATCTGGCGATTCAACTGGATCGTACGATCCAGTCATACATTCTATATGTCTGATTTCTGTATACTAATAAAGTCGGGCTCCGTTAACAGACGCAAAGTGTGAGATGTGAGATTCCTGCGAAATTTCAGATATGATGATAATGAAAGCAGCGTAGTAATATAGTAGCCAGTTACCTCTGAACCGATTGGAATATCACCTCTTGTCCAAAATCACGACGACTAGAGGTTTCAATATCACCGCTGAACTGTGAGTAGATACGAAAGACAATGACGGAAAACCGTTCGGTGACGGATATTTTCCGACTTCTCGCTGACGACACACGGGTTGATATTCTTCGTGCCGTCGCCGTTTCGCAGTACGAGCTCGAACAGGTCGGGTCAGGGGCTGCTGAACTCGCGTTTTCTGAGATTTATGACCACGTCAATGTTGAGAACACGTCGAAGCTGTCGTACCACCTCGGAGAACTCACAGGGGTTTATCTCCGGAAAAACGACGATAGATACTCGCTTTCACACGCTGGTGAGCGCATCGTTCGTTTCATCCTATCTGGGAATTACGAGCAACCGGAGTCGTTTGGACCTGAACCGATCGATGGAGTGTGTGTCTTTTGCGGCGAGGAGGCACTGGAAGCGAAGCTCTCACACCAGTTTTTCCAGATTGACTGTACAGCCTGTGAGCAACAGGTGGTAGGGCAGCCGATCACGCCCGCACAGGTCAGGACGCGGAACGGCGAGTCGCTGGTTCAGAGCGTCAAGTTACGTAGTGCCGAGGATGCCAGGCAGATCCGGCAGGGGATGTGTCCGGAGTGCGGGGCGCGTATGTCTGCCGACGTGATTGCAGTACCCGACAGTCCGTTGCCCGACGCTGATTCGTTCGTAGTGACGAGTTCCTGTGAGGAGTGTCTCCGGAAGTACAACAGCCCGTTGACCTACAGCGTCGTCTACCACCCGGCGTCGATTGCATTCCACTGGGATCGTGGCGTTGATGTGACGGCGCGCGGTATCTGGGAGTTCCACGAACACGTCTACAAGGGACGCTGGACGTCCGAACAGACGGCGTCCGATCCCGACGAGTACGAAGTCGTGTTGCGTCACGGGGATGATGCAGTTCGACTCTATCTCGATTCGACCGCGACGGTGTTGCGGACGGAGCGCGTGCGAGGCGAAAGCGGTGAGTTTCGATAATCCTGACAGTATTTTTACGAAAGCAGCGTTGAGCAGACGAGGGGGGCTGGTCGGGAAGTTCTCTGATTATCGGTTCTAAGGGCGTGTTATCCTGGTTTTCTACTCAACCCGGGTTTTGAATCAGATCCGATAAATTATCAAATATCCAATAGATTTATCGGTGTTGCTGGCACGACCCATAATCACGGTCAACGGAGACCCAACACGTGCAATCGAACAAGCCCCACGACGCGACAGACCAGCAGCATCGAACACACAACGGGAATACCGACCAACAGCAGTCAACACAAATGCGCTCGAAATCGGCCGACGAGATCGCCCACGCGTACGCAGATGTCGCTGACAAACTCGCACGGTGGCGACAGCTCGACCGACTTTTTGCCGGTCGGTTCCGTCGCCGTCAGTTCGAGCACGCTAACGGTCGAGTACTCGACGTCGCCTGCGGCACCGGGCGGAATTTCCGCTACCTCGCGTCGGCCAGCGAAGTCGTCGGCATCGACATCAGCGACGAGATGCTCGACCACGCCCGCAGTGAACTCGACAGGCTCGAACTGGATGGGGCTGTCCATCAGATGGACGCTCAAGCACTCGACTTCCCTGACGACAGCTTCGACACCGTCATCTCGTCGTTCTCCACGTGCACATTCCCCGATCCGATTGCCGCGCTCCGCGAGATGGAGCGAGTCTGCACCTCCGATGGCGAGATCCTGCTGCTCGAACACAGGCACAGCGACGCCGCGCCACTCGCCTGGCTCCAGGACCGGCGCGCAGAATCACACTACGAGAAGAACGGCTGCCGACTGAACCACGACCCGCTGGAGACCGTCGAGCAGGCCGGTCTCACGGTTGAGAGCACCTCATCCGCGTTCTTCGGTGTCATCACCACCGTCAACGCCACCCCGAGGTGATCATCAGATGAACACTCAGACGATGGCGCAGGCGCTCGCACGCCGACTCGACTACCAGATCCACACACTCCACGGTACCACCATGGACGCACCACACCTGACACGGTATGAATCGGACTCAGTACTGACATTGCAACTGATCTCGACTGCTGTCCCGGAGGCAGTGTATGTCTAACGTTCGCTCTCGCCTGCGGTCGGTCATCTGGAGCAAGCAAGACGGCCGCACTCGCGCCGTCTGGCGCATACTTGTGCCGCTCCTTGCAGGCTTTCTCGTATTGCAATTCGTGAGTACGGCAGCGTTCACGTTCGACCTGAATAGCGGCGATATGATGCTGGCTGCTTTCGGTGGGACGACAGTCGTCATGGTCGCTTTGCTTGGCCTCTTCGCCCGTCATTTGGATCACCGGCCAGTCCGTGAGTACGGCTATCGTCTCTCACGCTCCTGGTGGTACGACCTCGTCGTCGGTATCGGACTCGGAATGATCGTCGTCGCACTGACGTTCGTGATCGGGCGTTACACCAACTCGTTGCGAGTGACCGGTACTGGACTCCTCCCGGAGACCGCTTCGGTCGGACGCTTCCTGCTGTTCTTCGCCGCGTTTGCCGGTGTCGCATTCTACGAGGAGTACATCTACCGTGGGTCGTTCGTCACGAACGCAGTCGAGGGGCTCTCCGCTCGCGGCATCAGTGGCCCAGTCGCAACCACCCTCGCAGTGCTTACAAGCACACTCGCGTTCGCCGCGATACACGTTCCCGGAGCCATTGCCGGGGAGGCCAATATCTCGCTCGTCCTCGTGAAGACGGGGTTACTCGGCGGCCTGCTCGGAATCGCGTACATCTGGACGGACGAGCTCGCGTTCCCGATGGGCGTACACCTCGGCGTGAACTACGCGCTGATGAACGTCTTCGGGATCGACCTGACGCTGGGTGCGGTCGCCGCCCTGCTGATGTTGATCGGGTATTCCGTCGACTCGGACATCCTGTTGAACAATCACATCCTGCGACGGCGGGGTGGGTTCTATGAGAGTACCTACCGGGCGATGCGGACCGGCGTGACGATGACGCTGACCTCGCTGGCGGCGATGATCGTGATGACGATCGTCGCGACGATGCTGGGCATTCCGCTGTTGCCCGACATCGCGTTGATCCTCGTCTTCGGGCTCTCGGCCGACCTGATGAACACCTATCTGATGAACGTCAGTCTGCTGCGCTGGTACAAGTACGAGGGGGTGGCTCGATAACCATGGACCTGAAACTCAGAGAGAACTGGCGAGTCTGGATGCTCGTCGCGCTGTTGATCCTCAGCACGGTCGCGATCTTCCCGTTCGGCTCGCTGCTGGCCGGCGGTGACGGGGGTAGCGACGGACCGGCCGAAGTCGACGACACGCTGGTCAACGACACCGACGGAGTCCCGACCAACGGGACGGCTGGCGACGCAGGTTACGGGACCCAGCCCGGCGGTGACTTCACCAATCTCGACTACGGTCTCGACCTGGCGGGCGGGACCCGTATCCGGGCGCCGTTCGTCGGCGTGACGGCCGAGATCTCGATCGACGCCGAGGAGACCAACGCGCTCGAACGGTCGCTCGCCTCCGAACTCGGCGTCGAGCCGATCGACGTCAGCGTGACGGCCTACCGGGACGCGCCGGGGACCGTGGAAGTGTTCGCCGGCGACGTCCGTCCCGCCGAACTCGAGTCGACCCTGCAGGACCTCGATTACAGTCCCGAGGTCCGGAAGGGCGTGACCGAGGAGACGCGTAGCGAGGTCATCGACGTCCTCAACAACAAGATCAACGAGGGCGGCCTGACCGGCGGGACCGCGAGCGTCATCTCCACCGCCGGCGGAGAGGAGTACTTCGCCGTCGTCGAGGTGCCGGGCGCAAACCAGTCCGAGGTCGAGGAACTCATCGGGACGCGGGGCGTCGTCGAGGTGCTCGCCCAGCGCCGCGTCGACAACGAGACGACGACCGAGACAGTGCTGTACGGCGAGGACTTCACCAACATCGGGATCGCCCAACAGGCGAACCCGTCTGAGGGCCTCCAGCGGCCGTACGTCCCGGCGAACGTCAAACCTGATCCGGCGCAGAACTTCACCGAGACGATGAATCGGCTGGACTTCTCGACGCAGGGGATTGGCAACTGTGACTACGGCGGTCCGACCGGCGGCGACGGGAGCTATTGTCTTGTCACGACGCTGGACGGCGAGGGAATCTACACGGCGCCGCTCGGCGACGGACTCGCACGGGAGTTCCGCCAGGGAACGTTCGCCGACAATCCCGGATTCACCATGGAGACGGGCAACTACTCCGACGCCCGCCAGCTCTCGATCAGCCTCCGGGTCGGGACCATGCCGACGAACGTCAATCTCAGTTCGGGGACGACCTACTACCTCCAGCCCAGCCTGGCCGAGCGCTTCAAGGGCCTGGCGCTGGTGACGGGGCTTATCACCTGGCTGGCGGTCAGTATCGTCGTCTTCATCCGCTATCGCCGCAAGGAGGTCGCGATCCCGATGCTCGCGACCGCGACTGCCGAGGTGTACCTGCTGTTGGGCTTTGCGGCCTCGATCGGACTGGCGCTTGACCTCTCACACATCGCCGGATTCATCGCCGTGATCGGGACCGGGGTCGACGACCTCGTGATAATCGCAGACGAGATCCTCCAGCGGGGTGAGATTGCCACCGGCAGGGTCTTCCAGGATCGCTTCCGGAAAGCCTTCTGGGTGATCGGCGTCGCCGCGGCTACGACGATCATCGCGATGAGCCCGCTGACGATCCTCTCGCTGGGTGACCTGACCGGGTTCGCCATTGTGACGATCGTCGGCGTCCTCATCGGCGTGCTCATCACCCGTCCGGCCTACGGGGACATCCTCCGGAACCTCGTTCTGGAGGAGTAGGCCGGCGGTCTCGCCACCGGGGAACGGGCCGGCGATCTTTTCCCGACCGCGATCCAAGCGGGATCGATGACCGACGATAGCGACGAGTTCTACTGTGAGACCTGCGAGCAGTCTGTGGCTCGCGAGGACGTGATCCGCACGGAAACGATGGGCGGGCTCGACCCGAAGAAGTGGCAGACGTTCTGTTGTCCGGACTGCGGGAATCGGCTGGAAACGGTCTTCGTCGGCGAGGAGTGAGTACGAATCGCTCGGGGGGACAGTCAGAAATCGTCCAGCGCGGCCTGATCGTCTTCGTCGCCGTCGAGGGCACTTCGATCGTCGCCCTTCTCGAAATCCACGAGCGCAGCCTGGTCGGCCTGCCGACGGACGTCCCGGCTGGTCTGCCAGGTCTCGCGGGCACAGGCGGGCAGGCGGCCCTGCTCGTCGACGTAGTCCTCCAGGAACTCGCGAGTCGTCCCGTCGCCCGGATAGCCGCTACCGACGTCGCCGTACTCGGTGGCCAGTTCCGCGACGTGAGCGTCGCGGGCGACCTTCGCGACGATACTCGCCGCACCGACGATCGGATAGGATTCGTCAGCGCCGTGCTCGGCCCGGAGATCGAGATCCGCCTCGACCCGATCGGCGACGCGGCGTTCGAACCGGACGGCGTTCGTATCGCCGGCGTCGAGGTACGTCGCCAGTCCGTCCCGGGCGACCGCCCCGAGAGCTTCGGCGTGGGCGACGACGGTCAGCGTGTTCATGTCCGTCTCCGGGTCGTCGATGCGCTCGACGCTGATCTCGCTGACGGCGACCGCCTCCGCACACTTCCGGATCGCCGTCGCCAGTTCCTCGCGTCGCTCCGGGTCGATGTCCTTCGAGTCACCGACGTCATCGGGGAGGTCAGCGGGATCGGCGACCACACAGGCCGCGAACATCGATCCCAGGACCGGCCCCTTTCCGGCCTCGTCGACGCCCGCCCGCAGTCCCTCGGGTCGGTCACCGCCCGGTGGCTTGTTGTCGCTCGTCATTCCTCGCCGGCGTCCCTGAAGTACGTCTCGTCCGCGAACGGTTCCTCTTCGCCCTTGACGGCCAGTACGTCCAGGGCCGTCACCTCGGCGTCGACCCCGAGCAGTCCGGCGAGGCTGGGTTCGGTCCGGCCCCCGTCGCCCGAGACGAGTTCCTTCACGTAGAGTCCACCCTCGCCGTGGATCTCGACCGTGGCTCGTGTCGCATCGTCGCTGTCGCTCAGGTTCTCGTCGCGCGCCCCGTCGGCCCCGTCGTCGAGTTCGCCACTCGCTTCATCATCGTCGAGTTCGCCACTCGCTTCATCATCGTCGAGTTCGCCACTCGCTTCATCATCGTCGAGTTCGCCACTCGCCCCATAGACCTCGCGCGTGCGAACGATGTCGCCGCGACGGTGTGCGACCCGGTTGGGTGTGCGCTGCTCGATCGTCTCGCCTTCGAGTTCCTCGAGTGCGTCCGTCAAATCGTCGGCCTCGACCGGCTCCGCGAAGGCGACGGTCATCTGGTAGGTCTTGCTTGCGTCGTGTTCCTTGACGCGTTCGACCATGTCGTGGGTCGCCACGCGGAGCCCCTCGACTTCGACCTTCCCGTCGGCGAAGTCGTTGATCTCCGCCTCCAGACTTTCGACGTCGACCGTCCGGGAACGCGGCTCTTTCACTTCGATCACGAACGGGCGGCCGGTCCCGAGCATCAGGGCATCGACGTCCTCGCGGCCGGCCCCGTGAAAGATTGCCTCGGCGCCGTCCATGGCTTCCCGGACGACCGGCGCAGTGAGTTCCTCGACGCTCTCGTCGTAGCGATACCCCGTCCCGTCACAGCCCGGACAGGGTTCGCCGTCGATCTCTCCCGTCTCGTTGCACTTTTTACATGGCCACTCCGTCTGTGGGATGTCCCGCTCTAATTTCCGGTAGCGACCGTAGACGAACGCGGAGTTGATCTGCACGTCGATCGCGTCGGCGTCGAGATCCAGCGTGACCTGAACGTCCGGACGCTCGAAGTCCACGTCTGCCTCGACACGGGCGCCCACGCGCTTCCCGACTTCGCGGTTGACTTCCCGCTTGAGCGGTTCGCCCGCCTCGGCGTCCAGACCGGCGTCTTCCCGAAGGAGGCGTTCGTTCTCTTCGAGCAGGGCCGGAACCCGCGTTCCGACCTGGTAGGTGTCGAACTCGTAGTCGACAAGGTCCCGGGCCACGTGATCTGCCCACGTATCGAAGGAGTCACAGACGCCCGTACAGACCCAGCACTCTTCCGCGTCGGCCGGGTCGTAGGGCTCGTCGTCTTCGAGCGCGACCGTCGTCCGGAGCGCGCGACCACGTTCGTCGTTGCCCAGCCCGAAACTCCGGTCCCCGAGGGGGCGACCGAGACAGGCGTCACACAGCGGCCCCGTCGAAAGCGCACCCCGGGCGTACTCCAAGACGTCCATACGCGATGTGTGGCGAGGGGACCGTAATTCCCTTTCGAGTCGCCGTCGAGGGCATCTTCCCGGAATGATGCGTCCCCCGCCACGGATTGTCTCGTTCCGGATCGAACCGTTTACCTCCCGGAACGGATTCTCGTCGGATAGAGCCGTCCGTGACTGCATCTGACGAGATTCCGGACGCGGAACGCGAGGCGTTGCTGACGATCGTTCACGGTGCCGTCGTGACGTCCGGGGGTGTCTCCGTCCAGCGCTTGCTCTCGACGGGGACGGAGTTCGTCCTCGCCAGGGGGCTCGACCCGGTCGTTTACGGCGTTTACGCGCTCGCGTGGCGGATCGCCCAGCTGTTGATCCGGCTGGTCACGTTCGGCAGCGTTCCGACCCTCCAGCGGTACTTGCCCGCCTACGAGGGCGACCTCGGGGGCCAGTCGCGAGTCGCGGGACTGGCTTACGCGACCACCCTCGGGTTCGGGCTCCTGATCGCCATCGGCGTGTGGCTGGCGGCCCCAACGATAAACGCCCTCACCGTCACCCATCCGCAGTTTCCGACGACGATGGGGCTGTTCGGCCTGCTCGTCGGACTCGTCGGTCTGGTGATGATCTCCGCCGCCGTCTTCCGGGCGGTGGGATCGGCCAGGGGCGAGGTCCTGTTCAACAAGATTCTCCGACCGGCTGTACGCCTCGGCGGTGCGTTCCTGGCACTGGCGCTGGGATACTCGGTCGTCGGTGTCGCCGGTGCTATCGTGGGCGCAACGGCGCTGCTGGTCGTCCTCGGTGTCCCCGTGACGATCCGGGCGACGGGGATCACACCGACCCTTCGCGGAGTTCCGACGGAGGTGCGGCGCTTTTTCAACCACGCCGCGCCGGTCGCGATGAGCAGCCTCGGGAAGGTCTTCCAGAACCGTATCGACTTGCTACTGGTCGGCGCGTTGCTGACCGCCGTGGCCGCGGGCGTCTACAACGTGGTCCTCGTGTTGATCGCGATCGCGTGGATCCCGTTGCTCTCGTTCAACCAGTTGTTACCGCCTGTGGCCTCCGATCTGTACGCGAACGATCGGATGGTGACGCTTAATGCCGTCTACTCGTCGATCACGCGGTTGATCGTCACTGCGGTTGTCCCGATCCTCGTCGTCCAGGCCGTCTACGGCCGGGCGCTGCTTGGGGTCTTCGGGGAAACGTTCCTCCGGGGGTACGTCCCGCTGGTGGTCTATCTGGGCGGTGTCTTCGTCGGGAGCGCGGTCGGCGCGACCGGGTGGCTGCTGATGATGACCGACCATCAGTACGCACGGATGGCACTGGACTGGCTATTGGCCGTCCTCAACGTGCTCCTGACGTACGTGTTCGTCGAAGCCTTCGGCCTCGCAGGTGCGGCGCTGGGAACGTCCCTCGCGATCGCCGTCCAGAACGGATTGCAAGTACTCCTCCTCCGGCGATTCGAGGGGCTGTGGCCATTCGACGGGACGTTCTTCACGCCGCTGGGGGCCGGGATCGTCATGGGCGCCGTCATGATCGCCGTTCGGGCCGTAGTCGGCGGGCTTCCGGCCGTGGGGGTCGGCACTGTTGCCGGCCTGATCGCGTACGTTGCAAGCGTCCACGCCCTCGGCGTCGATCCGCGCGATCGGCTGATCGTCCGGGAACTCGCCGGGCAGTATCGAACCGCCATCGCGGAGAGGCTCCCGCAGTGAGGGGTCATCGCGACCGAGTCATCTCTCACGGACGGTGAGAACATATATGCACTTCACTCCCGAACGTCCGGACACGCAGGGGCATGAGCGAGGAGGAACGGAAACTGCTGGACGCGGCCGGTGACTACCGTTACGCCGTCAGGGACGGCGAGCGGCTTTCCGGGGGCGGCTGGCAGTCCTGTCGGGTGGTTCTGACCGACAAGCGGCTGGTGGTAGCCGGCGACGGATCGAACCGTTCCATCCCGCACGGCAAGGTCACGATCCCCGACGACCCGGGGAAGTTCGTCGACGACCCGGCAGATGCGGTCCCGCTCCGTATCGGCTCGAACGTGATCGTCGTCTCGACGACCGGCTCCGAGGACGTCACCCTGGCGTACTGCCGGGCGAATCTCGGGGGCGCCGTGTTGCTTGTCCGGCACCCCGCTGTCATCGGCGGCGTCGTCCAGGACGACGCAGAGTGGACGAAAGCGCGCTTTCTCGTCGACGAGGAGTCGTTTTCCCTGCAGTACCCCGACGGACGAGAAGTCTCGTGTGCGCTCGATGACGTCGGTACCGTCGACAGCGAGTCGCGGACAGTTATGGAGGCCCAGCGTCGGGTCGTCGAGATCGAACACACCGACGCCGAGGGACGGAGCGTCGAGACCTATCTTTCCGGGACCGAGCGCCACACGTCGGTCCTCCGGACGCTCTTCGAACGGATCGTCGACGCACGCGACGGCGAGTACGAACTCAGCGAGACCGAAAGTCAGGTCTTGATGGCGCTGTATTCGGGTGTTTCACCGTTCGAGATGGCCGACTTCGTCGGCATCAGCGTCGAGGAGGTCGAGGAGATCTACCAGCGCCTCCTCGACATCGGTGCCGTCGACGAGGTCCGCACGCGAACGGAAGTCTCCCTCAACGCTCAGGGCCGGAACATGGCAAGCGAGGCGATGAACGAACAGTGAGATAGTCCGTCCGTTCACCATCGGGTCGGCTTCGGACCGTCCCCGTTGGCGTATTCGCCTCCCGGGTCGACGCGGCCCATCCCGGCCCGGACGAGTTTCGCTTCCGCTTTCTGGAGATGTTCGCTCGCAGTGTTGGTTGCACACCCGAGTTCCGCGGCGACGTCCTCCTGGGTCGCCTCCCGGGGATGCTCGTAATACCCCAGATCGAGGGCGACGACGACGGCCTCGCGCTGGCGATCGCTCAACGCGCTGGCGGGATTTGTCCGCCCGCAGGGGAACTGACCGATCTCGTCGATCCGGTAATCGATCGCTTCGGGCAACGCGTCGAGCGCCCCCTGGAGCGCGGCCGGATCGCCGACGACGTGACTGTGGATCCGGTCGTCCCGCCAGACGATCGGTCGGCGGACGATTAACCCGGCACGCGCGACCGCTTCGATGACCTCCTCCATCACCGGGAGCAGTTGCTCGCGTGCCGTCAGGAAAACGTACGACACCGACTCCTCGGCGGCGACGAGTCGAACTGATCCGACGACGGTCGTCGCTTCGGCCGCCTCGACGAACGTCGCTGCATCCCCTTCGACCGCGTTGAGAAACGTCGACACCCCCGGCGGTGCGCGGTTCCAGTCGACCAGTCTGAACTCTTCGACTGCGGACGCATCGCCGAGTCGAGCGAGCAGTTCCGGTGCCGACTCGGCGTCGAACCGCAACGTAACTCGCGTGTGTTTCATGGGGTGGCGGGCACGCCAGTACCACTTAAATCCCCCGACTATATCCTGTAGAAGCCATTCCTCTCTCCGGCGTTTACTTGCCCCTGATGGGACATCACGGATGGGACTGTCCAGCGCACCGACGTGATTTCGCGCCCTGTCGTCACCGATTGAGGCGTCGATATGACGCGCAGTCCCCGGACTGCCGGATCAAAAGATTCTTGTTCGGAGACCGGTGCTCACTAAACGTTCAGTCAAATGCGTCGAACAGTCAGACGAACACCACTTACTGCCAACCCTTATTGACAGACACGCCCTCGTACAAGCAATGATACCGAGTTTCCGTTCACGATCGAATCGCCTCTTGATCGCCCTGGTCGCGGCCATGATAGTCGGATCGACTGTCGCAGCGATACCGGGTGCCGTCTCCGCCCAGACACAGCCACGAGCCCAGCCCGCACAGAGCGTGGTGGGGCAACCGGATATCACGTTCAGCACGGCAAGCGGCTCGGTCACTGCCGGGACCGCCAGCGAACTCGCCGTCTCCATCACGAACCGTGGTGAAGTGTTCCAGAACGGTCCGCCGGACTACGAAGACCTGGTCACGACCGCCCGGGCGACGACGCTCCGGTTCAAGGACGGCAACGTCCCGATCGACGTTAAATCGGGGGAAGTCACTGCGGGCCAATCCGGTGCGGTACCGGTCGGCAGTCTGACCCAGCCTGTCCCGATCACGGTCGCCGAGGATGCCGACCCCGGTACGTACAAGATCCCCATCGAGTACGAGTACCTCTACACCCGCCAGGTCAAGTACGATCGCTCGGGCATCGTCGACCGGACGGAGTACACCACCACGGAAACCGGTTCGATCACCGTCAGAGTCGAAGAAGACGCCCGCTTCGAAGTCCTCGCGACGAACGGCACCGCACAGGTCGGTGACACCAGCAACATCTCAGTCACGCTGGAAAACACCGGCACCCAGACCGCACACAGCGCCACCGTCGTCGCTAACTCCCAGAGCGGCTCGATGAGTTTCGACGCCGGCTCGCCAAGCGCCAGCGCCTATATCGGCGAGTGGGCACCCGACGAGACCCGAACCGTCACCTACGACGTGGGCCTGGCACCCGAAGCCAGCGTCCGGGAGTACACGGTGGGTCTCACCGTCAACTACGAGGATAGTGACGGCATCCCACAGCAATCCGGCTCGCTGACCGCCGGCATCGACACCCTCCCCGAACAATCGTTCGCGCTTTCGGACCTTGAATCGACGCTCCGCGTGGGTGAAGACGGAGAGATCACCGGCACGATCGAGAATACTGGCCCTCAGCCGGCCGGGAGCGTCGTCGTCCGGTACGCCGACGACGCCACGACGTTGATCCCGATCGAGCAGTCCGCGGCCGTCGGCTCGCTCGATGCCGGTGAATCCGCGTCGTTTACTCTGCCGATCGAGGTCAACAGCGAGGCCGAGTCCGGGCCGAAGTCGATCGACCTGGCAGTCAGTTATCGCAACACGGACGACGAGAAGCGCCTCTACGAGAAACTCGACGTCCAGGCTGCCGTCGCCGAAGAGCGCGACCAGTTCGAAGTCGCGCTGGCCGATCGGACGGTCGAATCGGGCGGGTCGGCCATGTTGTCGGTCGAGGTGACGAACAACCTCGACGAGACGGTCAGCGACGTCGAAGGGCGACTGTTCGCGGACGACCCGCTGGACACCGGGAGTACGGATACGGGCTACGCCGAGTCGATCGAGCCCGGTGAGACCACGACGATGACTTTCGAACTCACTGCTGGGAGTTCGGCGGTGACGGAGAAGACCTACCCGATCTCGTTTGACTTCCGGTACGACGACGCTGACGGCGACAGCAAACTCTCGGATACGACCCGCGTCGCGGTGACAGTCGTCGAGCCCGCTGATGACGGCGGCAGCCTGCCGATCCCGCTGCTGGTGGGCGGCGTCGCCCTGTTGGTCGTCCTCGGGGGCGGGTACTACTACCTGCGTGATCGATAGATGACCCGGCTCGGCGAGTGGATTGAGACGTCGGTCAGGTGGACTAACAAACGGATCGTCTCCCACCCTGGTCCGGTCGTGGTAGCCTTCCTCGTCATGACGGTCGTGTTGGCCGCTGGTATGCCGTTGATCCAGACGTCATCGGACGTCGAGGACACGTTCACTGAGGGGATCCCAGAACAGGAGGCCTACGACTCGATCCAGGACGAATTCGAGGATCCCTTCACCAACGGCGAGGAAACGACCCAGCTCATCCACACGGGCTCGGACGTGCTCACTCGCCAGGCACTCCTCGATGAACTCCGGCTGCTGGAACGCATCGATACCAGAGACGACCTCCGGATGGACTCGGCGAACGGGCCTGCGACCAGCGTCGCCCAGGCACTCGATCCCGGAGCCGAGACGATCGCCGAGCAGCGGCGCGCCCTCGACGGGGCAACCGACCGGGAGGTCAGACGGACTATTCGGGAACTCGCGACCAATCCCCAGTTCTCCCGGACGCTCTCGAACGATTTCAACGGTGAAGAGGCTACAGCTTCGGCCTCGATCACTATTGTCTCACACGACGTCCCGCCGTCGTTCGGTGACGACGAACTGCAGGACGTCCAGTTGTCGATCGATGCGCTCACCGAGGACGCGAACGGGGACATCCGGGCGTACGGGACCGGCGTCATGAACGCCGAACTGAACAACATCATCGGCGACTCGATGACGATGGTCATGCCGGTCGTGCTCCTGTTGTTGCTGGCCTTCCTCGTCGTCGCCTACCGGGATCCGTTCGATCTGACGCTCGGGCTGGTCGGACTCGTCATGACGATCATCTGGACGTTCGGGTTCCTGGGCTACTCCGGGATCCCGTTCAGTCAACAGATGATCATCGTCCCGGTGTTGTTGCTTGCAGTCGGTGTCGACTTCGGCATCCACGTCGTCAACCGCTATCGCGAGGAGACCGTCGAGGGAGCCAAACCGATCCCGGCGATGGAGACGGCGACCAACCAGCTCGCGATCGCCTTTCTCATCGTCACCGTGACCGCGGTGATCGGCTTCGGGGCCAATCTGGTCTCGGACCTCCAGCCCATCCGCGAACTCGGGATCGCCCTATCAGTGGGGATCGTGTTCACGTACTTCATCTTCGGCTGGTTCCTGCCGGCCGCGAAACTCCTGGTCGATCGTCTCCGGGAGAACTACGGGGTCCCGGAGTTCGGGTCCGACCCGATCTCCTCGGAGGACTCGGCGCTGGGACGCGTGCTCGCGATGTCGGCGACCGTCGGACGGCACGCACCGCTCCTGTTGGTCCTCGCCGTTATCCTGCTCAGTGCCGGGGCCGGGGCCTATGGCTCCGGCGTCGATACCACCTTCGACCAGGAGAGCTTCCTCCCGCCCGAAGAGGAGGCCGGCTACGTCGATTACTTCCCGGCCGCGCTCCAGCCCGGCGAGTACACCGTCACCGAGACCCTCAATCTGCTGGAGGATCGCTTCGAGACGAACATCGGCCAGTCCCTGCTGATATACGTCGAGGGTCCCTTCGAGGAGGCTCACGCCCTCGAAGCACTGACTGCTCCCGACGACAGCCCGCCGAGCAGCCTTGCCGTCGGGGAAGGCGGCCAGGCCGACGCCCAGAGTATCGTCACCGTGATCCAGTCGGCCGCCGACCGAAACCCCAAGTTCGCCGCGCTGGTTGAGCGCAACGACCGGAACGGCGACGGCGTCCCCGATCGCAACCTCGATCGGATCTACGACGAACTGTTCGCCTCGCCGATGGGCGACCGGGCCAGCCAGTACCTCGCCGACGACCGGCGGGGTGCCAAAATCGAGTACTCGGTGAAAGCTGACGCGAGCCAGGAGGAGATCTCCGCGGACGGCGCCGAACACGCCGAGAGTTTCCGGTACGCCGCGACCGCCACCGGACAGACGGTCATCTTTGCCGCGATCTCGGACATCCTCTTTGAGTCCGCCATCCAGGGGATGGTTCTGGCGTTGCTACTCACGGCGATATTCCTCGTCGTCGTCTACGGCGTCCTCGAGGGCAAACCCGGGCTCGGAGTCGTCAACGTGCTCCCGATCGGTGTTGCCGTCACGTTCCTGCTCGGGACGATGCGTGCACTCGGCATGTCGCTGAACGGACTGACGACGATGATCCTCTCGATCGCCATCGGGCTCGGGGTCGCCTACTCGGTACACATCACCCACCGATTCACCGATGAGTACAACGATCGCACCGACGCGCTGGAGGCACTCCGGCCGACGCTGTCGGGGACCGGCGGGGCGCTGGCCGGCAGCATGCTCACGACGTCGATCGGGACGGGCGCGCTCGCACTCGCGATCACGCCCGTCCTCGGGGACTTCGGCCTGCTGATCGCGCTGAGCGTGTTCTACTCGTTCATCGCGTCGATCCTCGTGTTGCCACCCGGTCTCTTCCTCTGGGATCGGTTCAATACGAGCGAGAAGGCCGGGTTCGCACGGCTCGCCGCGATCGTCGTGCCGTAACGGCTGCCGCTTTGGCCTCTCTTTTTCGCTCGTTGCTTTTTGAACTGTTTGACTTCGTGTCCCCGTCGTTCCCGGGTACTGATGCTTCCTGGTACTTTCACGCGTCCCAAATCAGGTTGTCGGTGCCGTTGCTCACCTTCGGGAAATCGGACCGTTGTCCCTCTTCAACCTGTAACCGAACGGACCATCATCCCGAAGAGGAGGTTTCCGCGCTGTGTCTCTAGGAAAAAGAACAGACGGGAAACAGAGCGAATCGGAGAATGTCAGTTAGTGTCGTACTTGTAGGTTGCTTCGTCGGGATCGATACCGAAATCCTCGGCTGATTCCTCGGGTTCGTCGTCGTCTTTCCGGGCTGTCGCCGCTTTGAACGCCTCGCGGAAGCGCCGGGGCATCGCGAAGTCGTCGATGGCAATGCGCATCGGGACGGCGTCGGGTTCCAAGGAGTTGCGCTTGGTTTCGAGACGGGCGGCCAGACTCTCCGGCAGGGCATCTTCGCCGATCGACTCGAAGCCGAACTGCGCGAGATACTCCGGGGCGCCGGACAGCGAGTAGACGGTTTCGAAGTCCTGATCGCCGGCCTCCTGAAGGAGCCGTTCGACGACGTGGGCGCCGACGCCCTGTCCGCGCCACTCCGGGAGGACGCCGATGCTCGTCAGTTCGCAGACGTCGCCGTCGTCGTCTTTGTGGATCCGTATCCGACCGAATCCCGTCCGTTCGTCACTGCGTTCGTCGACCGAAATGACGTAGTCCCGCGATCGGAAGGCCGTCTCGTCCAAGCCCATTTCCTCGATGTGATCGAGCAACCAGACCTCGTCGCGATTTCGCGCGTCACGGACGTACATACTACGGAGTAGCGTGGCCCCCGGGAAAAGTATTTGCAGGCTCTCACAGACTGCCGTCGCCACCCTCGAGGCGATCGACGACCTCGCGGATATCGGCGGAAGTCTCGATAGTGTCTTTGACTTTCTCCCGGCGACGCACCTCGGCGGCGCTGGCGTCGTAAGCGCGGACGTACTCCGCGCGGGAGTGTTCCTCGAAAGCGTGGCGGATTGCGAAGTACCCGTCGGGGAGGACCGTCCCGCAGACCGCACACTCGATGCGCTCGTGGCTGGACGACTGATGGACGATCAGATCTTCTACCCGATCGAACACCTCGCCGCAGCCCTCGAGCGCACATTCCCAGCGTGGCATACCCGTAGGTAGACGTCACCAACTGTAAAAAGCCACCCATTCCCCGGGCGTCACCAGCGTTCGATTCGGGAAGCCATTTCCATTCGGTCGGGCCAGTGGCCGCCCGGACCGACGACGTATCGCCGCCCAGCAAGCGAACGATATCGTGGGTGCCGTTCCATCTTCTGACAGCGAGGGAATCCCGGCGTTCACGCCGGGCGGGAATCGCGTACGTTCTGTGTTACAAACCACCGACC
>ENA-ORCS01000814-ORCS01000814.1-marine-metagenome-genome-assembly--contig:-NODE-814-length-16726-cov-4.395820_pt1 | contig 16726 bp, 18 predicted proteins | sample MGYA00237781_ERZ508513 | MGnify/ENA primary metagenome ERZ508513 (study PRJEB26184, sample SAMN06268793) | marine metagenome | isolation source: Eden Landing Ponds, San Francisco, CA, USA | place...
AACGACCGGAGCATCGACCGGGTGACGTGGGGCATACAGACCACGCGGAGTTCGTCGGCGCCGGTCTTGGAGACGCGCCAGCCTCGCTCGCGCAGCCGGTCGGTCATCGGCACCGACAGGTCCGCCGCCACGAGCGGCAGTTCCGGGTCGACCACGTCGTGCCCGCGGGCGGCGAGTTCGTCGGCCAGCCACGCGGCGTCGGCCATCGACGTCTCGAACTGCTCGCGATAGCCCGCCGGCCACAGAGCGTCCATCGCGGCGACGGCGCTCGCGACGCCCGCGCCGCTCCGGGTCCCCGTCAGCGTGACCTGCGAGCGGGATTCGAGATACGGCGTCTCGACGGTGAGTTCGGTCAGCAGGTCCTCGGAGCGAGCGAGCAGACCGCCCGCAGGCACCGCTGCCTGGCCGAGCTTGTGCGGGTCGATCGTGAGTGTGTCGACGGCGGCGTCGGCGAAGTTCCAGTCGAAGTCAGTAAACGGCAAGGCGAACCCGCCCCACGCGGCGTCGACGTGACAGAGCGCGTCGGCGGCGTGTGCAAGGTCCGCGATAGCGGGGACGGGGTCGACGTAGCCGTACTCGGTCGAGCCCGCGACGGCGACGACACAGACGGTGTCCTCGTCGACGAGTTCCGCCAGCAGGTCGGGGTCGGCGCGATGGCCCGTCGTCGGTGCCGTCCGCAACTCCACGCCCAGCACGTCGGCGGCCTTCGTGAAACTGAAGTGGGCGCTCTCGGGCGCGACGACGTTGGGGTCGTCAGTGTCGGCGCGGTTGCGCGCGATGCGAACCGCCTGGAGGTTGGCCTCGGTGCCGCCGCTGGTGATATAGCCCGCGGGGTCGGCATCGGGATGGCCCGTGACCTCGCCCAGGAGCGAAACCGCCCGGCGTTCGAGGTCGGCGACAGTCTCGTAGGTGCCGGGGTCGCCGGGGTTGGTCGCGAGGAAGCGCTCGGCGGCCGCCCGGGCGGCCGGGTGTGGCTCGGTACACATCGACGAGAGAACCCGCTCGAACGTCTGTGGGTCGGCCAACTGGCCCATTCGTCCCGGAGAACGTGCGCGACCCGCTTAGACGTTGTGTTCGCCGGAGCCACCACGTTCGCCCGCGGCGGATGACTCGCCGCGGTCTCCCTGGCCGTAGGTCGTATCGAGATACGCCGTGAACGCTCGAACGAGCGCCGAATCGTACGTCCAGGCGCCGCGATAGTTGTCGTCACTGACCTGTTCGGCGACGAGCGCACACGCCATCTCGTCGTCGCCGCCGCCGTCGAAGGCGACGAACCAGAACGCGCCGAGTTCGTCCGCCCCTGACCCCCCCTCCTCTGTGTCTCCAGTGTGAATGGACACCCCGTCGATTGCGGGGGGTCTCCAGTCGGGTGCTCCGTAGACGTGGACGCGCAGGTCCGTCTCGGTGGCAAGCCGCTCGTAAATCGGTAGTTGCGCCTGGTAAGCCGACAGCGACTGGAATCCCGCGTACAACGTTCCCTCGCCGACGCGGAACGCGCGGTCTTCGACCTCCCGAGAGGTCGCGAGCAGGTGCGGGTGGCCCACGCTCGTGAACCGGGCGCCGGCGAGCAGCGACCCGAACTCGGTGTAGCCCGACTCCCGAACTGCCGAGTCCCACGGTGTGTCCCGCGGCGGGTCGACGACGTCGGCGAACGCCGATGCGGCGACCGAGCCGCGATACTCGCCACCTCGCCGGACCGTGAGATAGCCCGCACTCGCGGGGATCGGCAGGGTCTCGTGGTCCAGGCGGACGTCGAACTGCCCCAGGAACTCGTGGAGCGACTCGTCGCGCTCGGGGCCGTAGGTCGTCACTGTCGTCGGTGGCCCCCGAATGTGGTCAAGTGCGGCGGCGACCGAGTAGACTGTAGGCATATAACTTATCTTATAACTCGACGAGCGTGTCGACGTCGAGTTCCTCCTCGCCTGTTTCGGCCGCCACAGCGGTCGACAGCACCGGATCCGCCACCGAAGGCAGTTCGCCCAGCGTCACCCTCTCACCGGCGACGTCGTAGGTGACGAACCCGGCATCCGCGAGCATCGGCAGGTGTGTGTGGTGGAGTTCTATCCGGACGTGCTCGGCATCCACGGAGGGAGTACTCGTCCCAGCGCCTGGCCCCGCCTCACTCCAACCGGTCACACACGCCGCGAGCGCGTCCAGCGACGCGGTCTCGTGCTCGCGCAGATAGTAGAGGACCACCCGCCTGTGTGGATGTGACAGCATTCGAAACAGGTCAGAGAGGGTATCTCTTGGAGTCATCGATGCAGTTCTGAAAGTACACCATGTGCACAGTTCAATCTATTGTCTGTTTTGTGATCAGTTGTGTCAGGACCGAGGGCTCTCGAACTGGGGTCCGGCACCTGTCACGGCTGGATAGAGAAAAGACGTATCACCCGGGGTGTCGTGATCCGGGACGATGGTTTCCGACACGTTAGCCGAGGAGACGGCGCTTGTCACGGGTGCGAGTTCTGGTATCGGCGAAGCGACGGCACACGCACTCGCAGAGCGGGGCGCAGACATCGCGCTCGCGGCTCGCCGGGAGGAGCGACTCGAAGCGATCGCGGAGACGCTGCGCGCGGAGTACGGCGTCGAGGCGCCGGTCGTCCCGACCGACGTGACCGAGGTCCCGGCCGTCGAGACGATGGTCGAGACCACGGTCGAAGAACTCGGGGGCCTCGATATCCTGGTCAACAACGTCGGCCTCGTCCGCGGCGAAGGGGTCGACGACCTCTCGACGGAGGCCTACCGCACGATGATGGACGTCAACGTCGACGGCTACTTCTTCCCGACGCGCGAGGCGCTACCCCACGTCCGCGAGGCCGGCGGGACGCTGGTGTTCGTCGGTAGTTTCGCCGGGCAGTACCCCCGTCCCGGTAACCCCGTCTACGCCGCGACGAAGTGGTGGGTCCGCGGGTTCGCCAAGAGCGTCTCCGCCGACGTGGGCGACGACGACGTCGCCGTGACCGTCGTCAACCCCAGCGAAGTACGCAGCGAGTTCGCCGCCGACTCCGGGGAGTCCTTCGAGGAGCGATTCGAACCCGGCGAGGTCTCCGACCCCGAAGAGATCGCCGACGCGATCGCCTTCGCGGCCGAACAGGACCCCTCGATGATCTCCGAGATCGACCTCTACCGCCGGGACAAGCTCAGTTTCTTCTGACGGCGATACCCGGTTTCGAACCGTCGGCTACCCCGCTCCGACCGGGCAGTCGCCGCAGTCTGCGACCTCTTTCCGACGAGTCAGTCGCCGCCCTCGGCGACCGGGTTGCCGGCTTCGACGAGAGGGTCGCCACCCTCGACGAGGGGGACCTCCGCCATCGCCGGCCAGTACTCGAAGAGGTGCTCGGCGTCGTCGCGTTCGATCTCGGCCTGATCCTCGCGGGCCAAACGCGTGATCGCGGCCATCCGGACGTCCTCGCCGACGTTGATGCCAGCGTTGTGCGTGAGTTTCGAGTGCCAGAACACGACGGTTCCCGCCTGGCCCGAGATCTCGTAGGGCTCGTACTGGTCCCACAGCAGGTCGTCGTAGTCCCACTCGCCCGCTTGCTCGCCCACGGCCGGGAGCTGGGAGTTGGCCGGTTTGCCGCCGACGGTTTCGAGCGCGTGGTCCTCGAAGTATTTCGCGGCGACACGATGGGACCCGGGCCAGACGGTGAACCCACCCGACCGCGGCCGGACGTCGTTCACGTAGACCGCCACGCCGAGCGTGAAGCTGGACACTTCGGGGTTCTCGTCGAAGTTCGCGTAGCCGTCGAGGTGGCCCGTCACGGCCTGCGGGCCGAGGAACTGCTCGCCGGCGTCCCCGTCGGGGAAGTTGAGCGCGACCTGCATCCCCTCGCCCGGCGGCGCGAGGACGTCCTCGCCGACGAGCGTCTGGGCGGCCGGGAAGACGGCCGCCGCGATGTCGGTGAAGGGGGCCTGGTCGACACCGTCGGCGTCGACGTCGTAGCCCGCACCGACCACGGCTTCGGGGTCGTCGAGGTCGACCTCGGTGCCCGCATTGATCGCCTCGCGGGCCTCGGCCAGCAGGTCGTCGGAGAGGAGGTCGTCTCGTGCCAGAAAGCCGTTTCTGGCGAACTCCCGGCGTTCGCGGGCGGAGAATTCCGGCATGGCACACTCGGCGTGGCCGTGGCTCTTGGATGTTCGGGCAACGGCGATCCGGACACCGTGGGCACGACAGCAGTCCGGACACAAACCGGAGTGGTCCAGGGCGGGGACAGGACCGTGACGTTTTATTCACACCCCGCCGAGAGGCCGGTATGATACTGTCGGACGGAGACATTCTGCGGCGCCTGGAGCGGGGGGACCTGGTCGTCGAACCGCTGGACGACGTCGACCTGCAGGTCCAGCCCGCCAGCGTCGACCTGCGGCTCGGCCCGGAGTTTCTGGAATTCCAGCACGCGAACATCCCCTGTATCCACCCTACCAGCGAGCGGGAGGTCGACGAATACGTCGAGGAGACGGTCGTCGAGGAGGGCGAGGAATTCATCCTCCACCCCGGTGATTTCGTTCTCGGGACGACCTACGAGCGCGTCGAGGTCCCCGATGACTTGATCGCACACGTTCAGGGCCGCTCCTCGATGGGGCGGCTCGCAATTGTTATCCATGCGACAGCAGGGATTATCGATCCGGGGTACCGGGGGCAGATCACGCTCGAACTCTCGAATCTCGGAACCGCACCGGTCGCGCTCACGCCGGGAATGCGCATCTCGCAGGTGATCTTCACCGAACTCAAAAACGCCGCCGAGCGGCCGTACGGTACCGATCGGGGGTCGAAGTACCAGGACCAGACCGGGCCCCAGGCGTCGAAGATCCAGGGTGACAGGGAGTTCGGCGGGGACCAGTAGACCGATGAACGGAACCGCGAACGGACCGGAGGCTGGCCGATGAAGTTCGTCGAGGAACTGGTCGTCGACGAGTTCCTGCCGACCTTCCGGTCGATGCTGGCCGAGGCGCTGCGCGAGCGGGGGCTCACCCAGAGCGAAGTCGCGGAGTTGCTGGGTATCAGCCAGAGTGCCGTCTCGAAGTACGTCCACGGGGAGGTCGAGCGCAACGACCGCCTCCTCACTGACCGGCGGATGGTCGACCTCGTCGAGCGCCTCGCCGAGGGGCTCGCAAGCGGCGGGATGAGCCGCGTCCAGGCCCTCGTCGAGGCGGAGGTGTTCATCCGCCAGCTCGAACAGGGCGACCTGCTCGCCCAACTCCACGAGGAGACGATGCCCGGCCTCGCCGAGTACGGGGACGACCGCTTCGCCGTCCACGACCCGGAGAGCACCGTGCGCGAGGCCGAACGGACGCTCGCGTCCGTCCGCCGGGGGCTGCGCATCATCGAGAACACGAGCGGGTTCGCCGAGTTGATCCCGGCGGTAGGGTCGAACCTCGTCGAGGCGTTCCCCGACGCCGAAGGGATCGAGGACGTCGCGGCCGTCCCGGGGCGGCTCCTCGACGTGAAGGGGAGCGTCGCGGTGCCGGCCGAACCGGAGTTCGGCGTCAGCGGACACGTCGCGACGGTCCTGCTGGCAGCACGAGCGAACGGGAGCGACGCCCGGGCGGCGCTGAACGTCCGCTACGACCCCGACCTGGTGGCGTCACTGTCCACGGCCGGTCACCGGACCGTCGAGTTCGACCCCGAAGTCGACGTCGAGACGGCCGTCGCCGCGGCGCTGTCGGCCGAACCCGACGCGGACGTCCTCTATCAGACCGGCGGCGAGGGGATCGAACCTATCGTCTACGTCCTCGCGGCGGACGCGCCGACCGCCGCCCGTGCCGTCAGGGACCGAGACACCGACCGGAACCGGGGATCGGACTCAGACCCGGACACCGACCGGAACCGGGACAGCTGATCCCGATGGCAGACGACGTCGCCGCGACGCAGGCGTTCTACGGCCGGTGGGCGCGCGTCTACGACTGGGTCGCGACGGCGCCGGGCGTCGAGTCCTGGCGAGCGCGGACCGTCGAATCGCTCGACCTCGACCCCGGTGACACCGTCGTCGAGATGGGCTGTGGGACTGGTGCGAACGTCCCGCACCTCCGGGGGGCGGTCGGACCCGAGGGCCGGGTCGTCGGTGTCGACCTCACCCAGGGGATGCTCCGGCGAGCGAGCGAGCGGGTCGACCGGGAGGGGTGGAGCAACGTCGAACTGGTCCAGGCCGACGCGACCAGACCGCCGGTCGCCGGGCCGGTCGACGCGGTGCTCGCGACGTTCGTCGTCGGCATGTTCGCCGACCCGCGACCCGCCGTCGACAGGTGGGTGGGGATGCTGGCCCCCGGTGGCCGTATCGCGCTTTTGAACGCCGGTCGGTCCGACCGTGCCGTCGCTCGCCCGCTGAATCTGGCCTTCCGGGGATTCGTCCGTGCCGCCGCACCGGGCGAGCGCGGCGTCTCGCCGACCCGAAGTCTCGAACGCCGGGTCGCGACCGCCCGCGACCAGGTTCGACGACGGTGTGAGACGACGGATTTCGAGGAGTTCGGACTCGGATATCTCGGCCTGCAGTGGGGCGAACGCGACGAGTCAGGACAGACGTAGTCCCGTCCCGCAAGAGACCGGACTCCGTTTCGACGGGCGTTCGTCCCGGCGTGACTGCGGTCAGCCCTCACCGACCATCCGCTCCTCCTCTCCCCATTCGCGCTCGCGGAGTTCGTACTTCTGGACCTTGCCGGTCGCGGTGGTGGGCAGTGCTTCGACGAACTCGAGTTCGCTCGGAACCTTGAAACCCGCGAGGTGGTCGCGAGCGAACCCGAGGAGCTCCTCGGCGGTCACGCCGGGGGCCTCGGGGTCGCCGTTCGTGGGCACGACGAAGGCCTTGGGTGTCTCACCCCACTTCTCGTGGGGGACGGGGACGACCGCGACGGACGCGACAGCGTCGTGCTCGAAGAGAGCGTCCTCGACCTCGATAGACGAGATGTTCTCGCCGCCGGAGATAATGATGTCTTTCTTTCGGTCCTGGACGGAGACGTATCCGTTCTCGTCGACGACGGCGAGGTCCCCCGTGTGATAGTAGCCCTCGACCTTGTCGGTGAAGGCTTCCTCCGTCGCCTCGGGCTTCTCCCAGTAGCCCTCCATGACCTGATTGCCGCGGACGACGACCTCGCCGATGGTCGAGTCGTCCCACGGGACGTCGGTGCCGTCGTCGTCGACGACGCGGACCTCGGTCCCGAGGACGCCCTGGCCCTGGCGTTTCTTGAGCGCGAAGCGGTCGGGGTCGTCCGCGTCGAACTGGCGTCGGGACGCCGAGGTGGTGACGAGGGGGCCGGTCTCGGTCGCGCCGTAGAGTTGCTTGAAGTACCACTCGAACTCCTCCTCGACGGTGCGGATGGTGGCTTCGGGGGCGGCCGCACCGGCGGCGACGACGCGCACGTCGTTCTCGCCGCTCATCTCGGGTTCGCCCGTTTCCTCGTAGTACTCGATGAGCATGTTGAGAACGGTCGGCGCACCACACATGAGCGAGACGTCCTCCTCGCGGACGGTGTCGGCGACCCACTCGGCGTCGACGCCCCGCGAGCAGACGTGTTTGCCCCCGAGGCCTGTGACCGCGTAGATGTGGCCCCAGCCGTTGACGTGGAACATCGGGAGCGTCCAGAGGTAGACGTCGTCGTCGCGGATCTCGTGGTGGATGGAGAGGACCTGGGCGTGGAGTGACTCGGTCCGGTGGGTGCGCATCACGCCCTTGGGGTCGCCCGTGGTGCCCGAAGTGTAGTTGATGGTGATGACGTCGTCCTCGGCCATCTCCGGGCGTTCGCGGTCGTCGGGGTCCACGTCCTCGAGTATCGAGTCGAACGCCTCCCAGTCGCCCTCGACGGCATCGGGGTCGTTGGTGACGAACACCTCGGCAGGCACCTCGTCGCGGATCTCCGCGATCTTGTCGGCGTACTCGTAGTCGGCAAAGACGGCATCGACGCCCGCGTCGTTCAGGATGTACTCGTAATCACCGGGCGTGAGCCGGTAGTTGAGCGGCGTGTGGACTGCTCCGATCTGCATGATGGCGTACGCCGACTCCAGATGGTAGTGCGTGTTGGGGTCGAGGACCGCGACGCGGTCACCCTTCTCGATTCCCCGTTCCTGTAGCGCCGCGGAGAAGCGGTCGACGCGCTCGCCGAACTCGCCGTAGGTGTAGCGCTCGCCGGTGGTGGCCACGACGGCCTCCTCGTCCGCGAAGTACTTGGTCGCCCGGTCCAGGAAGTCCGTTACCAGGAGTTCCTTTTTCATGATCGTCTGTGTTGAATGCCGCCCGTTATAATAATGCCTCTCCGTTCCACTCCCCGTTCTGTGGTGAACGCAGTGTCATGCGGGGGCCGGTTGGAACGGATGAGCGTGTCATAGAAAGCCTCTCGAGGGAGGCCGCAGGGGTCGTGCCAGTCGCCACCACCAACCCGCGAAACACCGGCGAGCAGAAAGACGTCGAGTACAGGGTCGAAGACCGTATCACCGAACACAGCGAGGACGTGCCGCTCAAGCAGTCCAGCTTGGACGAGACGTCCAACCGCTGGACAGGCGTCGAGCGAACCAACGACGCGATCAAGGATGGGGCTTCGGGCACGTCCGCGCCCGAGGCCGCGTTCACGCACGAACAGAAGTGTTCGTTACGCTGTGCCGACAGCTCGTCGTTGCCATGCCCAACTCCGGTCGGGGACACGGGCCGGGCCGTGAGGAGCTATGAGATTGATTCTATGACATACCTTGGTAGAGAATAACACCCAAACCTTTTGACTCATCGCGGTATAGAAATGTGCTATGGTGGGGAAACAGCACCAAAACGGTGTGGGGTTAAATTACGATACGTGGAGCAGACGTCACTATCTCGTCGCGACCGCCGGGATAGCGGCGTTGAGCGGCTGTGCCAGTAGCGGCGATGGCGGGGGGACTCCCGAACCTGATGAGGAGACCCCGACGCCGGCGGCTGGGACCGATACCCCGGAGTCCAACGGGGAAGACGAAGAAGAAGAACTCCCGGAGGGAGTCTCCCGAGAAGAATTCGAGAGCGGCCCGGTGCCGGAAGCGTACACGACAGCGACGTCGCTGGCCACCGAGACGCGTGACCCCGACTCGTTGCAGTCGAAAGCCGACGTACTCTTCGCCGAGTACGACGAGGCCACCGAAAACGACGCCCATCAGCCCGGTTCGTGCTGTGGCAACTGTTCCGAATTCATTCCAGACAAAAACGGCGACACCTTCGGGGCCTGTGCCAAAGTCGATGGATACATCGACGGCGCTGATTGGTGTACGATTTGGGAAGAACTGCCGGAGCCGTCGGTCCCGGAGGAGATGTCCGAATCGGAGTTGGCGACTGCCGAGGTCCCGTCACAGTACCGGACGGCCGAGTCACAGGGTGGGGAAGCACGGAATCCCGACGACCTGTTCGCCCAGGAGGACGTGAACCTGACAGAGTCCGTCGAGGCCATCGCGGATGGTGCCGCACAGCCGGGACAGTCCTGCGGGAACTGCGCGGAGTTCATCCCGGACAAGAACGGCGACGGATGGGGTGCCTGTGCCAAAGTCGAGGGGTACATCGCAGTCGAAGACTGGTGTACCACCTACGAGCACATCAGCGAGGTTCTGTGACCGCCTGCGCGCACGCGGTCCCGGGTCTCTGGAAACAGCCGGTGTCCGGAATCCGAAATGTGAAAATACCATCCAGTCGGCGCAACGACATGGGCGATGGATTGCGGATCCGGCTCGACGTCGTCATCGTGTCGCTGGGAGCGATACTAGTCGAGTCGACCGCGATCGCTGTGGAACTGAACACCGGCTGACCCGGGCTGGCCCGGAACCGACTGCGCGTCACATCGCCCAGGCCGGTCACGCCCGGTATCGTTCTGCGTGTTCGGGGCAGAACTCGGGGTCGCGGAGTTGGGCCGCCACGACGCCGGGCTGTCGGTGGGGATTCGCCAGCCGACAGCCCTCCGCCTCGCAGAAGTCCTCGCCGGTCGCGAGGTAGTGATAGGCCTGCAGGACGTACCCTTTCAGTGCGTCGGTCGTCCGGGGGTCGTCGGCGACGAGGAACTCACCGTCGACCTCGTTTTCGAGGACTTCGCGGGGCGGCGCGCCGCCCGACAACAGCGCGTGTTTCTGCTGTTCCTTGTAGTACTGCTCGGGTTTCGCGGGTGCCTCGTAGAGGCCCGGAACCGAGACGAAACCGGGCTGGCCGAGCACGTTCACGCGCTTGTGCCAGCGGCCGTCGTGGTCGCCCCAGGTGCCGACGACCCGGTCCAGCAATGGGACGTGGAGGTGGGCCAGCCCGCGCTCGGACTCGGGGAGTAATCGATGCAGGATGTCCTGGACCTGCAGGCCGTCGTAGATGACGCCGCCGGCGCGCTCGGGGTTCTCGATGGCCCGCTCCTCGTAGCGGACGATTCCGACCATCGTGTTCCCCGTTTCGCGCTCGTACGCCGAGAGCACACGCGCCTCGGCGAAGGCCTCTGCGAGGTCGAATTCGGGGTCGCGATAGACCGAGAGAAACCGGTCGCGGACGGTGACGTCGGCGTCGACGCGCTCGGCGAGCCAGTCGGCGATGGCGTCGGCGTCGGCGACCGTCGTCGGCGCGCGATACAGCGTGACCTCTTCGACCATGTCGGTGGTCCGTGGCCGTGACAAAAACGGTTTGCGGGTTCGCCTGGAGTGGTATGGGTTCGGCTGGGTCGGGTTTCGGACTCTGTGCTGCTACACCTCGCTGCCGTCGAAGCGCTCGTGGCGCGGGTCGTCGCGCTCGGCGAGGTGCTCGCTAATCACGCTCCGTCTGCCTTTCCGGTTGCACGCCGGTGCCGGACACGAGACGTATTTCTCGGAGTCGGTCTCACCGGACATGCGTAGGTGTAGACTGGCAGGGAACTAATAGTTCGGCCCCGGCTCTATCGGGCGTGTGGGCGTTGCCGGGGCTCACGACATGCGTGGAATACCTTCGACCTGTTCGCTGGCGGCTGGTTCGGCCACTACTGGCAGTGTTGGCTGAAAGCCCTCGGCCCACTCGCTAGCAGTTGGATCGACCGCTACTCGGACTGAGCGATGAAATCCCTCGGCCCGCTCGCGGTCGCTCAGCGACATATCCGCGCTCTCCGCACCACCCGCGCGGATAGAGGTCGCTGAGGCGACTACAATGAACGCGAGCGGGCCTCGCCCTTTCAGTCCACCAAGGACCGCAACCGCCCCGCACCGCAACGGCCACACACCTCCCCAGCCTCTTGCGGTGTCGTGCGGGCGACCCAAGCGTCGCCCGCACGTCCCGAGGGACCGCCGGTCCCTCGCTGCTCACTGCGTTGCGCTCCTCATCCCTCGCACGATAGGTCTCGCGATGAAACGCTCGACCGCGCGCGCCACAGTGGATGAGACAGCCACTTCGAATCAGTCGGCAGTTCGGGCGCCGGAACAGTCTTCAAGGCGGGGGCGGGCAAAGCCGTGGACATGATCGGCCCCCCTTCGGTCTCCGAGGTGATGCAGTCGAACGTCGAGACGGTCGGCCCGACGGCGACGGTGAGCGAAGCCGCCCGACTGCTCCACGACAGAGACGTCGGCTCGGTCGTCGTCGAAGACAACGGCATCGCCGGCATCGTCACGGAATCCGACGTCGTCTCGCTCGTCGCGACCGGCGGTGATCCCGACACGACGAGCGTCGAGGCGGTCATGTCGACCCCCGTCCACACCGTCGGGGCCGACGAGGGTGTCGTCGTCGCCGCACGACGTCTCCGCGAGCACCGGATCAAGAAACTCCCGGTCACGGGCGGGGACGAACAGGAGGGAGACGAAGACGGGGATGGAATCGAAGACGGAGACGGAACTGAAGGCGAGCTGGTGGGGATCGTCACCACGACCGACCTCGCACACTTCCTCCCACACGTCCGCTGGCACCACCCGGACAGTGCGGACGACGACGACCGCGTCCGCCGGACCGAACGCCGCGACACCGCCTACGAGAAAGACGACTGGACCTTCGAGTACGTCGGCCACGAGGACGCCATCGACGTCGGCGACGTCCTTCGGTTTTCCAAGACGCTCGACGAGGACGAAGTCGAGGCCTTCGCCGACGCCAGCGGCGATACGAACCGTCTCCACCTCGACGACGACTACGCCGCCGGCACGCGCTTCGGCCGCCGCATCGTCCACGGGACGCTCGTCGCCGGTACCGTCAGCGCCGCACTCGCCCGCTTGCCGGGGCTCGTCGTCTACCTCTCCCAGGAAGTCAGCTACCTCGGCCCCGTCGACATCGGTGACCGCGTCACCGCCGAATGCGAGGTCGTCGAGGACATCGGTAACGACCGCTATCGCCTCTCGACGGCCGTCACCGACGGCGATGGCGAGACTGCCATCGACGGCGAGGCGGTCGTACTGGCCGATCCTATCCCCGAGACGGCCTGAACTGTCGCTGTCGGCCCTCCGCTGTCGGTCCCAGACTGTCGGCCCTCGACCGATCGCTGTCTGTCAGAGCTATCGCTATCCGCTGGGGGGGATCGGGGTGACCGGCGGACGACGGCGGCGTCACTGACCGGTCAGAAAAACACAGAAACCGTCGGCGTCAGCCTAGAGCAGCCCCGTGTTCTGGAGTTTCATCAGGTCCTCGGTGTCGAGGGTTTCGCCTTCCTTGAACTTCTGGTAGATCTCCTCGGCTTCCTCGCGGGCGGCCTCTTCTTTCTCCTTGCGGGCCTCCCGCTCTTCTTCTTCTTCCTTCTTGTCGAGTTCGCGCAGCCGCTTCTGGACGCGGACGAAGTCCTCGTGGTGCTGGTCGGCCGCTTCCTGGGCGTCCACGAACTTCTCGTGCATCTCGTCGGCCTCGTCGCGGATCTCGTCGGCCTCGCGGTAGGCCTCGATCATCTGGTTGTGATGCTGCTGGGCCTCGTCCGCGAGCTCCGTCACCTTCTGGTGGTGGCGGGAGGCTTCAGAGCGGATCTCCTCTGCCTCGTCTTTGATCTCCTCGAGGTCGTCGCCCTGGTTGAGCTTCTCTTTCTTGTCCGAGAGCTTCTCGCGCTTGTCCTCGATCTTCTCGATGAGTTCACGCTCGTCCTCGGCCGAGAGCACTTCCGTCTGCTGTTTGAACTCGAGGTCCTCGATCTCGCTTTCGAGTTGCTCGATGTCCTTGCCCTCGTCGAGTTCGAGGTCGTCGCGCATCTCCTCGACCTCGTCGAAGAGCTCGTTGGCCTCGGCATTGAGCTCGTTGCGCTTTTCCTTGTGTTCCTGGACCTGCTGGTTGAGCTCGTCGCGGCTCTCGCGGTGTTCCTGGGCCTCGTCGACCTTCTCGCGAGTCTTCGCGTTCAGGTCGTCGCGGTCCGAGGCGCGCTCGGAGGCGAGCTGGTTGAGTTCGTTTCGTCGGTCCCGGAGCTGCCCGGCGAGCTTGATGAGCTCGCCTTTGGATTTGGTCTCCAGTTCCTCGTCTGTTACCGATACGTTCTTGGATTCGTCTATCGATTCTGCCATAATTGTACCTCGATGCCATACCCGCTCCGGCGCTCGACAGTCGACCCTCTTCGGAGTGGCTGACGCCGACAACAAGGGTTCCCTGTCATGCTGGGCGAAATGCGATACTGCCTGAACGCCGGAGACGTTCTGGTGACCGCTAGTTGCGTTTCCCGTGGTTTAAACGTTCCGGTCAGCGATGCCCCTGTTTTACACCCACACGGGCCGATACGGGCCGTGTGGGCCGTTCCCACACATCAGGACAGGCTTATAAACGATAGGAGTTGGTTACCGACCGCTCGGCCGTTCGGACTTCGAGGTCGACCGAGTCCGCATCCTGGGGGATCGAGACGGTCTCGACGGTCGCGCGGCCGGTCGCGCCGACGGTGAACTCCGCGGAACCGGTCTCTTCGCCCGCCTCCCAGGCCACGGTTCCGGAGACGTTCCGCGGCGTGTCGTTGCCGACGACCAGGTCGCACTCGCCGGCCGAGGCGCCGACGAGGAACGCCTGAATCGGCTCGAACGCGGCCGCCAGTTCGTCGGCGGCGTCTTTGGGTTCGCCGTTGCGGGCGAACACGCCCATCCCCGCGGCGTCCGTATCGCGCAAGGCGTTCGCGACGACGACCGGACTCCCGTCGGTTCGCAGTCGCTCGGCGACTCCGCGGACGAGTTCGGCCTGGTAGGCCTGTGAGGCCGCGGGGTCGTCGCTGCCGACCACGGCGTCGTGTTTCGCGCGGTCGAAGTCCGCGATGGGCGCGCCGTCGCTCCCGCCGCTGTCCCCATCGCCGTCTGCGGCCGCGTCGGTGAGCGAGGCGGCGCCGAACTCGCCGACCACGTCGCCCAGCCCGTAGCGCTCGCACACTCGGCCGAGATCGTCGACAGAGCCGTAGTCCCAGCCGGGGTACAGCGCCGCCGCGTCGGGGTCGGTGCCGGGTTCGCCGACGACCGGATACACCGGGCGGTCGTCGGGGAAGCCCTCGGCCACCTCGTCGGCGGCGCCGTGGTCGTAGTCGCTGCGCCACGCGCGCCAGCGCAGTCGCAGGCGGTCGAACAGGCCGCTGCCGACCCGCTCGGCGAAGGTGTCGGTCGGCTCGTCGTGGACTGCAAACGCCGCGAGACTCGGGTGAGCGCCGTAGGCGTCGGCGAGGCGACCCGCCAGTTCTTTCCCGCGGCCGATGTCGAAGATGCCCGGTCCGGTCAGGGGAAGGTCCTGCCAGACCAGCAGCCCCGCCTCGTCGCAGGCCTCGTAGACCGCGGGCGACAACGCGTGTGCGTGAGCGCGCACGAGATTCGCGTTCAGTTCGACTGCTCGCTCCACGTCGTCGACGGTGCCGTCCTGGAGCGTGACGCCGCGGACCGGGACCGCTTCGCCGTTGACGGCGATGCCGTCGTCGGTCTCGGAGACCGTCACCAGTCCGGTCGTCGCCGTCTCGACGGCGCCGTCGAGTTTCGCTCGGACCTCGTAGCGGTTCTGCGCGCCGTGTTCGCGGGGCCACCACAGCGACGGGTCCCGCAACTCGATGGTGTGTTCGACGGTCGTCTGCTCGCCCGCAGCGGCCGCGACGCTCGCCCGGTCCATCATCCCGCGTCCGCGGCGCTCGCCCGCGGGTCGGGTCGTCAGCGTGATCCGGTCGTCGACGGCCGCGTCGGCGTACACCTCGACGGCCGCGTCGATTGCCGCTCCGTCGCCGGTGACTCTCGGCGTGACGTCTACGTTCACGACGAACGTCTCGGGGTGGGTCGTCACGTCGACGCCCCACCAGATGCCGGGGACGCTGTCCTCGGCCGGGATCCGGTCGGTGTCGTGGGTCCCCCCGTAGCGGTCGTCGGGCGCGCGACATTCGACGACGAGTTCGTTGTCTTCCTCGGGGACGAACGGCACTCGCACGGGCTCGAAGACGGCGTCGGATTCGGCGACGAGGTCGTCGTTGAGCCAGACGTCGGCGCCGGCGTACAGCCCTCGCAGTTCCAGCAGCGCCATCGCCTCGTCGGGATCGCGCGGGTCGGCGAACGTCGTGCGGTAGGCGACTCGCTCGGCGCCGGCGAACCTGTCGGGTCGACCCGGCACCGACACCGCGTGCCACTCGGCCGGCGTCGGTTTGCCGCCCCCCGGCTCGACCGTCGCGGCGCTCCACTCTCTCGGCATATCTGCGTGGGCGTGCGCTGGTGGTATATCCTTTATGTCCGCCACGCGAGACGGGTCGTGCGCGCGTCTGACATCCGTCCAGCGACGGATTTCTCGCTGTCCAGTCACGCAGCCCGCGGCCGTCAAGTCACGCAGCCCTCGCCCGTCCAGTCGCGCACCCCTCGACTCCCCCTATCAACGGCCGATCGACGACCCACCCCGACGCCGTCTTTTACTTTCACTTTCACTCCGGGGACGGCTCGTCTTCATATGTCCCCCGGTCGATCTGTCTGGTATGTTGAGCGAGATCGCGTGCCGGTGCGAGGCGGAGGGCTGCTCGCGCGAACTGACCGACGGCGACTGCCAGCTGGTCTTCCGGACCGCCGGCGGGGAGCGACGCGCCTACGAGTGCGACTGCGGGTTCGTCACCGTCACGGTCGCGCGTCCCAGCGAGTAACGTCGGGGTTTTCGGACCGGTCGCGGATCGACCGGCTGAAGTGCGCCGCCGCGGACCCTCGAACATGGACGGAGACGCTGACGTGGCGGCCGACGCCGACGGCGGCGAGCCCGGTGCCGGAGCGGACGGCGAGGCACTGGTCGAGACCCTTCACGCGACGGGCCACGAGAACGTCACGGGCGAGCACGCGAGCACCCTCGAAGTCACGAGCGACGACTGGCTGACGCCGGCCGGCGACTGCATCCTCGCCGTCGAGGCCGACCGCGTCCCTGCCGACTTCGACGACGAGTTCCTCGCCGCCTGCCAGTCCCGCGAGGCGACGATCACTCTCACTATCGAAACCGACGGCCACACCGAGCGTGTCGCGGGGCGCGGCCACCCCGACTTCTCCTTCGAGAACGAGCGCTCGCTCGTCTGCCGGACGAGCGACTACGTGGACGACCGGACCGTGATGGTCGACGCCGACGGCGCCGCGACCGACGCGGACCGCGACCTCATCGCGGCGCTCGCGGATGGTACGGACGCGACCGTTCGGTTGCGCGTCGAGTGATCGGTTTTCGTTCCGCGTCGTGATCTGGAGTGTTCGGTGACAGCGACCGCGGACAGAGGGATTGTTGCACTCAATGCGACAACCGCCACCGGAAACAGCGTGAAAGCCCCGAACGGGACCGCTACGACGATTACTGCAAACAACCTGAAAGCCCCGAACGGGACCGCTACGACGATTACTGCAAACAACCTGAAAGCCCCGAACGGGACCGCTACGACGATT
>ENA-ORCS01000815-ORCS01000815.1-marine-metagenome-genome-assembly--contig:-NODE-815-length-16673-cov-3.387081_pt1 | contig 16673 bp, 13 predicted proteins | sample MGYA00237781_ERZ508513 | MGnify/ENA primary metagenome ERZ508513 (study PRJEB26184, sample SAMN06268793) | marine metagenome | isolation source: Eden Landing Ponds, San Francisco, CA, USA | place...
CTGGTCGTCAGTCGCGGCGCTGATGGACTGGACGCCGTCGTTGGCCTCCTCGACGGCTGTGACGATCGACTCCAGCGAATCGACCGCGTCGTTCACTGTCTCTATCCCCGTCGAGACGCGCTCGCTCATCTCGCGGATGTCCTCGACGGTCGTCTCCGTGCTCCCCTTGACGGTCTCGACCCGCCCCTCGATCTGCTCGGTCGCTTCCCGGGTCTCCTCGGCCAGACTCTTGATCTCGTCGGCGACGACAGCGAAGCCCTCGCCAGCCTCGCCGGCTCTGGCGGCCTCGATCGAGGCGTTGAGCGCCAGCATGTTCGTCTGGTCGGCGATGTCGGCGATGAGGTCGACGATCTCCTCGATCTCGGCCATCTCGTCGTCGAGTTGTTCGACCTCGTCGACGGCCGTCTCGGCGGTCGTCTCGATCGCGTCCATCTCCTCGACCGCCGCGCTCGCCCGTTCACGCCCGGTTTCACCGAGGTCGGCGGCCTCCGCGGTGACCTCCGCCACCTCGTCGGCCGAGGCCGCGATCTCCTCGATCGTCGCCGACATGTCCGTGAGTTCTCCCGAGGCCTCCTGGATCGTCTCGTCCTGGCGTTCGGCCTCGTTTGCCATCTTCCCGACCGCGCGGTCGACTGTCCGGTTCGTCTCCGCTACGTCGTCGGCGGTCCGGGTGGCTTCCCGACTCGACGCGACGACGTCCGCCGAGAACGCCCGGACCGTCGCGACGGTCCGTTCCAGGTCGGCGGCCATCTCGTTGAACGCGGTCGCGATCTCGGCCATCGCATCGTCTTCGACGTCCTCCTCGAGTCGGCGCGTCAGGTCACCCGCGGCGACCTGCTCCATGACCGTGCTGTACTCGCGGGCCTGCCGTTCGAGACGGTCGGCCAGGGCCTCTGCACGCTCGCGGGCCTCCTCGGCCTCGCTACTGGCCTGGCGAGCCTCGCGCTCTGCGGCTTCGGCTTCCTGCCGAGCAGTCTCGGCCTCCTCGATGCGCTCGTTCAGCGAGTCACGCATCGTCCGGAACGAGCCGAACAGCCGCCCGATCTCGTCGACCCGGTCGACCTCGGGGACGGCCACCTCGAGGTCGCCGTCGGCGATGGCGGTCGCCGTCCCGTCCAGCCGTGAGAGGTCGCGACTCGTCCGCCGACCGAGCGTCAACGCGATGGCGGCCAGTCCGAAGACGGCGGCGCCGACGAGCGCCCCCAGATTCCTCGTGACTGTCCCGACGAGTGCGAACGCCGACGAGGCGGGTTCGTGGGTCATGACAACCCAGTCGACGCCCTGGACGGGCGCGTACCCCATCGCCATGCTTCCGCCACCCATCTCCATCTGCAGATACCCCGAGCTGCCGTTCAGTCCCCGTCGGACAGCCATCGAGTCGACGCCTGCCCCCGCCATATTCTGCGTGAGAACGTCTTCGGTCCGGTGGCTGACGACCGTCGTGCCGTTACTGTCGACGACTTTGGTAAAGCCGTCTTCGCCCGGTCGCGGGAGGCGGTCGATAGCCCGCGTCAGGTTGACGACGACGACCAGCGCCTCGCCGTTTTTGCGCGGGACGGCCGTCGCGATGGCGACCGCCGGTGTGTCGAACGTCCGCGAGTGGAACGGCTCCGAGACGACGGTCCGCTGGGACGTGTCGCCCGAATCGGCCGCCTCTGCGACCGCGACGGCCTCGCGTGCGGCCGACTCCCAGCCGAAAGAGGTGTTCGCCAGGTCGGTGTCCGCGACCGACTCGTTCGACCCCCCGGGGACCGTCGATTTGTCGACGTCAACGTAGTGGATGGCCTCGGTCTCCTTGGGGAGTCGGCCCGCCTCGAACTCCTCCTGGAGGAACGACTCCGCTCTGAGTGCGGTCCCGGTCTGGACCGCCAGCGAGTTCGAGAGGAGCGACGTCTCCTGGCGCAACGCGCCGAGCCAGTTGCCAACTAGCTCACTCTGGGTTCGCGCACTCTGTTCCAGTCTGTGTTCTGTTTCCGACCGCACGCTGTCGGTCGTCTCCGCGTACGTGTATCCGCCGATCGCAGTGATGAGAACGATGACCGCGAGAAAGCCGACGGCGAGTTTGACCGCATATCGACCCCTGATCGCGCCCGGAAGGATCCGTCCAGCGATATCGACCATTCGTACGGACTGAGTGCGATCCGGATACTAAGTTTTGCCTCCCCCGTATTCAACACTGATAGCGGCGGGCGATTCTACTCAGTGCGGACGGCACCGGCGTCGGCGGGGTGGCGGTTGGACTCGTCAGACCGCGAGCCCGATGCCGTAGACGGCAGCTGTCGTCGCGAGTGCCGCGAGCGCGGCGTAGGCGAGCACTTCGATGGCCCGGCGGCGGTCTCGGCGCACGGCCTCGGCGTCGCTGACGGACCCGGCGTCGCCACCCGACCCCGAGAGGTCGTAGCGGGCGAGCGCGCCGAAGCCGACACAGAAGCCCAGTCGGTCCTGGAAGAAGCCGACGAACGCACCGAACCAGAGCGGGAACGTCCAGAGGAGCGCCGACGCCGGGCGGCCGGTGGCGAACACGAACAGCGTGGCTCCGACGGCGCCCGCTGCTCCGAGGAGGCCCGCTGTGCGGCGCTTCCGGCGCTCGTCGCGCCCGATGTTACAGACGCCTGGCTGGTATTCAGACATGGACTCCCCTACGGCGGATGCGGGCTTAACGACCCAGCCAAACCACGTGGGTATGCTACTCTGCTCCCCCTCGTCGCGATTGTCGACGAGGCAACGGGACTGAAAGGTATTTACTCCCAAGTGTAGCAATGACGGGTACGAGCGGTTTCTTCTCCGAGACATGAGCAGGTCCAATAAATAGGGATCTTCGCTTCGATTTTCCCGAATGTCGAGGAGCATTTGATCATTCTGGGATGATTTTATCAGCGCTCGGTAACTCTTACTGGAGTAATGGCACTGAGGCCAACCCGGCGTCGTATTCTGCAAGCGTCAGGTAGTGCAATCCTCTGGAACACCGTTTCGACACAGTCAGCCAGTGCAACTTCTCAAACGCGAGGATGGCCGATGTTCGGGCACGATCTACAAAACACCGGTCATTCTCCGAATCAGACTGGTCCGGGTGATACTGTCGAAGAACAATGGGCGTATCAGACTGACGCTGGTATCCAATCTTACCCATCCGTAACAGCGAACACCGTCTACGTCGGGAGCAACGATAACCATCTGTATGCGATCAATCTCGAAGACGGAACCGAACGGTGGACATTCGAGACCAGTAGCAGAATACGCTCGTCACCAGCAGTCGCTTCTGATACCGTCTATATCGGAAACGACGACGGGACAGTACACGCTGTCAACATCCAAGATGGGTCGGAGACGTGGTCATTCACAGCAGGCGACAGGGTGCTCTCGTCGCCGACACTCTCGAATGGAACGCTCTACTTTGGGAGTTTTGATCACCGGCTCTATGCATTGGATGCGGAAACGGGTCGGAAAAAGTGGGAATTCGATGCTGGTGGACGCATCGTTTCGACCCCCGCATTACAGAACGGTTCCGTCTTTTTCGGTACACGGGACAATTACAAAGTGTATGCGGTGAACATGGTGGACGGTGATCTGGAGTGGAGCTTTGATACCGACGGTGCTGTCCTCTCGTCTCCCGCTCTCTCGGGAGGAACGGTCTACATCGGGTGCTGGGACAATCGTTTGTATGCATTGGATTCCGCGAATGGGGAGGAAAGATGGCGTTTCACACCGGGAAACGAACTCGGAGTTGATAATCGAATTGAACGATCACCTGCGGTGGCAGACGGCATCGTCTACTTCGGCTGCTGGGACCACAGCGTGTATGCGGTTGACGCCGAGAGCGGTGTTGAAGAATGGCGCTTTCAGACGGATGCTCGATTGAAGTCGGCCCCAGCGATTGCTGGAGATACGGTCTACGTCGGTGGACTGGACGGAAACGTGTACGGGATCGATGCGCAGAACGGGAACGGGAAGTGGACCTTCGAAACTGGCGGAGAAATCTGGTCTTCGCCGGCGGTGTTGGATAGGACGCTCTATATTGGGAGTCTAGACGGAAACCTCTATGCACTGACTTCAGCGGACAGCACAGTTCGATCCGGGGACCTATCCACCGTATCACGGTCACCTGAAATTGCGAGGACACAGACGGATACATTGAGTGCTTCGTCGGAAAGTCCCTCCCGATCCACATCAAGTTCGACACCCGCTACGGAACAGGTATCGGATCAGGGCGGAAACAATGCGTTACCGATTGTACTCGGTCTTGGTCTCCTTGGACTCGGCGGGAGCGGCGCGCTCTGGTGGACCAAACGGGATGCGAGTGGGTCAGACGATTCGGATCGGTCTACCGGAGTTACTATGAAAAAACCCGATCGAGGTGATTCCGCAGCTGCCACTGTCGGAAGCCAGCGGGCACAGGCTATCAGTGATCGCTCAAGCGACACCTCATCTGACCAGGAAACAGTCGATCCGAACAGACTGATACCCGATAAAATCCCATCTGTAGGGGACATATCTGTCGATCCTGTTGATCTAGTCGACGAACAGGTTATCGGTGGTGGGGGGACTGCCGACGTAACCAAAGCCCTCTTGCCGACTGCTCACGGTGACTTGCCGGTCGCGATAAAGAGGCCCAGAATTAGCGGGACGCTTCAGGCGGATACTGTCGAACGGATGTTGGAGGAGGCTGAAACGTGGGAACTACTGGACGATCACGACCACATCGTAGACATCATCGATTACGGACAGGATCCGTTCCCGTGGATCGCGATGGAGTACATGGACAGTGGGCACCTCGGCGAGCGGGCCGGCAAAATGGACCTTCCGCAAGCGCTCTGGACGGCGCTCTCGATCACGGACGCAGTACACCATGCGCACTATCGTCGAGGTGTAGCCCACCTCGATTTGAAGCCTGAAAACGTGTTATTTCGGAGTATCGATGGGATGTGGGACGCCCCGAAAGTTGCTGACTGGGGGCTCTCGAAGCACCTCATTAACCACTCCAAGAGCGTTGAGGGAATATCTCCGCAGTATGCGGCGCCGGAACAGTTCGATGAACGATACGGTACCGCTGACACGATAACCGATATTTACCAGCTTGGTGCAATGTTTTACTTTCTGTTCACTGGTCGGCCTCCATTTGGTGAGGATTCACGAAAAGCTATGCGGAGGGTTCTGGACGAGGATCCAATCCCCCCGAGTGAAGTGGCCGATGTCCCGGAAGCGCTAAATGATATACTCATGACTGCGATGGAAAAAGATAAAGACGACAGATATGACAGTGCAATTTACATTCGTGACAAGCTTCAGGAATTATTATAGTATCAACTCGCCGGTTCTCTCGATTAATAGAAAGAAGGGGCCGAATTGTCGTGATTTGTACTCAGTGCTATCGACGGGATATGTCTGATTTTCAACCATGTGTGGCCATTCTGGTTACTTATTTTGACTCGTTTCTATCGGTGCCGATCACCGGATTCAGCTACTCGAAAGCCAGTCTCTCAAATGAAGCATTTTTCTGTCTGGTGCCTGCTATCGTGTGATTTCCTGCTTCTGCATTCCAGAGGACTCAATTTTTGTAGTTAGCCCCTGTAACGGTAGCCGTGCACGATTTCGTCGTCGTCGGCTGTGGCCCGGCCGGCTCGCGGTTCGCCCGCCGCGTCGCCGAACTGGGTCACGACGTCCTCGCCTTCGAACAGGGTGAGGTCGGCGAACCCCTGGCGTGTTCGGGCCACGTCTCGACCGACATCTGGGAGTTCACGCCCGACGGCGCCCGCGAGCGACTCCGCCAGAACGTCGTCTACGGCGCTCGCTTCCACCTCCAGGACCCGACCGGTGCGCCCGACCCGGCGGCGACGTCCGACCCGGACCGCGACCCGGGCAGGGACGACAGGACTCCCGCCAGTGACGGCGGTACCGCCGCTGTCGGCGGTCCCAGCGCGGTCAGCGACGGTTCCGAGAGCCCGCGGGCGGACTCGCCAGCGGACGGTTCGGGGTATCCCTTCTACAAGGACGAACAGGTCTCGAACGTCATCGACCGCGTCGGCCTCGACAGGGAACTCGCCGACGCCGCTCGCGAGGCGGGCGCGGACCTGCGCGAACACCACACCGTCCTCGCGGTCGAGGAGCACCCCGACCACGTCGACGTGGACGTTCGAGGTCCGGACGGCGTCGAGACTCACCGCACCCGGATGGTCGCCGGCTGTGACGGCCCCAGATCCCGCGTCCGTCGCGACCTCGACCTGCCCGAACCCGGCGAGTTGCTCCACGGCGTCCTCGGCTTTACGGACGAAGACGACTCCCAGGATTTCGTCGACGTCCATCTCAGTGTCCCGCGGTTTTTCGCCTGGCGTATCCCCAGAGGCGAGGCCGGCGTCGAGTACGGGCTGGCGGTCCCGCCGGGCGGTGACGTCCGCGAGCGCTTCGAGGAGTTCACCGAATCCTACGGGGTCGAGACCGACCGGCGCTGCTCGGGACTCATCCCTATCGGCCCGCCCGACACGGTGACGAGCGACCGTGCGTTCCTGATCGGCGACGCTGCTGCCCAGACCAAGCCGTTCACCGGCGGCGGCATCCGCTACGGGATGACCGCTGCCGACCACGCCGCCCGGACGGTCGACCCTGCCGACCCCGAGACCCTCGCCGACTACGAGTCTGCCTGGCGGGCGGACCTCGCCCGGGAGATACAGCTGGGTCACTGGGTCCGGCGGGCCTACTCCCTGCCCGAACCGGTCCAGCGGATGGGCCTCCGGGCGTTCTCCGGGGAAATCGGCGTCCACATGGACCGCCCGACGACGCTCTTTTCCCGCGAGCAGTTGCGGTCACTGCTCGGACGGTAACGAGCCCCGCCTGTGGCACTCCTCCTCGGAAATCGGTTTCACTGAGCGCGGCTGGCGATGGCTGTTCAATGTACATGCATAGTTAACACTGGTCGAATCAAAACGTACGCCGAGCGCCGGAAGAACACGTACTTCCGAGCCCTCGTTCGCTTCGCTCACGAGGACAAAGCGAGGCGTTTCACCGTCAGAGCAAGTCTGCCAAGCCCTGGCTCGCGGTACTCGCCAGGACACCGACGGAGCCGTCGAAGACGGCGGAGTCGGCCTTTTTCACCCATGTTTTTGCCACGAGTGGTACCCGCAGCGAACGCAGTGAGCGAGGATACCCGAGTGGGAAAAAGATGGCCTGGACTGAGCGCCCGTGGATGAGCACGGAAGAGTGTGTGAACAGTTCTCCGACACGCTGTAACACACCGAAACAACGCACCGAAGCCAGTCGCCGAACCCCGCTCACTCGATAGTCGCGTTCGCGAGCGTCACCGTCCGAACCCCGCCACCGAACCGGGACCCGGTCCAGACGACTCGAACTTCGTCCCCGCTCTCGAACGCGAAGCCGACGCTCCCTTCGGCGTCGAGGACGTTCTCGTCGCCGTTCGAATCGACCGTCGGGTCGTCGACCGAGAGCGAGTCGCCGTCCGCGACGGGGTAGCCGGAGCCCCGTTCGATGGGGCCACCGACGTCGCTGATCCAGACGACTCGCGAGGTCGTCCCCGCATTCACGTCTTCGAACACCAGCGTGAGATCCTTCGTCGTCCGGTCGGTGATCGCCTGCCCACCGCTGTGTTCGACCGTGACCGTCGCCGTCTCCGAATCGAAGTCGAAAGCGAACTCGCTGTTGGGGACGTCCCGGCGCACGTCGTCGGCGAACATCATAACTGACCCGGCCGCACCCGCGGCGACGACGAGGACGACCAGCCATATCACCGGCCGCTGGAGGCCCGCGCGTTCGTCGGTGCCCGCTCGCCGGGAGGTCATCACTCGCCTCTGGGACGGCCGGGTAGTTAGGTGTCGTGGGTTCGAGCCAGACGCCCCCAAGACTGTGACGAGAAGACCGACCGCTCTCGTGGTCGTGGGTCGAAGGCCCTCGGCCCGCTCGCTCACGGGTCACTGTGCACCCCGTTCGGCCAGTGATGGCGCTCCTGCGTCGCGCCACCCGCGCCTTACCGTTTCAATCCGCCAGGAGAGCACACTCTCCTGAGCCCTGGCTCATTTCGTTCGCCAGGACGCCAGGACCGCAACCGCCCCGCATCGCCCCGCACAGCACCGCGACAGCGCGCGCCACGGTGGACGAAGGCGATAGCTGTCGCTACCCTCCGGTCGCAGACGGTAGGAAACAGCGGCGTTCAGGGAGAGAGGGCGAACCAGGCGGCGACGACGACAGCGCCGCCGACGAGCGTAGAGCCGACGGCGTGGGTTCGAAGTCGGTCGAGCAGGTCGTGGGACTCCTCGTGGAGCGAGCAGACCTGGTCGATCTCGGAGCCGGCCTCGCAGTGGGGGAGAAAGTCCATGGCGACGTGTAGAAAGATACCCGCGGCGAAGCCGAAGACGACGGCGTTCACACCGGGAACGTCGGGGAGCGCGACGACGGCAGTCGGGATCGCGGTGAGACCGATGCCGGCAGCGGGAAAGAGCAACGCCATCGCGGAGCGGCCGTCGCGGCGGAGTCGGCGGGCGGCCGCGTAGCCCGCTGGCCCCTTGTGCGAGACGATAGCGAGTCCGAGCAAGAGCCCGAGCCCCGGCATCGACCCGTAGACGAACCCGATTATCACGCCCGCCGAGAGGGCGTGCGCGGATATCTGGGCCGTCGTCGTGTCCATCCCGACGTCGACGTGCGTGAGTCGGTGGCCCAGCACGTGGGCGCTGTACCCGACGACGAGACCGAGCGCGACGCCGATCCCCCCGAGCTGGGGCGCGCCCGCCTCGACGCCGATCGTGATGGCCTGTGGAACGAGGAACATGGACGCGCTGGCGACCATCGCTCCGCTCGCGAGTCCGTAGCCCCACACCAGCCGATACGGACTCGTCGTATCCGCCCGCGCACCGAGCGCAGCACCCACGGCCATCGCCGCGAACGCCACCCACGCGATCACCAGCACCTTCCCCACTTCCGTGGCGACCGCCAGCACCGACAACCCCACCAGCGCGACCACGCCCCCGATCCCCACCAGCGACGGTCGCCGCACCCCGTTATTAATTCCAATATACGAGTTAATATTCATCGTGTATGTTCTCGCCCGCGATTGTTAATAAGAGTGTCGCCGTGGGTATTGGCGCCGCGCTCGGGTTCACTGGCCGGTGAGAAACGCGACGAACCCAGGACGTGAGGAGCGCGACAAACCCGGGACGGCTGGTCAACCCTGGCGCATACTCCGCCGGTCGAGGACACTACCGTCGAGTGTCGCGGGGTCGGCTTCGTCGAGCGCCCAGACGACGAGCGGAGCGGCCCGTTCCGGGTCCATCCCTTTCCCGCCGGTGAGATCGGTCGCGACGGTCCCGGGGTCGACGACGGCGACGGCGAGGCCGGTGTCGGCGGCGAACTGCCGGACGACGGCCTCGGTTGTGGCTTTCGAGACGGCGTAGGAGCCGTATCCACCCTGTGGTTCGCGCGCGACCTGCCCCGAGAGGGCGAGCAGGCGCGGGTCGTCGGTGAGGTGTGGCACCGCCTCGCGGAACGTCGCGAACACCCCGCGGGCGTTCGTCCGGAAGTGGTCGTCGAAGGTGGCGTAGGTCTCCTCGGCGACGTCGGTTTCGCCGGGGTCACCGTGGTAGACGCCGGCGTTGGCGACGACTCCATCGATCCCGCCGCCCTCGCGAGCGGCCGTCTCGACGAACCGTTCGACGTCGTACTCGTCGCGAACGTCCGCCCGCTGGGTCGTGAGTGTTCCCTCGCCGTCGACCGACGACGCGAGGTCGTCGAGGGCGTCGGCGTCTCTGCCACAGGTCACGACGTGTGCACCGTCGCCGACCAGCGCGCGAACGACTGCTTCGCCGATCCCGCGACTCCCACCCGTCACCACGACTGTGTGGTCATCCATACACGCGCTTGGTGTCCCACCGACTTTCAGGTTCGGATAGTGTACCCGGCCCGACCCACACCAGTTTTGCAACGCCTTATTGTCCGGCGGACGTATACTATCACGTAATGAGTGCGAACACGCGGTCGTCGGCCCGTTCGGTGGTCGTGGTCGGCGGCGGTTTCGGCGGTCTCTCCGCGGCCTGTCACCTCGCGGACGCCGGCTACGACGTGACGGTCCTGGAGAAAAACGAGCAACTCGGCGGGCGCGCGAGCCGGCTCACTAAGGAAGGCTTCCGGTTCGACATGGGCCCCTCGTGGTATCTCATGCCCGACGTCTTCGAGCGGTTTTTCTCTCATTTCGGCAGGCGACCCGCCGACTACTACGGGCTCGAACGCCTCGACCCCCATTACCGGATATTCTTCAAGGACGGCACGCAGGTCGACATCGACCCCGACAGGCGGGCGAACCGCGAGACCTTCGAGGCCATCGAACCCGGGGCGGGGCGGGCGTTCGACGAGTACCTCGCGACGAGCAAGACCCACTACGAGACGGCGATGAAGAAGTTCGTCTACGAGGACCGCTCGCGGCTGCGCGACTGGGTCGACGTGGACGTGATGACCGCCGCGCCCATCGGCCTCCAGCTCGTCGGGTCGATGCAATCCCACGTCGAGGACTACTTCCAGAGCCCCAAGCTCCAGCAGATCATGCAGTACACCCTCGTCTTCCTCGGTGGCTCTCCCCGGAACACGCCCGCGCTCTACAACATGATGAGCCACGTCGACTTCAACCTCGGCGTCTTCTACCCCGTCGCCACCGACGACGGGGTCACGCCCGGCGAAGCGCTCCGCCCCGACGGCGCCTCCACGGTAGCCGCCGACGGCGGTGGGGCAGTGAACTCTGGTGGCCAGGAGGGCGAACTGTCCTCGACCGACGGGGCACTCGCCGACGCCGCCGCCGAAGGGGGTATCGGCCTCGTCGCCGACGCCGCCGTGGCGCTCGCTCGCGAACTCGGCGTCTCCTTCGAACTCGGGACCGAAGTCACCGAGATCACCCGCCGGAAAGACGGCTTTCTCGTCGCCGACGCCACGGGCGGTGAACGTCACCCGGACAGAGTGGTCGTCAACGCCGACTACGCCCACGCCGAGCGCGAGTTACTCCCCGACCACGAGCGGGGGTACGACGACGACTACTGGGAGAAACGGACCTACGCGCCCTCGGCGTATCTGCTCTACCTCGGCGTCGAGGGCGACGTCGACCAGCTCGCCCATCACACGCTCGTGCTCCCCGAGGACTGGGAACCGCACTTCGACGATATCTTCGAGGACGCCGCCTGGCCCGAGGAACCTGCCTACTACTGCTGTGTCCCCTCCGAGACCGACGACAGTGTCGCGCCCGAGGGTCACAGCAACCTGTTCGTCCTCGTCCCCGTGGCACCGGGCCTCGAAGACGACCCGGACCTGCGCGAGCGCTTCCGCGCGAAGATTCTCGCCGACATCGCCGAGCACACGGGCGTCGACCTCGAAGACAGGATCGTCGCCGAGGAGGAGTTTTGCGTGTCCGACTTCGTCGACCGCTACAACGCCACCGAGGGAACGGCGCTCGGACTGGCCCACACGCTCCGCCAGACCGCCCTGCTCCGGCCGAAGAACCGCTCGAAGGCCGTCGACGGGCTCTATTTCACCGGCTCGTTCACGACACCGGGCATCGGCGTCCCGATGTGTCTCATCAGCGGCGAGCACACGGCCGAAGCGCTGATCGAAGACGACCGTCGCTAACCCTGCACTGTCGATGGGATCTATGACCTCGGTGACCTCCCGCCTCGCGTCGCTCGCGCCGCCAGCGGACTCGCGGGTGGGCTATCTCCTGCGGCTCTCGCGGCCCCGCTTCTGGCTCTATCTCGCCGGGCCGGCCATGGTCGGCGTCGTCTTCGCCGTCGAGTCGACCGCCGAGCTGTTCTCCCCGCTGACCGTCGGACTGGCGCTGTACTTCCTCGTCCCAGCGAACGTCTTCCTCTACGGCGTCAACGACGTCTTCGACGTCGACGTCGACGAGGAAAACCCCAAGAAAGACGACAGGGAGGTCCGCTACGAGGGTGGCCGTGACGTCGTCGCAGTGGTACTTCTGGGAGGTGTCCTCGGCGTGGCCGTCCTGCCGGTACTGTCGACGCGGGCCGTCGTCGCGATGCTCGTCTTTCTCGCCCTGTCGATCGAGTACAGCGCTCCGCCCTTCCGGTTCAAGACCACGCCCTTCCTCGACTCGCTGTCGAACGGTCTCTACCTGCTCCCGGGCGTCGTGACGTACGCGGCCGTCGCGGACGCCTATCCCCCGACCGCCGCACTGGTGGGCGCGTGGCTCTGGACGATGGCGATGCACACCTTCTCCGCGATCCCGGACATCGAACCCGACCGCGCCGCCGGCATCGAGACGACCGCCACGTTCCTGGGTGCAGAGCGGACCTACGCGTACTGTGGGGTCGTCTGGCTCGGCGCCGCTATCGCGTTCGCCCTGGTCGACCTCCGACTCGGCGCGTTGCTCGGCGTCTATCCCGTCTTCCTCGTCTGGGTCGCACGCTCGGCGGTCGACGTGGACCGCGCGTACTGGTGGTTCCCGTTCCTGAACACTGTCGTCGGCATGCTCCTGACGATGGGCGGCCTCTGGGGGCTCGTGTATGGTTTCTGAGTTGCCACAGTCCGGGAGGGACTGCTGTGGCGCCTGACTGGGCCACACCCGGGACGCCTTCGCTGGGTCGGGTCGCCGACCTCGGCCGCGACGGGGTCGAGGCTCGCCTGGACGGCCTCGTCGAGCGCAACCGCTTCACCATCGCCGTCGTCTTCCCGGTGACCGGCGCCGCCCTCCTGCTCGCGAGTGCCTGGGGGTGGCTCCCGGCGCCGCTCGCGTTCAACCCGCTCCTGATACTCGTCGGTGTCTGTGTGATGCGCCTGCCCCTCCTCGCGGGCCTGGCACCGCTCGTCGACCGTCGGGCCGCCATCGGAATCGCGCTCGTGACCGCCTACGCCTACGCGGTCGAGTTCGTCGGCGTCACGACCGGCGAGCCCTACGGCCCTTTCGAGTACGGCGTCTCGCTCGGCCCGATGGTCGAGGGTGTCCCGGTCGGGCTTCCCGTCTTCTTCCTCCCGCTCGTCCTCAACAGCTACCTGCTCTGTCTGCTCTTGCTCGGCGACCTGGCGCGACGGTGGTGGGTCCGTGTCCCCGCCGTCGCCGCCACGGTCGTCGTCGTCGACCTCGCCCTCGATCCCGGGGCGGTGGCGCTGGGTTTCTGGCAGTACTTCGGCGAGGCGGCCTTCTACGGCGTGCCGTGGTCGAACTACCAGGGGTGGGTACTCTCGGGTGCTATCGCCGTCGTCGTCTTCGACCTCGCGTTCGACCGCGAGGCCCTGCTCGTCCGCCTCGACAGCTGTCCGTTCATGCTCGACGACATGGTGAGTTTCGTCGTGCTCTGGGGCGGGGTCAACGCCGCCTTCGGTAACTGGGTCCCTGTCGTCCTTGCCGCCGCCCTGGGCGCGGGCCTCGTCGTCACCGACCGCTTCGACGTCCCGACGCGCCCGCGGTGGATGGAGCAGTGACGACAGATCGAGCAGTCGGCGGGTGTAGCTCTGTTGACCCCGCCCCGGTGTGCGTGTCCCTGACACACTACCTCGCTGCTTTTTCACAAGGCACGCCCTCCGGTCCGCCATGCCAGGCCCAGTTTTCGTCGAGAACGACCACCTCCAGCTTCACACCATAGAGGAGGAAGACATCGAGTTTCGCCAGGGGGCGGCGAACCACCCGGAGATCCGCCGATACGCCGCCGGCGACGTGCCGGTGTCCCGTCCGGGGATCCGGGACCACACCGACGACGATGTCGTCAAACTGCTCGCCTACGACGGCGATACCCGTCTCGGCGTCGTCTCGCTCGCGCCCATCCACGAGCGCCGCGGGTGGGCGAATCTCGGATTCTGGATCCATCCCGACCACTGGGGGGAAGGGTACGCCACCGAGGCCGCCCGGCTCGTCGTCACACACGGCTTCGAAGCGTTTCGACTCCACCGGATCGGCGCCGTCGCACACGCCCCCAACGTTGCGTCCCAGCGCGTCCTGGAGAAACTCGGGTTCGTTCACGAGGGTACCAAGCGCGACGACGACTTCGTCGACACCGTTGCGTCGTAGACGCAACGAGCAGACGGAAGCGCCAGCGGCGCTTCCGTCGACGGCGAGTACGTCGACCGGGAGGTGTACGCCGTCCTCCGCGAGGAGTGGTCCGAGGTGGAAACCTGACACCGAATCGGGAGTCGGCAACGGGTTCGTTCGGCGTGTCACACTTCCGGGTTCGGACCGAACGGACGGGGGATGACAGCGCTGTTCTCGCCGCTCGAACTGCGGGAGACGACGATCCCGAACCGCGTGATGGTCTCGCCCATGTGCCAGTACTCCTGTGAAGACCGTGACGGCCTCGCGACCGAGTGGCACCACGTCCACCTCGGGTCCCGTGCCGTCGGTGGCGCCGGCCTCGTGATGAGCGAGGCGACCGCCGTCGAACCGCGCGGGCGCATCTCCCCCGAAGACCTGGGCATCTGGAGCGACGACCACGCCGACGCGCTCGCCAGGACGACCGATTTCGTCCGCGAACAGGGCGGGATCCCGGGTATCCAGCTCGCCCACGCCGGCCGGAAGGCCTCGACACGCCGCCCCTGGGACGGACACGGCCCCGTCGTCCCCGACGAGGGGGGCTGGGACGTCGTCGGCCCCTCGGGAACCCCGTGGCCCTACGAGGACGAACCGGCCCCGCCCACGGAACGGCTCGACCGCGAGGGGATCGCGTCGGTGGTCGACAGTTTCCGGACGGCGGCCGAGCGAGCCCACAGTGCGGGATTCGAGGTCGCGGAGGTCCACGCCGCTCACGGCTACCTCCTTCACGAGTTTCTCTCGCCGGTCACGAACGAACGCGAGGACGCATACGGCGGTGACTTCGAGGGCCGCACTCGACTGGTCCGGGAGGTCACCGAGGCGGTCCGCGCGGTCTGGCCGGACGGGAAACCCGTCTTCGTTCGCATCTCGGCCACCGACTGGATCGACGACCGCGACTCCTGGACGGTCGACGACTCCGTGCGTCTGGCCGACCGACTCCACGGAGCGGGCGCCGACCTGATAGACGTCAGCGGCGGCGGCATCGCGCCCGACTCCTGGCCCGAACGGACCGGCCCGAACTACCAGCTTCGCTACGCCGAGCGTATCGGAGAGGAGACGAGTCGGGACGTCGCAGTCGGGACCGTCGGCGGTATCACGACACCGGAACAGGCCGAGGCCATCGTGGCCGACGAGCGTGCGGACCTCGCCATCGTCGGGCGCGAGCATCTCCGGGACCCCTACTTCGCGCTCCACGCCGCCGACGCGCTCGACGCCACCGACGAGGTGTCCGGTCCGCCCCAGTATCGCCGTGCCTTTGGCTTCTGAGCAGCGTCTCGTGACAGCCTCCGCGCCGTGAACGGAGAGGGAACGAAGATCCCTCGAGCAGTCGGGCGGTGCTCGACGACGGCGCGGCCTCCCACGCATGGGGAATACCAGCTACGTTTTGCTGTTGCTGGCAGGGGGTTCCGACCCGTGGAAGGCCGAGAGACACAGTCCACCAGGATAGCACCGCGACAGCCCCACCCCTCCCCAACCTCTTGCGCGTCTCGCTCTCCGCACCGCTCGCTCGATGCTCGTCCACCGAAAGACTCGCTTCGCTCGTCTTTCGAGCCTTCGTTCGCTCCGCTCACTCGCTCATCCCTCGCACGATACGTCTCGGGATGAAACGCTCACGGGTCGTCTCCCCGTTCGCATCGAGGTGCGGAGCAACTCGCACCCCTCGACGGCGCGTGCCGTGACGGCTGGTGTGGGGGTGTAGAATCCGCTGGATCACCCGTCACCCACTCCGCTGGGGCGGTCGTCTCACTCCTTCGCGGCGATAGCTTCGATCTCGAGAGCAGCACCTTTCGGGACAGCGCCCACCTCGATGGCGCTCCGGGCGGGCGGTTCGTCGTCGAAAAAGTCGGCGTAGGTGTCGTTCATCTCCTCGAAGTCGTCGACGTCGTCGAGGAAGACGCTGACTTTCAGGACGTCACTCATGTCCAGCCCTTCGGCGGCGAGGATGGCCTGGACGTTCTCGAGACACTGGCGAGCCTGGACGTCGACGGGTTCGTCGTCGAGGAGTTCGCCGTCGGTCGTCAGCGGGAGTTGCCCCGCGGTAAAGAGCAGGTCGTCGGTGGTCGTCGCCTGGCTGTACGCGCCGACGGCGGCCGGCGCATCGTCCGTGTGAACAGTGCGCTTCATGGGAACACCGTCGGCCGACCGACCCTAATACGTACCGCTGTCCCCGCGAAGCAATTCCTCTCGCGACACTGACCGGTCACGGACAGGTGTCGTCTCGGGGATGGCTCACTCCCGGTCTTCCTCGCGGAGGTCGGGGCGTTCGGGCAAGAAGGTAATGTCGCGGGCCCGCAGAGCGGCCCTGGCCGCGCCGGGGAGGGAACGATGGCCCTTCTCCTCGCGGTAGAACGTCAGTGTGAGGCCAGCGAGTGCGAGAAGGGAGACGAGGGCGAACGGGCCGCCAGTGAGGACGGCGACGTCCTGGAGTGACTGCCCGCCACCGACCACGAGGACGGCGGTGGCGACGGCACCCTGGAGGACACCCCAGAAGACGATGGACCCGGTCGTGGGGGCGTACTCGCGTTTCGTCGCGAGGATGGCGACGACGAGCGTCGAGACGGCAGCGGAGGTCGTGATGAAGACGACGATGAGGCCGAGAAAGAGAAACATCGACAGCTGGCTCATCGGGAGCGCGGCGAAGACCGGGAAGCCGGCGACG
>ENA-ORCS01000816-ORCS01000816.1-marine-metagenome-genome-assembly--contig:-NODE-816-length-16664-cov-56.150841_pt1 | contig 16664 bp, 15 predicted proteins | sample MGYA00237781_ERZ508513 | MGnify/ENA primary metagenome ERZ508513 (study PRJEB26184, sample SAMN06268793) | marine metagenome | isolation source: Eden Landing Ponds, San Francisco, CA, USA | place...
GCCTACGCCGGCCCGGACAGCGTTGCCACGACCGACCGCCTCGTCATCGAGGAGACGCTGGACCACGACGAGTACGAACGGCACTACCACGTCCACTCGAACTACGGCCGGCGGTTCAACGACGGCTTTTCTCGGCTACTGGCGTATCACATCGCCCGGGCGGCCAGCGCGAACGTTCAGGTCGCCGTCGCCGACAACGGCTTCACGCTCTCGATGCCGCTGAACCGAAAAGTCGACATCGCGCGAATCGTCCGCGATTTGGACCCAGAAACAGCCCGCGAGGACCTCCGGGCCAGCCTCGACGGGACAGACCTCCTCCAGCGATACTTCCGCATCAACGCCACGCGGTCCCTGATGATACTCAAACGCTACAAGGGCTACGAGAAATCGGCCAGCGAACAGCAGGTCTCCTCGGAGATGCTGCTCGGGTTCGCCGAGGACCTCGGCGATTTCGCCGTCGTCGAAGAGACCTACCGGGAGATTCTGGAGGATAAGCTCAACGTCGACGGCATTGAGACTATCCTGCGTGCGATGCAGGACGGCGACGTTGACGTGGTCCGGACCCGCGTCGACTCGCCGTCGCCACGCGCCTTCGGCCTCGCGACGCTGATGGCCAGCGACGTGGTCCTCGCCGAGGACGAGTCGGCCGTCCTGCAGGAGTTCCACCAGCGCGTGCTAAACGAGATTGACGACGGAAACGGCGAAGACAGCGCCGTCGCCACTGACGACTGAGTGGCTGGGACTGTTCGACTCGGATTACTTTCCTCCGCTGTACTGCCGACGAGCAAGCAGTAAAGACCACGGGGCACAAAGGCGTGTTCTGCAATGCCACATCACACACACGGGAGTGACGACGCGCACGACCACGAAGAGCCGGAGGCCGGCCACGTCCACGAATCGGTTGACGACGGCGTCGACGCGAGGGACGACTGGGCGCGTCGACGGCGCAAGGGCATCCCGACCGACAAGCAACTGCTCGTCGTCGCGTGTATGGACGAGCGAATCCCCGTCGAGGACGCGCTTGGGCTCTCGCTGGGCGACGCACAGATATACCGAAACGCCGGTGGGAAGGTAACAGACGACGTAATTCGCTCGGCGGCGCTGACAACACAGTATTTCGATACGACGGAAATCATCGTCGTCAACCACACCGACTGTGGAATGATGAGTGCGTCCGACGAGGATATCGTTGCAGGGTTCGAGGCCGCGGTCGACGGTGACCTCGATGATATCGATCTAGACCCGGCACTGCCGGAGCTAGACACCGGTGACGCGTCAATCGCGGAGTGGGTCCGGATGACCGACGACATCGACGCGGCCTGTGCGGCACAGGTCGAATACCTCGAAAACCACGAGCTGATTCCCGATGATGTCACGGTGACAGGCTACGTCTACGAAGTCGAGAGTGGCCACCTCCGCCGGCCCGGCGAGCGCGTCGCTGAACAGGTCAACGAGCGCGTGTAGTCCGATACGGTCATCACCGGGCGGCTTACGACGCAGTCTCGTTTTCCGTCATTCCGTCATTCATTTCGTCGTCACCCATCGACTCGCCGTCCGCTGCCTCCGTCATCGATTCGGTCATTGCGCTGCCGTCCATCGCTGTGTTATTCTCTTGGGCCATCGAGCTGCTCGTTTCGCCGCCCTCCATCGAGTCAGTCATCCCCTCGTCGTCCATCGAGTCAGTCATCCCCTCATCGTTCATTGACTCCGCCTCCTCGTCTGCGGATTGTTCGTCGCCGCCGGCACAGCCAGCGAGCGGGAGCGTGACACTTGCAGCGGCGAGCGTCGTCAGAAACGTCCGTCGGCTTCGTGACATACGCTTTGTCCGGCGTCGGGGGCATACAAGGACGTTTTTCGAAGTTTCAGACGATTCTGCCCACTGTTTGACCCATGTGTGGGTCGGAACGCTTCCAATTTCGTTCCGGAGCCAAACCGTTAATCCGCGGCCGGCCCCTCGATTCGGACATGGAGTCGCTTCACCCGCGAGTGAGACTGCTGTGGGTTCTGTCGACAGTTATCCAGGCGTCGGTGCTCGGCGTCATCGCGTATCTTGTCGACCGGTTCGCGGTCTCACTGCCACAGACGGTGGTCGTCGGCGGCTGGGTTGTGCTGGTGCTTCTGGGTGTTGCCCATGCCATCGCTGCCCACCGGATTTGGCGTTTTGACCTACAGGACGACGCGCTCTTTCTCCTCCGCGGTGTCGTGACCCGGACCGACACGTCGGTCCCGTACGTTCGTGTCCAGCACGTCGACACCACGCGCGGCCCAGTAGAGCGAGCTATCGGGCTGGCGAGTGTCGTCGTCTACACTGCTGGGACCCGCGGCGCGGACATCACGATTCCCGGCCTGCGGCCCGAACGAGCCACCGAATTGCGAGAACAACTCCGTGACCTCGCGAACGAGAGCGAGGCCACGGACGCGGTATGAACCGGCTCCACCCGCGAAGTGCGGTTCTGAGCGTCGCCCGAGCGGCGCTACAAGGCGGCTTCTTTGGCTTCTTCGGCGGGTCCGTCGGGACCGGAATGCTTGGACTGCCAGCGTTCGCGGTTCCGCTGCTGGGCCTGCTCGGCGCGCTGACGTTTGGCGGCTACGCGCTGGCACGGTACTTCCGCTTTCGCTACGAACTCGACGGGGACACGCTCACCGTCGAATCTGGCGTCTTCGCCAGACAGTCCCGCCAGATTCCGCTGGGCCGCGTCCAGAATCTCGATGTCGAACAGAACATCCTCAACCGCCTGCTCGGGCTCGCAATCGTCCGCTTTGAGACGGCCGGTGGGAGCGCGACGGAGGCCACGCTGGACGCAGTTGACGAGGCAGAGGTCAAACGCCTCCGGAACTACGTGCGGACTCACGACCGGGACGAAGCCGCCGAGTCGGCGGCAGAAACCGCCGGCGCGGTGTCTGGGACTGCAACATCTGGCCGGTCGGCCCACGCTGACCTCCCCGGCGTGACCGGTCCCACACCTGCACACACCGGCGACGCCCAGACGGCGAACGACTTCGAGGACTCGGCCTCGGCTTCGGACACGGAACCACGCGACCAGCCGGACGGGTCGCTGTTGTTCGCGTTCGACCAGCGCGAACTCCTGACGTACGCGCTTGTCTCCGTTCGGCCGGCCGCGCCGGTCCTGACGCTGGCGTCGCTCCCGCTTGGGATGGACGTCGTCTGGGCCGTCCTTCGGTTCAACGCGACCCTCGTTGGCGCGTCGCTGAATGGACCCGTCATCCGCTGGCTGGCTAGCTCGCCGGAATCCACGCGACTCGCCGTCTTCGCCGCGATTTCGCTCGTCCAGTTCCTCCTGCTCGCACTTGTCGTCAGCGTGGCGCTGACAGTCATCGAATACTACGGCTTCCGGCTCACACAGGCCGACGGCGACCTCCGGTACGAGCGGGGGCTGTTGCGCCGGTACAGCGGCAACATCCCGCTGGAGAAGGTCCAGACGGTCACCATCCGCGAGAACGTACTGATGCGGCGGTTCGGATACGCGACGCTGGCCGTTGAGACGGCCGGCTACAGCGGTGGGAACCAGCAGTCAACGCAGGGCGTCGCCGTCCCGCTCGCGCCCCGCGAGGAAGTGTACGAACTGGCCCGTGACATCGAACCGTTCGGCGACCTCGATTTCGACCGCCCGCCGAAGCGCGCCCGTCGGCGCTATCTCGCGCGGTTTTCGCTGGCGGCGGCCGGACTCACCGCAGTCGCCTACGCCGTCGACTCGCTGGTGCTTGAGACCGGCTACTGGTGGCTCGCCGCCCTCCTCTTTCTCCCGGTCGTGCCGGCGGCACACTTCCGCTGGCGACACCGCGGGTTCGACCTCGATGACTCGGTTCTGGCGACCCGGAGCGGGTTCTGGCGGCGGACAACGCGCATTGTGCCGTACTACCGGCTCCAGACGGTGTTCGTCACGCGGTCGCCGTTCCAGCGCCGCCGTGACCTGGCGACCGTGGGGGCTGACACGGCGAGTTCGTCGAGCCTGCTCGGCGGCGTCGCTCGGGTGTACGACATCGACGAGGACACCGCAAAAGAACTCAGAGACACGCTACGGGACCGGCTCACCGCACACGTTGCAGGGCTGCGGACAGGCGACAGGGGCGACGCGGACGCGTAGTCAGCCCCGCGCCCACTCGACCATCCGACCGTACACCTCGTCGGTCGCCAGCGCGTCGCCGTCGCCGACGAGGACGAGCGCCTTCTTCGCCCGCGTGAGTGCGACGTTGATACGCCGGTAATCCTCGAAGATCGGGCTGTCGAGCGTCCCGGTGGCGACGAAGGAGATGACGATGACCTCCTTGCTCGACCCCTGGAACCGGTCGACCGTGTCGACGGTCACGTCCGGCAGGCGCTTGGAAATCTCCGCGACCTGCGCGCGGTACGGCGCGATGACGCCGATGTCGGCGGCCGGAACCCCCGCAGACCGATACGACGCGACGATTTCGGCAATCCGGTCGGCTTCGGTCGGGTTGGTGTTGCCGACCTGACTGCCGCCGGAGTCGACAAACGCCACTCGGTCTCGGAGTGCCTCGGGTAAGCTCGCTGTCGCAACGCCATCGAGGTCATTGAGCCGCTGGGCCGCCACCTCGCCGGTCGCGGGTCGCAACTGCCCGTCGTAGAACTCCCGCGAGGCGAAGGCCTGGATGTGCTGGGCCATCCGGTACTGGCGGTCGAGCATCACGCCAGCGTCGGGGTGGGCGTCGATGAGCCGTTCGAACAGCGAGGTCGACAACGTCTCGTCCTCGGACTGGACTACGGGCGGGAGTTGCTGGTGGTCGCCGACCAGCACGAATCGGTCGGCCAGCGTCGTCGCCGCCAGCGTCCCTGGCTCGGTGAGTTGGCCAGCCTCGTCGACGACGGCCACGTCAAACTCCTGCGTCTGAAGCGTGCTTCCGCCACAGGTGGCCGTCGTCGCCGCGACGACCTGCGCGCTCTGGAGCCGACTCGCACACTCGCCGGGGTCGCCGCTGGTCTCCAGCCGGTACTTCTGCATGTCCTCGCGGACGCCGCTCTCCGTGCCGACGCGGACGATATCGGTGTAGCCCTGTTCTTCCAGCGCTTCCAGCAGATTGTCGACGGCGCGGTTGGTAAACGCCGAAAGCAAGACTCGGTCACCGCGAGCAACGAGGGCCCTGACCATCCGCGCCAGCGTGTATGTCTTGCCCGTCCCCGGCGGGCCGTGGACGAGCGCGAAGTCCTCGGCACCGACCGCTAGCTGGACGGCCTCGTTCTGGGCGTCGTTGTTGTCGATGAACGTCTCCGTGACCGGATTGAACTCCGGCTCGCGCCGCTCGAACAGCACGTCTTTCTGCTTGGGCGACTGGAGGAGCACGGCGTCGTGCAGCGCGTTCTGGAGTCGGTCGGTCGTCAGTTCGGAAGGGTATACGTCGAGTCGGCGGAGGTCAAGCGGCTCGTCGGCCGTGACGACGATTTCTTCGCCGAGACGTTCCACGCGGGCCAGTTCGGCGTTGCCGGTCACCGGGTCGCCGTCGCTGGCGAGCACGAGATTACCTTCGCGGATCTTCGAGACGGCCCCCGTCCCGGTTGCCCGGAGTTCCCAGCGGCCGCCGTCGAGTTCCCGGCGACCGGTCGGTTCCAGGCCGATGAGCGCCCGGTCGTTGTCGGCCCGCTCTTCGGGCGTCTGCTCCCAGAGCTTCGCGTACTCCCGGTGGACGGACCGGCGTTCGGCCTCGACGGCCGTGTAGAACCGCTCGAAGTAGTCCAGTTCCTCCTCTGGCACCGCTCGGCCGACCGTTCCCGCCTTGGACTCCTGGTCGAGTCGGCCGGAGACCGCCATGCAGGTGTCCTGCTCGAAGCAGTACTCGCATTTGGCGTTGGCCTCGTAGCCCGTCGGCACGCCAGAGTCGTACTCCATCGCCGCAATCGCGTTGCGGGTCCGAACGACGTAATTTAGGAGCCCGCTCCCGATAGAGAACTCCTTTGCCGGCGAGAGGTCGCCGCTCTCCTCGCTTCGGTCGACGGCGGCGTTCTTGGTGTAGAGAAGTGTGCCCGTGTCCGGGGCTGCGTCGACGGCGCTGCCCGCGCCAGCCGCGCGCTCGCCCAGCATCAAGGCGTACGCCGTCGCCTGTATCTTGTCCTGAAACCGCGGCTCTCGTTTGGTGTTTTTGCCGGTCTTGAGTTCGACGGGCATCCCGCGACGGACGGCGTCAGCCCGTCCCTTCATGCCGAACCGCTCGGAGATGAGCGTCATCTCGGAGCGCCACTGGTCGGTCTCCGTCAGTGTCCCCTGCTGGAGCCACCCCTGGATAGCCGACGCGTGGTCGCGCACGTCGCCGGCCACCTCGTCGGCCTCCCGGCCCAGCAGTCCGATGTCCAGTCCAGCGGCGTCGACCTGCTCCTCAATGGCGGTGTCGAGGTCCCGGCCCCGAAGCAGGTCGCCAAAGACCTCGTGGACAACGGTCCCCTTCACCAGCGGGTAAGCGTGCTCCGCGCCGTCGAGTTTCCGGAGGTAGTACATCCGCGGGCACTGCACCCACGCCCGGATGTCAGTCACGTCGACGAGGAAATCCGGCTGGACGACCAGCGTGGCGTCACCGCCGACGGAGTACTGCTGTTCGCCCCGGTACTCGCGTTCGTCAGGGTTGTAGACGGCGATCTCCATGCCCGTCTCGATGGCGGCGGCGTTCTCGGTCCACTTTCCCCAGAGCGTGACCGTCGTGGGCTCCCCGGCCCCGCGGTCGGGGCGTATCGTCACCTCACAGAGGTCGCTCTCGCCGTACTGAGTGTTCACCGTCTTTGGCTCCTCGATGTCGACGACGACGCCACGAACGTGGTCCACGCTCATCGCTTGGCCCTCCCCTGTTGCACGGCCAAAGCGACGGGGCGGTCCCTCAAAAGTCGTTCGCGGCGTGGCTCATTCAGCGGTCGCGTCGGCATCCGAGTCACCATCGGCAGCGTACTCCTGCAGCGTTTCCAGCGACACGTCTTCGAGCACGTCCTCGCTCGTTGCGTCGAGGTTCACCGGCGGTGCGCGCCCGGCCTCGTGGGCCTCTATCCAGCGCGGGACACAGACACACCAGCTGTCACCGGGGTCAAGACCCGGAAAGTTCAGCTCCGGCCGCGGCGTCACGAGGTCGTTGCCCTGTGCCTTGCTGTACTCCAGAAACTCCGCCGTCATCACGGCACAAATCTCGTGCCGGCCCGGGTCGCGCTGGAGCGGGTAGCAGTACCCGTCGCGCATGAACCCGGTCTCGGGGTCCATCGAGCAGGGAGCCAACTCCCCGCCAAGGACGTTGCGTTCGCTTTCCATACTACGTCTGGCTGTTCCGGAGAGTAAAGCCGTTCGGCTACCCGCTCGCGCTCACTGTCCGTGTCCGATGTCGTCCTCGTCACTCCGGCTCTGCGTGTCACCTGCTGAGTCGGTAGGCTGGTCGCCATCCCTGTCCGGTTGCCTGGCCTTGCTCTTCTCTGCTCCAGCAGCACTCTGTGGCGGCTGCTGCTCGGGCGAATCATCGTCTGGCGAGGTTTTCGACGGAGAGTCAGCAGGCTCGGCCCCGCTCGCCGCTGTCGATTCGGCCCTGTCGTCCGTCTCCGGTGCATTCGGTGAGACTGCGGGCACGTCGACAGCGTCCAGCGCAGCCTGAATCACATCGGTCTTCTGGGTCCCTTCGATGGTCGCCTCCGTCGTCAGGACCAGTCGGTGACTCATCGTCGCGTTCGCCAGTCGCTTCACGTCGTCGGGTGTGGCATACTGCCGGCCGGCGATGACTGCGCTGGCCCGGACAGCCTCGAAGACCCGCTGCACGCCCCGCGGCGAAACGCCGATCTCTGTCCGGTCGTCTTCGCGTGTCGCCCGCGCCAGGTCGACGATATAGCGACGAACCTTGGTGTCGACGCGGATGTCTTCTGCACACTCCTGAAGGGCACGCACCGTCTCTGGGTCAACTACCGGGTCGACCGACGGCGAGAGTGTTCGCCGGTTGGCCCGCCGGTCGAGCAGCCCCATTTCCCCCTCGACATCGGGATAGGCCATCGACGTCTTCACGCTGAAGCGGTCCCGCTGGGCCTCGGGAAGCTGGAAGGTCCCTTCCTGCTCGATGGGGTTCTGGGTCGCGATAACGACGAACGGTGTCGGGAGCGGATGCGTCGTCCCGTCGACACTGACCTGCCGCTCTTCCATTGACTCAAGCAGTGCAGACTGGGTCTTCGGCGGCGCGCGGTTGATTTCGTCTGCGAGCACGACATTCGAGAACACCGGCCCCTGTGCGAACTCGAACTCCCGCTCGTGTTCGTTGTACACATTCGACCCGGTCACGTCCGCCGGCAGCAGGTCCGGTGTGAACTGTATCCGGGTAAATTCAAGGCCCAGCGCCTCCGCCAGCACCCGCGCCAGAACAGTTTTGCCCGTTCCCGGTACGTCTTCCACCAGAACGTGTCCTCTGGCGATGACGCCAGCCAGTGTCTCGAACAGCACTCGGCGTTCGACAACGACAGCCTCCTCAACTCGCTCCACAATGTTGAGACAGTGTTCTGACGCCGCCGCAACGCTCAAATCCGACGATAACCCGGCCATGCTCCATGCGTTGCACTCGGGGTGTATCAATGTGTACCATTAGCCGGTATCTGTCAGTTCACAGTGGCTACTGGTCCATCCCGGATGGGATAGCATGAACCAGTCCCTTAGCCACGAAGCGGGGCAAGCAGCAGTAACACACCGATTGCGGCGAGTGCCATTGTCTCCGGCGACCCGATTGCGGAACCGACGGCATGGCGCGCTGCATCGACGATGCCGACGGCGGCGATACCGAGCAGCCCGACGCCGACGGCGAACACGCTGTGATACAGCTCCAGCCGTCGTGTTTCCGGACGATGGCCCAGCTCTGCTGTCAGTCCGAGGCCGAATGTACCAACGTCCCAGGCGACGAGGCCGCTGACGACACCAACAAACACCAGTAGCGTGGGAAGGTCGGCCTGTGCCGCCCCGATGCTCGCACAGATAAGTCCTGAAGCGGTCAGTGCTGCGGGGCCGGCACGCGCTGGCAACAGGCCAAATGTGAGTGCCCCGTTGACGAGCACGAGCACCAGATACACGAGCAACGGGAGGAGGAGTGCGCCGAAGAACACAGTTATGAACGAGCCGAACCCGAAGATGCCAGTCCGCAGGAGGAACAGGGCTAGCAACACCAGATAGCCAACTGCCGCGATGGCGGCTCCGACAGTCCGCACCGAGGCGGCGTTGAACTCAGTCGTGAACTTTCGGATGACAATCGCACCGCTACCAGCAACCAGCGCGCCGACTGTGACTGCCAGAAGCGGCGCAAGAACGACCCACGACGACAGCACTCGGATACCGAGACTGAACGGTGGGGACGCGACAAGCTGACCAAACGGCGTCAACAGCAGCGCCAGCGGCACGACTACAGTGAACGCCGCTGAACCGATTGCGACCAGTTTGAGCGCCCGAGTCCCCCGTTTCAGTCTGGTAGCTATCGCGTCGCGGCGGCTCCGCGCTGTCAACTGCACGAGTGGAAGCTGTGCCACGGCAAAATACAGGCAGCCCGATGCGGCGACACCGAGGACACCGAGACAGACCGTGGCGGCAATCGGCGATGTCCCACCGGCGACAGCGCTCACCAGCTCCCAGCTAAACCACGCGAGCGCGAGGACGACAGTGCCCACGACGAGGCCCGCCACTGCGAACAGATACGAAACGACGCTGCTCACTGTCGCCGCTGACACTGTCTCTCTGTCGAGCACGTTGGTCCAGGCAGCCGCGACGCCAACCATTGCGACGGCGACACCGAGCGCGAGAAGCGGGGCGACTGCCACCTGCCCGACCGAGGCAATGAGGCCAGTCGCTGCCGGCAGGAAACAGAGGTGGCCAATGACCGTCGGTCCCAGCCCGTCTCGGTCCAGCAGGGTCAGCCCCGCCACGGCAATGCCGGCGAGGAGTGCGATACCGCTGAACAGTTTCGGGTCGCCAGAGAGAACGCCTGTCGTCAGGGCGAACGCGGCGATGATGAGCGCGGCGATAGTCAGACTGGTCGCCCGCGGCCGCCCCTCCTCGCCGACGGCCGATGGTGTGTCGAGTCGCGGCCCGCCAATCATTTACGCTCCGCCTCCTAGCTGGGCGCTGCCACTCGGCTGGCGCGCTGCGACGGCGAAGGCGTAATCGAGGATGAGCGGCAGCGGTGTCCCACGTCGCCAGTCTATCGTCCGGGCCCCGGACGCCTGACACCGCGCCAGACGGGTCCGACGGCGGACGTGCTCGTACTGTCCACTGACGGTGCTCGCCGCGGTTACGTCCGTCGAGAGCACGGTTCGCTGGCAATCGAACGCCGCCCACGACGCCATCGCAGTGACTGGCGCGTCGTCGAGCAGCGGCGATACGAGCACCAGCTGGCAGCGGGGTCCGGCCATCTCCATCACCTTCCGGAACTGTCGCTGTGTGTCGGCCTCGTCTGCTGGCCCACCGGCCGGGTCGCTCTCGGCAGCATCGGCAGCGGCCCGTAGCTGTTCGACAGCTAGCGACCGCTGATTGGGTCCGTCGCCTGGCTGGAGCCACGTCAGTCCCGCTGGCCCGTCGCCGTCGATGCCGACGATTGCCAGCCCGACCTCGTGGCCGGCATCCAGCAGCGATGTCAGTGCCTGCGTGGTCGCGTACGCGCCGAGTTCGACCGCTGTCGGGCGACCGGGGCCGGCGGTCACCCGCGCTGGTGAACGGGCATCGACGACGAACACGACCGTCGTTGACACCCACTGCTCGTAGTTGACCGTCGACAGCTCGCCGCGCTTCGCGTAGCCGCGCCAGTCGATACGGCCGGCCGGGTCACCGTGCTGATACTCCCGCGTCGAATGAAACGTGAAGCCATCGCCGGGGGCGTCGGTCGTGAGTTGGCCCACGCGGTCGGTCCCCCGGTCGGACAGCGGCGGCGCTTTCGCGTCCAACTGACACACCAGCCTGTCATCGCCCTCGGGGTGTCGTGTCGCCGTCGCGACTTCGCCGGCACCCGTCCCCCGGACGCGGAGCCGTGGCTCGTCGAAGTCGTGTTCGCCCCGGCGGGCGATGAGCGTGTACTCTATCGTGACTGATTCGCCGGCAGCAAGCGTCTCGCCACCGCGTGGCGACCCATCCAGCACTGCGAGGTCAGTCGGAACGCCGTCGACGACCCGGACGTCCGACAGTGTCTGCTGGCCGCTGTTTGTCACCGTCAACTGGACTGTCACCGGGTGCCCCGGGGGCGCTGGCGTCGGGTCGACCGCCCGCGACACGACGAGTGCTGCCGGGACAGCAGCGGTCGACAGGACTCCGTAGGCCAGATACGAGAGCGGGAGCGTCGCGGCCAGCAGCAGTGTCCCGTTTCCCTCCCAGATGCCCGCTCCGGCGAGTGCCAGCGCGGCAACGATTGCGCCGCGCCACCGCGTAGCCCGTCGCCCCATCAGTCTCTCCCCTCCGTTACATCGCCCCAGTCGGCCCCGTTGGTGGCTGTGGCATCCGTTCCGTCATCGTTGACCAGCGTCGTCCCGTCAGTTTCCGATTCACTGCTGGTCGCGCCGTCCGCGGCAGTTCCGTCCCTGTCGACGCGGGCTTCTTCAGACGTGCCGTTTTCGCTGGCCTCGATGTCTTCTCGCTTGGGAATCGACCCGTCGATGGCCCGCTGGAGGCTCCCGTCAGCCGCCCGCTGCAGGTCGGCGACTGCTGGGGCGACGACTGGCACCGGACGCGGCGCTCGCTGGCCGACAACCGTCGGCAACGCGTCGTCGGCCGCGACACTGACTGCCGCCATTGCCCGCGCGCACCGCTTTCGGACGGCCTTTTCTGGAAACAGCCAGGCCCGGAGGCGAGCGCGAAACGGCCGGTCCGGCGGCGCGACGGATTCGTCCAGTACCGCGGCGGCAACCGGGTCGTCCGTCCAGCTCCCCGCGGCTAACTGTGCTTTCACCGTGTCGGGGTCGTGACCACCCTGAACCAGTGCCTCCGTGAGCGTCGCCCGAAGTGGTTCCCGAACAGGACCGACGCTCCCGTCGACTGACCCGTCGTCGCGGGCCTGCGCAACCGCCGCCTCCACGCGTTCTGCGAGGTCGGTTCCGGAGACAGCGTCATCTGTCGGCGTCGTCTCCAGATATTCTCTGGTGAACCCGTCGTCAGCAGCCCACGGTGACGGTGATATCGCGGGGTCGTCGGGCGTCCGCAAAAGCTTCCAGAAGGCTACGAGCACGCAGACGAGGAGGACGAGGACACCCGCCGCACCCGGTCCGGACGCCGCCGGTTCTGGCGTCCCTATCAGCCCGATAACCGCGCCGGCAGCCACAAGTAGCAGGCCACACAGCACGGCGATTCCCAGCCCGACGTGACGACGATTCATTCTGTGTCCTCCTGCTCGTCGCTCGCGCTCACCAGCGCATCGTACGCGTTACGGGCCTGTTCACGGCGACTGTCACTCGACTGGCCGCCGTATTCGACGTCTCGGAACGCCTCTGTCAGTGCTTCGACGGGTGCCCTCGGGAGGCCGCTGTCGATTGCGGCCCGGGACACCTCGCCGGGCGTCCGCGTCCGCCAGTGTCCGGGGACGACGTGCCTGGCGAACGCACGCCAGATGTCCCGGAGCGACGGAAGAGCAGACTCGTCGCCGTCCGACGAGTCAGTAACCGACTCGCTCGGTCCGGAGCTAGATGCCGCAGTTGGGCGGTCCGTATCGTCGGTCCGGCGAGAGGTGTAGACACTGACCGCACCCAGCCCCACTCCAGCCACAGCCACGGCGGCACCGGTCGTGCCCCAGCGAACATAGCTCAGTATCACGACGACACACGAGAATCCGAGCGTTACAATCCGCCGCGGCGTGGTTTCAGCCCTGGCCACAGTAATGGCTCGATACCCGGCCGACCGGAGCCACTGTTGGAAGCGACGGGACAGTCCTGTCACCGTCAGCGGCAGCGACGCGAGCCATGCGGCCAGACGGATAGCCAGTCGTCGGCCAATGCTCAGCATGGCTTCGATACGGCCAACGAGCCAGAGTGCTGTTCGCCGACTCAACTGAATGAGGCGGGCGACGTGGCCAGCAAGTATTTGACTGCCGTTCCTGACTGTATGTGCGACCGCCTGCCCGCCCGAAAGCATATCGGCCCGATAGTGGTACAGCGCGGCGACGCCCACGACTGCGAGCGCGATGGCCAGTCCGTCGCGTTCCCAGAGCACGCCGATGAAAAACAGCGAATCGAAGAGCGCCCAGAGAATACCGATGCCGCGTGCAACCCTGGGGGTGTACAGCAGTGCGGCGATAGCGATAGTCACCACAGTTGCCACCAGCAGCACTGAACTCACTACGACGGTCCCGATGTACGTGTCCCAGAGCGTTGTTCTCGCTGTCTGTCTGTCTGTTGCCGCTGTAACGGTAAGCGAGGGGTTTGCCGGGAGTGAGACAGCAACGGTGCCGTCAGCGCCAGTCGTCCCCCGGCGCTGGTCGCCGAGCGTCACAGTCGCGTTCGTGACTGCCTCTCCGTTTCTCGTGGCGTTGACTGCGGCGCTATCACCCGGGACTGGGAGGGTCTTCGCTGGCATGACGCGAACGTGTAAGTTCAGCACATCAACGCGTGCGGTGCCCTCGAACTCGCCGCGGGACACGGTTACCGCAGTAGTATCGGTATCTGGGACTGTTAGTTGAGACTGGCCGGTGGTGTCAGTTCGGCCGACGATATCGCCGTCGTGGCTCACAGTCGCGTTTCGTACCGGGACGCCGTCGACCGTTGCAACGAGCGGGACAGTCGACCCGGGATACGGTTCGCCAAGCAGTGTCACGTTGACGCTCCCGGCGACACGGTACTGACCGGTGTCGTCGTCGGCCGCTGTCTGCTGGCGTGTGGCTGTCGAATCACCCGCGCCAGATGGCCACATATCGCCTTTCGCGAGGCGGTCAGCCGTTTCAGCGCCTGCTTCCTCGTCCGGTCGACGGTAGAACTGACATGGCTCTGGGCCCGGCGATTCGACCGTTACGTTCAGTTCGCGCTGGTAGGGCACCTGTCCGGTCACCTGCCCGCTCTGGTCAGTCCGACCGACATACCGGTCATTGAACCAGACACGGGTCGCGCCCGCTGGTTCCAGATCCTGATACACCAGGACTGTGAGGGGATGCCCGGCTTTTGGCGTCGATTCAATGAGGACACCACAGCCGTCTTCAGTGGGCGGGGCAGTCTCGCCGGGAATCGGAATCGGCTCTGTGTCGCCTGTGACGTTGCTGCTCCCGCCACCGTCGCGACGCTGTTCTCGTGTGTCGGCTGGCGTCTGCGTCAGTGGTTCAGACCCGGGGCTCCCGTCACTGCCCCCACTGCTGTCGACCCCGCTCTCGGTGACCGGTGGTGGGGCCAGAAACGCAGCGACGATTAGCCCAACGAGGCAAAGACTTACCAGTAGTAGCTGCCGCCAGTCAACGCCGCCGTGGTCAGTATCGGATGCTGTACCCACTTGTCGCCCCTCGTAACGTACGCCCGTACTGCGACACCCCGAGCTGTTATCATGGAAACTAACGTGAAAGATAATCAATCCCCGGTATGGTTCTCGACAGTGGCCACAGTCGTCAGGGCAGCCAAGCCAGTATATCCGACATTTCTTCGCCCCTGGCAGCAGTCGGGACCGATGGGTTCATTCTGACCCAGTCCGAACAGGAAACTGACAATGCGCGTTCGTGACTGGCAGGACATTCTCGAAGACGTGATGGAGAGCAATGCCAATCCGGGGGACTGGCGTGCCGTCGGGGGCGACCGCGCGAACGGAATCGGCGAGGACATCTACTTCGGTCACCCTGACGCCGGTGTCTATCAACTCAAAACCTACGCAAAGAACCCCTTCGAGGTACAGGGCGTCGGGTCGCAAGTGGCACGCCGTATCGACGATGACATCGACCCGCTGTTTCCAGACGACGGGTCCGGCATTTTCGGTGTCCAGCAGGGGCCGGAAGACGAGGACGACGCCAAAGAGAAGGCCAAGAACCTCGAAACGGTCCTCGAAACGCATGCGGACGCACCGACGTCACCGCAAGCGCTGCTGGAGGACATGATGGACGCGATGGACTCCCCGGCCTACGGGCCGATGGAGTTCGACCACCACGACCGACCAGACCAGATGAGCGAACTCACTGAGACGTTCGAAGAAGCGGAGGAACTACTCGACGCGGAGTTCGAGGACGTTATCGAAGAAGACGTAGAGCGGGGCTTCTACTGATGGTCAACCGAACACTCCCAGTCTGTACCGGGGGTCGCTAATGGTCGGTCCCTCGATGACGGATGCCGACCGGAAACGATTTCTCAGATACACACAAGTCGGATTCGCGCTTCTCATCGGCGTCTCGATGGGGCTTGTGACGTTGTACGGCGGTGCGGAACTGCTGATTGTTGCTGGAATGTTTGTTGGCGGAACCGTCGTTGGCGGTGGCCTCGCGTGGTACATCATCCCGGAGAGTATCGCGGAAACGCCGTACGAGTCAGTCGACAGAGGTCCGAAACCCGGCGCAAAAATGAAACAACAGCGGCAGGAAGACAACGGCTCCGGACAACGGGCAGCCGAGGACGACAGCCGACTCTCACAGAACCGCGATTAGAGGAAATCGTCCTGCATTGCCGGGTCCTGCTGTTCGGAGGCCGTCTGGTCGAAAATCTCTTCATCAAGCGTCTCGGTCTCTTCCGTCGTGGTATTGTAGGCCGAAATCCCTCGCTTTAGGAGGTCTTCCACGGCTTGGTCGCGGTTGAGGAACTCGCCCTGTTCGACGAGTCGCTGGATGTCCGAGTCCACCTGGTCCGGGAGTGACACCTTGATCTTGCTCACACTTGCCGCCTATACTGTTCGGACATAAAAACCCACCCCTGCTTTTGGGAGGGGTCAAAAAGGCGCACGCGTGAATGCGCGAAACCGTCACACACTTGCCGGCGGCCGACACGAACCACACTGTGAACGCGAACGACCGAGCGATCACCGCACTGGTCATGCTCGCACACGGACTCGTCCACACCTACGAGATGGCAGTCCCGATATTTGTCGTCATCTGGCTCACCGAATTCGACCTCATCAATCTTGGTATCGCCCAGTTCAACGTGACGACGGCCACCGTCGGCGTCATCGTGACGCTGGGCTACGGCCTGTTCGGGGCTGGCGCGCTCCCGGGCGGTATCGTCGTTGACCGTCTCGGCTCCCGTCGCCTCATCACGGGCTGTCTGCTCGGCATGGGCGGCTCGTACATCCTGCTTGGCCTTGCCCCGAGTATGGTCGTCATCGCGCTGGCGCTTGTCCTCTGGGGCCTCTCGGCCAGCGTCTACCACCCAGCCGGGCTCTCGCTCATCAGCAAAGGTGTCGAACAACGTGGGACCGGACTGGCCTATCACGGCGTCGCCGGCAACTTCGGAATCGGCCTCGGCCCGCTCGTCGCCGCAGTTCTTCTGCTGGTCGCCGAGTGGCGGACGGTCGCGCTCGTCCTTGGCGTTCCGGCGTTGCTCGCCGCAGTCTACGCCTCACAGGCGAGTTTCGACGAGACGGCGGCGGTGACGACGGCGACTGACGGCGGGTCGAAAGCCAGCAGCGGTATCGATTCGCTCGGGGAATTTCTCGCGGAGAGCAAGCACCTGTTGACCGGGAGCTTCTTGCTGGTGTTCGTCGTCGTCATGTGCTCGGGGCTGTACTACCGCGGCGTCCTCACCTTCCTCCCGGAACTGCTGCGGGACCTGCCGGGCT
>ENA-ORCS01000818-ORCS01000818.1-marine-metagenome-genome-assembly--contig:-NODE-818-length-16589-cov-3.639293_pt1 | contig 16589 bp, 13 predicted proteins | sample MGYA00237781_ERZ508513 | MGnify/ENA primary metagenome ERZ508513 (study PRJEB26184, sample SAMN06268793) | marine metagenome | isolation source: Eden Landing Ponds, San Francisco, CA, USA | place...
CGGTGGGAAGTCTGTCGGCGGTGACTGTGGCGTTATTTTGGTCGATGGCCACTCGAAGGTTCTGGTGGGCCGTTTCATATACCTCGTCCATACTGGTCGGGCTGAGCGGGTCCCCACGCGTATCGACTCGTGAATACTCGAGCAGCGCTTGGATCATCTCGGACATCCGTTCGGCCCCGTTCACGGCGAAATCGATGAACTCCTGCCCATCTTCATCGAAGTCGTCCCTGTACCGGCGCTCCAGTAACTGGAGGTAACTCGACACCGTCCGGAGGGGTTCCTGCAGGTCGTGCGAGGCGACGTAGGCGAACTGTTCCAGATCCTCGTTGGATCGTTCTAGTTTCGCACGGGTCTCCTGTAACGCCTGTTCGCGTTCCATCCGAAGCATCGCACTCGTGATAGTGGAACCAAACAACTCGAACAGCCCGATGTCCGTATCGCTGAACTCCTGTTCGGACACGGAGCCGGTTACAATCACGCCTTGGTCGCCGAGAGGGACAATGACCTCGGCGCGGATATCCGTGTCCGCATTGTACCGTCCTTGGACCGTCGAAACGTCCTCGAAGACGGCCTTTTCGCCCCGCTCGAACACCGTCCACGTGAGGCTACTCCCCGGTTCGTACCTGGGCGACGAGCCGAGCAGGTCTCGCGCCGCTGGCGTCTCGCTGATCGGGATCAGCGCCTCCTGTTGCTCGTCGTACGACCAGATCCCCGTTATTTCGAGACCGAGTATCTCCTCAGCAGATTCGACAGCGACGTCGCCAACCTCATCAATCGAGTCCGCTTCCATCAGTTCCCCGGCGACCTCCTGAAGGTCACGGAGTTTTTCCTCCAGACGATTCTGCGCCAACTCGTACCCGGCCCACTGAACAAGGAGTTCGACGAACGCTTGTTCTGATTCGGTGAACGAGTACTCGCGGCTCTCGCTGCCGGCAAAGCACAGGGTCCCGTACAGTTCCTCGTTGACGACGACTTTTCCCCCGAGATAACAACCGAGGCTGAACCGTTCGTATGCCGGATCGGACGCAAATCCTTCGTCGACAGCATCCTGCACGCCGAGTAATCCGTTCCGCTGAATTGTCTTGCGACAGTACGCCTCCGAAAGCGGGCCAGATGCGCCCGTCTGAAGAAGATCGTGAGACCCCACCGCCTCGACGATGTACTGCGTATCGTCGTCGATCCGTGTTAGAAAGGCAAACGGGAGACCGAGGCGCTCGCGGCCGAGTTCGAGGATCTGGTTGAGTTTCTCTTCGAACGACAGGTCTGTATCGGACGTGATCCGGTATAGATCACGGAGCGATCGCTCACTTTCACGGAGTCCACGGAGTGCCTCTTTACGTTCGGTGACGTCGTTGAGAAACGCCACCACCTCGATGAGATCGCCGTCGGCATCGTACAAGGGCACTGACGATAGCGTCACGTCGACCCGTGTTCCGTCTTTGGTCCGACGCTGGAGTTCGACCTTCGAAAACGATTCTCCGTTGAACGCACGCTCTCTGAGTTCGTCGTGACCGTCCCGCTTCTCGTCCGGAATCACGGGGTTGAATTCGCCAAGGACTTCCGATTCGGACCAGCCAAAGATCTCTTCGGCGGCCGAGTTCCAGAGCGTAACCTCACCGGTGGGATCGATCGCGATAATCGCCACGGGTGCAGCCTCGATGAACGATTCGAGTCGGTCTGAGACGTCTTTGAGTTCCCGTTCCCGTCGTCGCCGATCGGTGATGTCCGTCACGGTGAGGATGGCTTCGCCCTGCGTTCCCGGCCCGGTGACCGGCATCGTCCGTGCCCAGAGGTGCCGCTTTTCGCCGTCGACTTGTACCGTACACTCACTCTCGGTCTCTTCGGAGATCGACTTCTCCGCGAGTTCATCCCTGAGCACTGACTGGAGCGATTCACCGACCGGGGCGTCTACCTCGGGGCGGAGGCACACCGATGCACGACCCGCGGGGTTCGTCTCGACGATCCGCCCGTCAGCATCGATAACGAAGACGGCGTCGTCGAGCGACTCGACGAGTCGCTGCCTCGCAATCGGAACGACATCGAGTAACTGGTATCGGAAGACACCAACCGCTAGCACGGTCGTACCGAGAGCGAACCCCAGCGGCGTCAGATCGATATACGCCGGTCCGACGCCACTGACCACTGTCAAGTTCACTGCCCACGGAACGAGTGTCCCGACGACGATGGCCGCGGTTTGTGCCCTATACAGCCTGTTGGAGGCAACGGCGAACCGCAGCAACAGGACGGTTGCCACGAGGAAGAGCACGTACGAGTACGCTAGGTGGATCCAAAACGCGTAGCCGGCGTTTGCCGCCGTCCAGGCCAGTAGTGACAGCTCTCCCACCTGTGTGAGGCCGACGCCTTCGTAGAACAGCCCGTGATCACCGTTCGTCGCCAGCGCGACGAGCGTAAACACGGGATGTACGCAGAGCGCGGCGAGCACCGGCCGAGATACCCATTCGTGCCGTCCGGTGAACCGGAGCGCGAACACGAGGAACGCGGCTGGCAGAATCACGAGTCCAGCGTATCCCACGAACTCCCAGAGCAGTTTCGTGTCCAACTCGGGGGCTATTAGTCGGGCCGAAAACGCAATCGTCGTCAGCGCGATTGCCCCGACAACGGCGCCAAACGCCCGCTCGGTCGGACCGTCCCGGTGTCGCCAGAGCACATACCCGGTGAGCGTGACCGTACTTACCGCTGCGAGCACATATCCAGCGATGGCGAAGAGCAGGTAACTCGGCAGCGCCATCAGTCCCGTGCCCCTGCCGAACGCCTGTCTGTAGCCGACTCTGCCACGGCGGGGCACCGAGACTGACAACCGATCTCGGGAACTGCTAGGGAGCCAATCCTCACGCTGTATCCTCTGTTACGATCGGGCGGAGGGCGCTTTCTGGCACCTCGTCTATCTCGGCTTCGAGTTCCTCGATACGGGTGATCAGGCGTCTGTATTCCTCGTTTTCGTCACGGTCTTGGTACCCCAGTTCAGTCTTGAGAAGTGCCTGCTTCGACCGGAGGGCGAGATACTCCCGGACCAGTGCATCGTGCTCTCGACGGTCCAGAACCGTGTTTACGACGTCCAGAAGCTCTGATCTGTCTGTCGGCTTCGTGAGATACTCGTCGAAATCGAGAGCAACGATATCAGTGTCAGGGTCCTGTGAGGTCAGTAACACGATCCGGCAGTCGAGATTGTTCTGTCGGATCCACTCGACCAGTTCGTCACCCGACAGACCGGGCATTCGACGGTCGAGAACCACTAGATCAACATCGTCGTCGAGTGCCTTGATCGTCTCGTCCCCGTCGTAGGTGACTCGAACGTCGTAGTCAGGTTCGAGCCACTCGCTGTGCATCTCCGCGAGTCGCCTGTCGTCGTCCGCAACGAGCACAGTTGGCGGGCCCACGTCTTCGGCAAGGTGTCGTTCCCCCCAGTCCACCAGCGACTGAATAGTGGCCTGGAGTTCCTCGCCTTTGGGAGTCAGCGAGTATTCGACACGGAGCGGACTCTCGCTGATCACCCGCCGTTCGACGAGGCCCGTCTCCTGCAGTTCGTCCAGCGCGTCAGTCAGGACCTTCGCAGAAATCGGCTCTAGCCGCGTCTGAAGGTCGTTGAACCCCAATGAACCGGAATCGAGCAACAATCGAATAATGACCGGATACCACTTCTTCGAGATGAGGTTGGCTGCCTCAGCGAGGTACTTGTTCTCGTCTGCTGACCCATCAGACGAGCGATCCGACCTAGTCATACCAATACTAGTTCTTCCCCTCATTAAACAGTACCGCGGAACGCGAACCTACTGCACCCAGAAATCGGTCAACGCTTCGAGAGCGGATAGATACTCGTCGACGTCTGTTGGTTTGGACACGTATGCGTTCGCACCGAGTTCGTACGCACGGGTGATGTCTTTCTCCATAGTGGATCCCGAGAAGATGACCACCGGAATGGCTCGCAGTTCGTCGCTCGATTTGATCCGTGCCAGAATGTCGAATCCGTCGACTCCGGGCATATTCAAGTCTGACAAGATGAGCGCGGGCGAGACCACCTCTCCCCGACGGATCTGTGCGAGGAGATCAGGAATCTCGCGACTGCTCCGCAGACACAATACGTCGGCGTCGAGACCGGCGAACGCCTCCTCGAAGAGTCGAACGTCTCCGGGATTATCCTCCACGACGAGGACATCGGCGTCGCCCGTTTCGTCCGCGATGTCCAGTGGCTCAACCGGGGGATGCGATGGGCCACGACTCCCGAGTCGGCGGAACGTCATCGGGGCCCCGATCGACGGACACCAGAGACGTTCGCACTGGCCGCCCCGGCGGCTAGTCGCCGGAGACGGTCGCTCCACAGCTGCAGAGTACTATGGAGACTCCGCCGTGGTGCCCTCGGGACGGGCCCGCGTGCTGACTCTGTCCCTGCGCGCTTGGTATCGATCCGTTCGTCAGTGTTCCCCGGACCGGCAGGGTCGGTGTGTTGCTTCACGGGGGTCTTGGTGCCTATTGCACTAAGCTGTCGTTTCACGCTTAATTCCGCGCCAACCGATCGGTAACGAGCGTCACTTACCAGCCGGTAGGTGAGAGTTGCAGCGGATTGCACATTCGGATCCCATCAGATCTTGTTTATATTCAAGTATATTCTGACCGACAGATGCTTCCTCGAGATCTGAGCAACGACCGGACTGTGCAAACGCTATCACCGATATATGCTGATTTCGCGTCCGTGGCCAGCTAAAACGCTATTATTCGGCCTCTCTACGTCTCGTCGGGAGATGGCACTCACCGTCCGGTAAGTGCCCCTGCAAACCTATCGGTTAGGTTATACTTATGCGTGAATAGTCCTTCTACATTCTTGTATGGCAAAACCCATCCCCACCCTGTTGGTGGCAGGCCTGCTGCTGGTCGCCACCGTCACCTTCGGAGCGAGTGCATTCACCGCGGCAACGGTCGACCGTTCGGCAGACGTTAACGTTGCTACCGATAGCAGCGGGCTGCTGGCGCTCACCGACGGGAACTCCGGTAACCTGGTTTTCCAGGACGGAAGTACCGAACAGCTTAGCATCGACTTCACCAACGGCACGGCGACCGGTGCCAACGTCAATGCGAGGTTCGAACTCGGTGACCCCGCCAACCCGACAACCTCGAACGCATTCAAGATCACGAACCAAGACAATGAACAGCACCAGATCAACGTCAAATACACCGGCGCAACCACGAACACTGAAGAAAACCTGAACTTCAGTATCTACGACAGTAACGGCCTCGTCGACTCGGTCACTGAAGAGGGGACCACGGCTTCGTTCACTGCGCCCGCTACCAAAACGTTCTACGTCGTCGTGACGGTTGATACCGGTGGCGGGGCTGGGACGGCCGATCTGACGTCGGCGTCTGACCTCTCCGGAGAGCTTTCGTTTACCATCGACGACGTGGACAACGGCGGCGCTAACTCCGACGGCAGCTAAGCCGAACTGAGTTTTCACCGCGCATCGCACGCTGATCACACTTTCGGACACAATACTCAAACATATGTACAAAAAGGCTGGACTCGTCGTCATCGTCGCTGTGACGCTTGCGCTCCTCGCTCCAGCCACCTCACCCGTTCAGATTTCGTACGTGACCTCCGACAGTATGGAGCCGGCGATCCAGACGAACGACGGCTACATTCTGGTTCCCCCTGGTGAGGTCATCCCGGGTGAGATCGTTACGTACTATTCCGACGAACGCGACGGCTACGTCACTCATCGCGTCGTAGGGACGACGGCAGACGGCTTTCTCACGCAAGGGGACGCCAACCCGACGACCGATCAGGCAGCCGGAAACCCGCCGGTCGAGCGCAGCGCGATTATCGGCCAGGTGTTCACCATCGGTGGCCAGCCGGTTCTGATCCCGCAGTTGGGCGTTGTTCTCGGACTCGTTCGCGCCAACTGGATGCTGTTGTTCACTCTGATGAGCCTGTCGGTGATCGTGGGCGTGCTCCGCGGTGAATCCGATCGCCCTCGGGACAGCAAGGAGTCGGCCCTGCAGAGCCGAGAGATCGTTATCCCAACGATTCTGGTGGCGATCTTCGTCAGTGTGCTCTTGATCTCGTCGGGTGCGGTCCACACGGAACTGACGTACTCGGTCACCGAAACCGGGACGGATAACCCCCAAGTACTCGCCGTCGGCGAGAGCACGACGACCTCTCTGGATGCCAATATCGTCAGTACGCCGCTGACACAGGTACTCACCGATACAGAAGGGATCGTCATCACTGACACTACCATTGCGGAACCCAGTGCGGCAGCGGACCAAGGCCAGTCTGGAGCGCTCGACTCGCTTCGAGAGCCGCTCATCACCCGGTCAAGTACGACCCTCAGTGCCACTGTCCCTGCGCAGGCAGAACCGGGAAGTCACACGGCTCGGATCAGTCTGTACCCTTACCCTGCCACCCTGCCCAGAGGGACCCTCGAGCAACTCCAGTCGATCCATCCGTGGCTGGCCGCACTGGGCTCAGTACTCGTGATCTTCCTCCCGGTCTACACGCTGTATTGGCTGCTGATCGATACGACTGCGCCGATCAGAGGTTCGCGCAGCCGCTGGCTCCGCCGACTGGGTGATCGCTGATGGGACGCCGTCGCTCCCGATCGCGGGGCTCGGATGGCCGGTCGATCTGGACTGTTCTGGGCGTCGTCCTCCTGCTGGTGACGGCTCCAGTCGGATTCGGCCTCAACACCACCACTGATGCGTTCACGAGTCTGTCGGCTGACCGTGGCTCGTCGGTCGACGTGGCCGACGATACCGGCAGCATCTTCGGTCTCGACGTTGCCCCGAGCGTGGCGGCGGGTACGACCGACCGGCTTGTCACCGTCACCAACAACGCTGGCCAGACCATCAACTTCACCGTCGCTGCACACACAGGGACCGTCTCGAACAGCCAAGCCACGCTCCAGCCGAAGGAGTCTCTCGTCGTGTCGGTTGACGTTGCGTGCAGCGCACGCGCGGACAGCGTTTCGTTCACTGTTGAGGGGACAGCTGGCGACCGCTTTAGCGGGAAGACGACTCGCTCGACAACCATCGACACGAGTAACTGTGGGGCAGGGCCAGCCCCCATCACTAGCGGCGACTCGTCCGCTGGCGGGTCGAACGGGAAAGGCAGCTTCACGCTTCAGAACGCGAAATCAACGTCACTCACTATCGTGGCGATCAACTTCACGGACACCAATTCGTCCGCGACAAAAATTTCGAATTCCGGCGCCCTCACCTCGAACCGGTCCTTCGAGTACGGTGACGGCGCCTTCTCGTTCGGCACGAAAGTCGATCTGACGACGAACCAGACGTTAGCCCCCGGAGAGACTGTCGAAGTGACCGCCGACAAATTCAGAAAGCAGGGCGGATCGCCAAACGTCGATGTGACGGGGAAGTACGTCGAGTTCGTCCTCTATCTCAGCAGCGGAGAGCAGGTCACGGTGCGAGTCACGTTCCCTCAGTGATGGGCCGGCCAACCGAAAGAAGACGCTGTGTCCTTTCGGCAGGCGAACCGCCTGAGACGGTTGCGCGTCACTCCAAACGCAGTCCGCCTGCGTGACGCAGTGAACGGTGACTGTCAAACGGTCGCCGTCGCGATCGACGATAGGCGGCGTAAGCCACTGCCCATCCGACGGACGAAACTATCGCAGTGCTGAAAGGGACCCGAGTAATCGCACTTCACCGTGTGAGGGACGCTCGTATCGGTCTTCATACAATCCGACGGTCGTGTGTCACAGCGCCCGTCGATTCCCGGTATGTAAGCCACTTACCGGCCGGTAACCGGCGATGAAAAGCGATCGGTTAGCTCGTACTTATGGGCGAATAAGGCGAACAGATAGATATCTATGAATTCGCAATCGGAGTCTGTTCTCCGGCTCAAATATATACTCAGCCGGTACGGAACGCTCGTCATCGTCGGCTTACTGCTGGTGAGTACTGTCGCCTTCGCGAGTACGGCCTTCGCGTACGGTGAATCGCCGGAGATACGGCAGATCACCGAACAGACGGACAAACAGTCGTTCGAGACGACGGTGAATACGAGCGCCGCAGTGACGGAGAACACGACCCTGTATGAACCCAATCAAACGCTCTCGAATATGCCGGTCTATCTGCTCTCTGCCTCGCCAAACGTCACGATAAGCGCTCAGACAGCGGTCCCCGACGATCGCGCCGTAGCGGTCACCCACCAGATCAGCATCAAACTCTATGCGACCCGAGGTGACGACGTGTTCTGGAGCGAGACGAGAACGCTCGCGAGCGACTCGGTGCAGGTCACCGACGGACGTCTCGAAACGCAGGCGACGATCGACGTTCGCGAGATCCGAAGTGGGCGATTGAACGAGGTGCAGTCGGAAGTGCAGAATATCGGGAACCTCCGCGCCGAGATTTACGTCGACACGGTGTACGAGTCAGAGACGTATCAGGGAACGCTCGGCGTCACGATGCCGATGCAGATCACCGATCGTTCCTATACGATCGACGCCCCGCGATCTGACGAACAGAGCCACGCGACACCGGTCACCCGGACAGTCACCGTCTCCGGCGAGGATGCCGCTGTCGGGGCAGCCAATCTGTCCAACGCGACAGCGCAGGCCGCGTTGCTCCCCGGTAGTGGGCCGACAGCGGTGGACAGCGACACTGCGCTCCGGAGTGGACTCGGAATCCTCGCGCTCGCTGCCGCGCTCGTCGTGTGGCGCGTCCAGGGCCGACTCCCCGACCGGGAGAGCCTCGAACAAGCGTACGACAAACGCCGGTACAGTGAGTGGGTATCGCGGGGACGGATTCCCGCGTCGGACGCCTACCAACGGGTCGTCATCGAGGAGTTCGTCGATCTGATCGACATCGCTATCGACTCCGACAAGCGCGTCATCCACGACCGGGATCAGGCCCGCTATGGGGTGATCGACAGCACCACCATCTACCAGTACAGCGAGCCGAGAGCACGGAGCGACCCCGACGAGTCGCAAACCGGTACCGCGCCGGCAGCGGTGGACAAAGAGGGGCAAGATCGAGGGAGCGCTTCGCTCCCCGATGCACAGGTAACCGACGGCGGCAGTGACGCCGAAAACGCAGATTCGCTGGACAACTCTCCGGACGTCGCTGACGAAGACTGATTACTGATTGCCATTCTCATCTACGGGTGCTCTCCTCGCGGTTCCGTTCTACGGGTAGACTCCCCGTGCTGTCGGCGAGACGCCGGTGAAAACAAACCGACGGTACGAAGCGATACCGCGCTATCCGTCACGCCGCAGTCGCGCTACGACGAACTCCGTGTCGAGTTCACCGAGGAACTCGCCGAGTCGCGGCCCCTGCGGCTGGTCGAAGAACAGCAGATAGCCCGCCTCGAAGAAGTCTCCGACCTCGATGTCGTTCCGGCGAGCCGTCTCGTACATCTCGCCCTGGATCGCCTCGCCGTCGTTTCCGGCCGCGACGAAGTCCGCGAGTTCGTCGAGCGCGGCCTCGACGTTCTCGTCGAAGTCGACCTCGGGCAGGGCATCCTGGATGCGGTAGTTGTACGCGTTGTCCTCCCGGACGGCCCACGCGCGGGCCCGATCGACCCGTTCGAGCGCCTCTTCGATCGCCCACTCCGGGGTGTCGTCGTCGATGTAGCCCTCGTTTCTGGCCATCTCGATCCGGAGGTCGCGGTCGTCGGTCATCCCGAGCACGGCCGCGAACGTGTACGGCAGGCGGAGCCGATCCTCGTCGACCGTCTCGACGACGAACGGGTAGGCGCGCTCCGCGAACGCCGTCTCCGCGTCGTCTCCGTCGTCCTCGCCGACGGAGAGCCGCTCGAACCCGAAGTCGTCGACCAGCTGATCCAGTCGGGAGATGTCGAGGTCGCGGGCCTTCCGCGGGTTCAGCGCGAAGAAGTACCGCAGTACCTCCGGTTCCAGCAGGTCGAGCATCTCTACGACGGTGACGATGTTCCCCTGCGAGGACGAGAGCGCCTCGCCGTTGAGGGTGAACCACTCGTAGACCATCGGCACCGGCGGCTCGATCTCGAGGACGTTGCGGGCGATGTCTTCGCCGGACGGCCACGACCCCTCGGCGTGGTCCTTTCCGAACGGCTCGAAGTCGACGCCGAGCACCTGCCACTGCGCCGGCCACTCGAAGCGCCACGGGAGTTTGCCCTCGCGGAGCGTCGCGGTGCCCTCGTGGCCGCAGCCCTCGATCGTCTCGTCGCCGACGGTCATATCGGTGCAGACGTACTCGACGGTCCGCGCGTCGAGATCGACTTCGGTCACGGTTTCGGTGATCTTCCCGCACTCCCCGCAGATCGGATTGAACGGGACGTAGTCCTCGTCCACCTTCGATTGGTACGCCGACAGGACCTCGCGGGCCTCGTCGGCGTGTTCGAGCACGTGAGCGACCACGTCCTCGAACGTCCCGTCTTCGTAGAGTTCGGTGTTCGAGAGCATCTCGACCGGGACGTCGAGGCGGTCGGCGTCGGCCTTCAGCAGCGCCGCGAAGTGGGCCGCGTACGACTCGGACTCGCCGAACGGATCGGGGATGTCGGTGTAGGGCGTCCCGAGGTTCCGTCCCAGCGCGCCGGCGTCGACGTCGCCGAGGCCGACGATGTCCCCGTCGACGTCTGCGAGCTTCCGCGGGAGTTTCCTGAGGGGGTCGCGGTCGTCGCTCGTGAAGACCTGCCGGACCTCGTACCCGCGCTCGCGGAGGACGGCGGCGACGAAGTACCCGCGCATAATCTCGTTGAAGTTCCCGAGGTGGGCGACTCCGGACGGCGACACGCCGCCTTTGATGACGATCGGTTCGTCCGGGTTGCGGGCCTCGATCTCGTCGGCAACCGCCGCTGCCCAGAAGTCCCGTGCGTCGGCCCCGTCGGCTCCATCGACGGCGGCGCCTTCGGTGGCGGCCTCGTGGGCACTCATCTGTTCGACGTCCGACTCTCCGCCGTCGGCGTCGTCGCTCCCGTCGCTCATTGCTCGACCCAGTAGCTCGGTTCGTCTCCGACACCCTCGGGGACGATGTCGGTCCCGTCGTGTTCGCCCCGAAGGACGGCGTCTTCGATCCGCTCGGGCTCGGTGCCGTCGAGGACGATGGTGCGCATTCCCGCCCGTTCGATGAGTTTCGCCGCCAACAGATCGACCGGCGCGGAGGCGCCGGCGTCGCGGCTCATCGGCGCGATCACGTCGACCAGTTCACCGCCGGACAGCCGCTCGTACTTCTCGGCTCCGTCGTCGGCGCTCGGATCGGCGCTGTAGACGCCGTCGACGCTGGTCGCATAGACGAGGAGGTCCGCGTCGACGTACTCCGCCAGCGCGGCAGCGACCGCGTCGGTCGTCTGCCCCGGCGTCACGCCGCCCATCACCGAGACGTCCCCCCGACGGATGGTGTCGCCGGCCGCCTCGTGATCGTGCGCCACTTTCGGATCCACCTCGGGCCCCAGCGCGGCGATCAGCAACCGGGCGTTGATCCGCGTGACGTCGATCCCGATCTGGTCCAGTTGGACCTCGTTCGCGCCCAGTTCCCGCGCTGCACCGATGTAGTCTCTGGCGACTCCCCCGCCGCCGACGACGGCGCCGATCTCACAGCCCGCTGCCGCGAGTCGCTCGACGACCGCTGCGTGCCCCTCGACCCGGCGGGCGTCGAGGTCCGGAGCGAGAACGCTCCCGCCGATAGAAACGACGACTCTCATTGCCCCGTCGTTGCCGCGAACCGGGCTTAAGGGTTGTCAACCGCGACGAGCAGCGGTGCTCGGTGTCCCCACAGGAACGGAGGGCCCGGTCGTACCCACCGCGGTCAATCGGCTCCGACGATTCCCCGAGCGCCCGCGCCAGGCGACAGTATAAAGCCGATCGCCCCCCCGATTCCGGGATATGCAGGTACTCGGTATCGTCGGCCCCGAAGCGCGACAGCTCTGCGAGCGCGTCACCCCTCACCTGGACGGACGCGTCGCCGTCGTCGAACGGCGGACGGAGAGCATCGGTGAAGAGGGCGGCGACGGTCCAGCGCGACCCGACGGCGTCGACACGGCCTACGGCATCGCCGCGGACGGCACCTGGACCGGTACAGGGACGGACCGCTCCCGGTCGACGCTCCTCGACGACCTCGCGGCGACGTACGACCACGCGCTCCTGGCGGGATTCCCGAACGTGACCGCCCCGACGGTCGCCGTCGGCGAGGTGGAGTCGGCGGACGTCGCACTCCAGGTCGACAGCACGGCCGAGGCCGACGTCGAAGCCATCATCGACGTGTTGATCGACGCCGAACCGCACGTCACCCTCGAGACGCTCGTCGAGCGCGTGAAGCACTCACCACGGGCCGAGCGCGCCGGGGCGATCGCGACGTTCACCGGCCGCGTGCGGACGAAAGACGGCGAAGAGGACCCCGAGACGCTCGAACTGACCTTCGAGAAGTACGAGGGGGTCGCTGACGAGCGGATGCGGACGATCGAAGACGAGTTGATGGAACGAGACGGCGTTCAGGAGGTCGCGCTCTTCCACCGAACCGGCACGCTCGAATCCGGTGAAGACATCGTCTTCGTCGTCGTCCTCGCCGGTCACCGAGAGGAGGCGTTCGAGACGGTCTCGGACGGCATCGACCGGCTGAAGGACGAGGTCCCGATCTTCAAGCGCGAAACGACCGTCGAAGAGGACTTCTGGGTCCACGACCGGCAGTAACGTCGTCGTCTCCCGCTACTTCTCAGCGCGCGTGCGGTTCCGATTGCCCTGCTCGGCCCCGGCTGTAAGTGCGTGAACGGCCGAATCTCCGACACGAGCCGCGACTTCACGGGAAGATAATATCGAATCAAAATACAAGAAATAAAAATTCAGAGACCTCGATAAAAGTTGAAAATAGCTCTGTGATCTTTTTAAATAATTGATTAGAACACCGTTTACCGGTGAATAGAGCCGAATTACCCCCAACGTTCCTGCCTTTATATACTCTCCTCTCGCCAAGGGTGGAGCGAGGTCACACAATGAGCGCAACCACGACACCCTCCACTGACGCCGGCGACGACCTGCCCAAGGAAGAGCGCCTGAAATCGTTCCTGCTCGAGAAGGCCCAGGACGGCGAGATGTACTTCAAATCGAAGTTCATCGCCGAAGAAGTCGGCCTCTCGCCCAAGGAGATCGGCGCGCTGATGGTGAAGCTCAAGGACTCCGCCTCCGAGCTCACCGTCGAGAAGTGGTCGTACACGAGTGCGACCACCTGGCGGATTGAACCGAACGCGGACGCGGCGTAGGCGCTCACGCTCGAATTGGTCCACGGAGACGCCCGCTCCGCAGCACACGACTGTCCGCCCTCACCGCCCCCGCACGGCTCGCCGACCGCTCCGAATTTTTGATCGACACGCCCGCCAGTGACGACTCTGTCGCGGAGTTTATCGGGCTGTGGGTCCTACGACGGGGCGATGGATTCCGCCGACTCGACCGCAGAACTTCCGGTCGAGACACTTCGATCGGTGTTCCACCTCCGGGAGACCCGACGGGACGGCGACCGGGTGATCTTCTACGGCGAATCGCTCGTCCCCGAACAGATGCTCCGCCGCGAAGTGTGGCGGGCGTTCCGTGATGCCGGCTACGAGGTACAGGTCTCGGCGGGCACGGGCACCCGCGAGGACCTCGTCGTCGCCCGCCCTGTCACGAACGGCATCGACGGCGTCCCGTGGAAGAACCTCGGGCTGTTCCTCGCCACGATCGTGTCGACGATGCTGGTCGGCGCGCTGACGTGGTATTACATCCCGCTCTCGACGCTCCTCGCGAACCCGCTCGCAGTCCTCCGCGCGTGGCCGTTTACCGCTGCGATACTCGGCGTGCTCGCGACCCACGAGCTCGGACACTACGTGATGGGACGGTATCACGACGTCGACGTCTCGCTGCCGTACATTATCCCGTTCATCTTCCCGTTCGGGACGCTCGGTGCGATCATCCGGATGCGCGGGCAGATGCCCGACCGCGAGACGCTCTTCGACATCGGCGTCGCGGGGCCGCTCGCCGGATTGGCGGCGACGATCGTCGTCACGGCGATCGGGCTCTCGCTCCCGCCGATCGAGGTGCCGGCGTGGGCGCTGCAGGGCACCGGACAGGTGATCGTGTTCAACAATCCACCGCTGTTGAACCTCCTCGCGTCGCTCCTCGGCCAACCGACCGAGTACGCCGACCCGGGTGTCGCGGTCAACCCGGTCATCATCGGCGGGTGGGTTGGGATGTTCTTCACCGTCTTGAACCTCCTCCCGGTCGGCCAACTCGACGGCGGTCACATCCTCCGGGCGATACTCGGTGAGTCACAGGAGCGCGTGGCGGCACTCGTTCCCGCCGCCCTCTTCGGCATCGCGGGCTACCTCCACTACGTCCTCGGCTACGGCCTGAACGAATCCGTCGGTCTGTGGGTGTTCTGGGGGCTGCTCTCCGGGTTCATCGCGTTCAAGGGCCCCGCGAACCCGATCGACGACTCCCCGCTCGACACGCCGCGGATCGTCGTCGGCGTCCTCACGTTCGCGCTCGGCGCGCTCTGTTTCCTGCTCGTGCCGATCGAAGTGATGTCTGTCTGACGACGCTCACTCGTGGGTGTAGCCCTCGTCGGCGAGCGGTTCGCCGTCCATTCGAACCCCGTTCGCAGTGACGTCGCCGACGACCGAGAGCGACACCGGGACGGCTTCGCGCGCCGCCGCGACGGCGGCGGGAGGGAGCGTACAGACGAGTTCGAAGTCCTCGCCGACGGCCGTCGCCAGCTCGCGCCGGTCGGTCGCGTCGGTCGCGTAGTCGTCGACGGCGCTGTGGACGGGCACGTCGCTCCAGACGACGTCGAAGCCGACCTCCGACGTCGCCGCGAGCTGGTGGAGCGACCTGGCGAGCCCGTCCGAGGAGTCCATCATCGCCGTCGCGTGCGGTGCGAGCGCCCGCCCGGCAGCGACGCGCGGGGGAAAGCGAAAGAGGTCGTTGCCGCGTTCGACGTCCCCGGCCTCGAACGCACGGAGCCCCGCAGCCGTCCGGCCGAGACGGCCCGTTACGCAGACCACGTCCCCCGGTTCAGCCCCCGATCGGCGGACCGGCTCGTCGGTCTCGCCCAGCGCGGTCGACGCCACTGTGAACTCCGTTCCGGTGTCGAGGTCACCGCCGACGTATTCGGCACCGACGGCCGTACAGACGGCCTTCGCTCCCGCCAGGAAGTCGTCGAGTTCCGTCTCGACCAGGCTCGGCGCAGCGTACGCGGCGACCGCAGCAGTCGCCTCCGCACCCATCGCGGCCACGTCCGAGAGCGACGCCCCGATCGCTCGCCAGCCGGCGGTGTACCGGGTCGTTCCCGCGGGAAAATCCGTCGTCTCGTGGAGCATATCGGTCGTCACCACGACTCCGTCCACGATGGCGGCGTCGTCGCCCGCGGCGGGCAGGGCAGCCGCGAGTCGCCGCAGCGCCGAACGTTCGTCCATACCTGTGATCAGCCACCAGCGGGCAAAAAACCCGATATTCGACCCAGCGGGCGAGGCGGGGGCTCTCGTCTGTGCACACGGTTCTCACACCGTCTCTGGTTTCGATGGCTTGATTGCCCGAAGGGGCGAGGACCGTGACATGGTCCGCGAGAACCTCCGGGCGACCGTTCTCGGGTTCGGAGGGGCCGTCGCCGTCTTCGCGCTCCTGTTTTATTTCGCCGGGATCGAGGACCTCCTCGCGACCCTGCAGAGCGCCGACCCGCGGTACCTCGCGCTCGTTCTCCTGGCCACGCTCGCGTGGCTCGCCGCCTGGAGCCTCTCGCTGAACACCGTCCTCGGCGTCCTCGGCGTCGATCTCTCGCCCGTCGCTTCGTTTCTCGTCTTCGCGGGCGCGACGTTCGCTAACAACATCACGCCGTTCGGGCAGGCCGGTGGCGAGCCAGTGACGGCCTACCTCATCTCCCGGGTGGCGAACGCCGAGTACGAGCGGAGTCTGGCGGCGATCGCCAGCGTCGACACGCTGAATTTCGTCCCCTCGATCACGCTCGCGCTCGTCGGCGCCGGCTACTTCGCGACGGAGGTCGCGCTCGGGACGAACCGGAACCTCCTGGCCGCCGTCGGGGCCGTCGTCCTGCTCGCGGTGCTCGTCCCGACGCTGATCTACGTCGGCTGGCAGCGCCGGTACTCCCTCGAAGCCCGCGTCGTGAGCGGCCTCACGCCGCTCATCCGTTCGCTCGCCGACCGTCTCCCCCGCGTGTCGGTGCCGACTCCGGAGGGGATCGAGCGCCGGATCAACGGCTTCTTTCGAGCGATCGAACGGGTCGCGGCCAACCCGCGGGGGCTGGCGCTGGCGCTCGGTGCCTCGGCCACCGGCTGGCTCTGTCAGATGCTCGCGCTCTGGCTCGCGTTCGGCGCGATCGGCATCGACGTCCGGTTCTCGATCGCGCTCGTCGTGGTCCCCATCGCCGCGATCGCCGGCGTGACGCCGCTGCCCGGCGGAGCCGGCGGGATCGAGACCGTCCTGGTGCTTCTCCTCTTGGCCGCACCGCTGTCACAGGTGACCGAACCGACCGCGGTCGCGGCGGTCGTCATCTTCCGCGGCGCGGTCTACTGGCTCCCGATGGTGATCGGCGGCGCGTCGGCCTCCGCCCTCGGGGTCAAGGCGTTCGAGTAGCGCGGGTCGTCACGGCCGATCCGTCCGTCT
>ENA-ORCS01000823-ORCS01000823.1-marine-metagenome-genome-assembly--contig:-NODE-823-length-16550-cov-4.455715_pt1 | contig 16550 bp, 13 predicted proteins | sample MGYA00237781_ERZ508513 | MGnify/ENA primary metagenome ERZ508513 (study PRJEB26184, sample SAMN06268793) | marine metagenome | isolation source: Eden Landing Ponds, San Francisco, CA, USA | place...
CCCGCCGACGAGACGCTGTTCGTCCCGGACACCCACCCGGAACTGGTGGGCGTCCTCGCGAACGTCGGCCTGCAGTTGCTCTCCTATCGCACAGCCACGCAGCTCGACCGACCGGTCGACAAACCGCGGAACCTCGCCAAGAGCGTCACGGTCGAGTGAACCACCCGCGTCCGCTCGCTCGGTTGCCGCCGGTATCTAGATTTTCCGGTCCCGCCCCACGAGCCGACCGGTACCACCGGCTGTACGACTGCGACGGGCTCCAGGGCCCTCGATACCGAAAGTCCGGGGGTACGGGCGGCAGATCGGCGGCTCTTACCGACGAGTGACGAGGTCACAGAGGTCGCCCTCGTCGAGGACGACGAACGCGTCGTCGGCCAGATCCTCCTCGTTGTCGGGCAGGAAGATCACCTGGTCGTCGTCAGTGACGGGTACTCGCTCCCACGTCGACGTCTCGTACCCGAGGCTGTCCGGTCCCGGGTCTGTCGGGACCGCCTCCCAATCGCTCTCTCCACCCGACCGGTCCCCGCTGTCGCGACGGTCGCGCGTCCGACTCTCGTCGACGTCTGTATCGTCTCCTGTCATTACTGGTCTGTGTCCCCGCTCTCGATCACCCTCGCCGGCGGGTAACCGGAACCATACGATTGGTAAGGATTTCTTTCCACTAAAGTATCACGGGCCCGTTAGCTGCGTTTACTCCCGTGTTCGTCCCGATTCTGCCACACGTATTGTCGAGATAGTTTCACGATACTCGCCAGTCGTCGTGGAGTGGCCGAGTCGTCCGACCGTCCGGCTGACCGACCGTGGTAAGAGTTCCTTTCGGCAGTAAGACCGTATTATCCACCCGCGTCCAGATCTGTGAGGGGGCGTTTCGGAACGAGCGGTCCCGTTCGGAGCTGTGGCCGTCCTCTCGCTCGGACCGCGGGGATCGCGGCGACGGGGGGACCGGAGAGGACGGCTGCTCTCCGCCCCCACAGAATCGCCGTTCTAGCCGGTATAGAGCCGTTCACGGGCGAAAGGAGGGAATAACAAACCGTCGCTGCGACCGATCCGAGACACAGCACGGGTTCTCGACAGGGTAATACCATGCACGCAACCACTGACCGGAGCCGGACGAGCCCCACGCCGGGAACGGGTACGACCGCCGGAACGGGTCGGCACCGGACCAGACAGGCCGGCGCGACCGGGTACCCGACCGACCCTCGACCGTCCGGGAGCGACTGAGATGTACGAGAACACGACCGTCGGCGTCGTCGTACCGGCGTACAACGAGGCGTCGTTCATCGGCGAAGTGATCGAGTCGATCCCGTCGTTCGTCGACCGGTGTTACGTGGTCGACGACTGCTCGACCGACGGCACGTGGGCGGAGATCACGGCCCACGTCGAACCGAACACCCCGAGACCCGTCGTCACGGCCGACGGCGGCTTCGAAGGCGTCGGCGGTCCGGCGGGCGAGGGTGTGACGCCGGGCGCGAACGGCCCGACCGCCGACGGGGACGACGCGGAGACTGCCGACCCCGCGCGTTCGTCGGCAGGGGGAAACGGCGTCGGCCTCTCGGCCTCGCCCGGGCCCGACGGGGAGTTCGAGGACACGGTCGTGCCTGTCCGCCACCGGGTCAACCGCGGCCGCGGTGGCGCCGTCAAGACCGGCTACCAGTTCGCCCTGGTCGAGGGGATGGACGTGGTCGCCGTCATGGACGGGGACGGGCAGATGGAGCCCGACATCCTCGACAGGATCATCGACCCCGTGGTCGCGGGTAATGCCGACTACGCGAAGGGCAACCGTCTGGTCGACGCCGACCACTGGGCGGCGATGTCCCCCTGGCGACTGTTTGGCAACGCCCTCCTGTCGCTGCTGACGAAGGTCGCCAGCGGTTACTGGGGGGTGCGCGACCCGCAGAACGGCTACACCGCCGTGTCCGCCGAGGCGCTCGCGGACATCGGCGTCGACCGCCTCTACGAGGACTACGGTTTTCTCAACGACGTCCTCGTGCGAATGGGCGCCCACGGCAAGCGAGTCGTCGACGTGCCCATGACCGCCGTCTACGAGGACGAGGAGAGCGGCATCCAGTACCGCTCGTTCGTCCCGAAGCTCTCGGGGCTCCTGCTGTGGGGGTTCCTGTGGCGCCTCTGGACGACATACGGGCTCGGCGACCGGGACACCGACTCGGTCCGGGTCACCGACTGACGAGGCCCCGGTTCCACGATACCGACGTCCGTCACTCGACGACGCGCTGTGGAGGTGTGACGGGGAGTTCGTCGACGATTCGCGCCGCAGCGTTCCCGTCGCCGAAGGGGGTGTCCCAGTCGCCGTCCTTGCCGTACATCTTGACGGCGCCGGTGATGATGTCGACCTGTCGGTGGCCGGCGACGACGTTGGCGCCGACGAACGCCGTCTCCGGGCGCTCGGTACTGTACCGCAGCGTCACACTTCAGAGTCTCGACTTCTACAGACGAGCGTAGTTTCGCCGAAATCATCTAGGACCTGTCTGCGTTGATACCCACCGATCCGCTTCGGGGTTTGCTGTCAGAACTCCAGTTTCACCGTACCCGGGTGTCCCCGGCCAGACTGTCACGTGGATGTCCCGGTCCGGGGCTGATCTCGTCCAGGCGGCCGAGGAACCCGTCGTTCTCCGCGCCATCGACAATGACATCGGTGAGGTTCGTCATCTCCGAGAGAAACGCCCGTCGCTTCCTTTGCCAGCGCATGTCCGTGCTGTCGTCGATGAGAAGTTCGACCGCCGTCTCGAGGACGTCGTCGTATGATTGAATGTTGAATACCAGTCCCTCCGCTTCGAGCTCTAGGAAGTTGCCCATGTCGGAGTCCTCGCCGACGAACGAGTTCGACCGGATCGCGGGGGTTCCAAGGAGCGCGGCTTCGGTCACCATCGTCTGTGTGTCTGCGACGAGCAGGTCCGCCGCTGCGAGTGCATCGTGCATCAGCGCCGGATGGAGGTCGTACGGTCTGGCCGGCAACTGCTCGTGATCAAAGTCGCCCCCTTCGTCCGAGACGAACACGGTGGCATACTGGGAAATCGTCTCGACGAATTCCCGCCGCTTGGCGGTCGTGAATCCGCCCTCGGCGACGTCGTGGTGCGATCCGAACGCGTTGAACCGGGTGATGACGTACCGTTCATCCGGGTCGACACCGAGCAGTTCACGCACATCCGCGCGCTGTTCGAACTCCTCGGGATGGAGGTACGCGGTCTCTTTGAACCCCAGGAACTTGTAGTGGTTCGACCCGAGGTCCTTCCGGAACGGGTGGGGAGTCAGGATCGTCCGGGCGAACGGGCGGGCCATCCGCGTGTCCAGCGTCGTCGGTTCGGAGTCGAGGATGAGCACCACCGGCGTCCGTGTCAGTGCACCGGTGTGTGCCGCGTAACTGCCCATTCCGAATATGAGATCCGGGTCGAACCGCCTGGCCGCGGCCAGCAACCCGAGATAGTGCGTGGGGAGTCGCCCGAAGAGCGAGAGCTTCGTCGTATCGCATTTCCCGTATATCTCGTGTGGGAGGTCGTAATAGTCGAGGAGGTCTCTCGTGCATCCGTAGTCTCGACCGAGTACCAGCACTTCGTGGCCCCGGTCTTCGAGTCGCGAGACCGCATGCTTGTACAGGTGCACGTGTGCCGGGGTGTTGGTGAGAAACACGAAACGCATCGGTCGCTATCCACGGCCCCGGTTGTCATAAGTAGCCGCGACCTAGTCCCTCGGTGTCCGGTCTCGAAACCGGTATCGACGCACTACGGCCGGCGGTACTGGCCGGCCCGCTCCGGGTTCCGGTACTGCGGGAAACGGGACGGTCACCAGTTGGAACGAACCGCTGAGATATCGCAGTCAGCGTGCCGCCGACCGACGACGAGGCAAGGGCACCCCGGGATGACCGTCGAAGAGCCACAGGAGCAACATGGACGTCAACAGTACCAGTTCGAAGACGAGATACAGCTTTCCCCGCGGCGTCCCGAGGAAATCGAGGAACGCGGCCGACAGTTCGATCACCTGAAGGAGGGCGCTGTCGACGGTCGCCTCCCGCGAGTACAGCGGCCAGATGAGAAACCACGGGAAGAGCTCACGGCCGAGCAGATACGGGTAGACGGCGTCTCCGAGGAGATGGGAGAAGTATCCGATAGCGAACGCGGCGCCGGCAGACGGGACGTTTCGCCACCACGCCACCAAGAGCACGAAGACCGACAGCGGTACGGCAAACAGTAGCGAGTGAGCCAGCGACAGGCCGCTCGGAAGCACGTGGAACACCCACGCCAGTGGCTTATCGACGAGGTCCGGAAACTGCGTCGCGAAGACCAGCGTCAGGACCCCGAGACCGGCTGGCGGCCCCCGCCAGCGACACACGACGCTGCCACCGCTACGAGTTCGGGCGTCTCCATTGTAGGTATCACACCGGCCGTCGCCGTCATTGTAATAGAACAGCTACTGAATAGACAGGCCATCCCTGCCGCCGGGATTCGACCACCCGGAGACCGAATACACCCTTCCCGCCACCGGCCCCACCGAACGGGATCGGACTGATCATCGCCGCCGGAGAGCGGCGCAGTCACCGTGCGGTTTCACAGTGGAGTCCGACTGCTGTCGCGTGATGGACAGTACGTGTCCCGGTGAGTTGCATATCACCGGAACTGGCACAGCCGTTGCCGGGGAGCCGCCGCCGGTCGTGCCCGGAGTCCCGTCCCGGGAAGGAACTGACTAACAAAGACCTACTGTCGGCACGTTCCGCCCGTTCAGATGGTTGACTCGGTCGTCGAAGGACACGGCGCGACCGTCGCAGACGTACCGGCGACAGCGGGGTGTGTCGCGTGAAACTCGGCGGCACGTACGGCCGGGTCGTCTACGCGACGCGTGGTCTGACGGTCGGCACGTGGCGGCCGGACAGGGGATTCGAGCCCCGTGGGAGGCTCCCGAACCCTCGCGCCGGACTACAAAGAGCCCGACACGAAGCCATCAATAACCGCGTGACCAAACGCTTTCTCGGTCCGCTCGTCGGCCACTATGCGACGACCAACGTCTGGCCCGCCGGGGAAAGAACGCTGCTGGCGACCGCGGGCAGGTATCTCTTCCGCTCGGGTGACGGCGGGCGCTCGTGGTGGTGCGTCCACACGCTCCCGGCAGCGTCGGGACCGATGGGCGTATTGCCGACGTCGTTCTGTACGTCCGACGGGCGTCTCTATCTGGCGGAGTACACAGTTAATGAGGAAGCGGCGCGGATCCTCGAGAGCGACGACGACGGCGAGACCTGGACAGTTGGGGTCCGCTCCGAGGAACACCGGCACTTCCACGGCGTGTTCCGCGACCCGTACTCGGACCGGGTCTGGGCGACCGCGGGAGATACAGACGCCGAGAGCGCGGTCGGCGTCGTCGAGGACGGCACGTTCCGGCCCGTGGGCGCGGGTAGTCAGCGCTGGCGAGCAGTCGGGCTCGCATTCACCCCCGAGGCCGTCATCTGGGGCATGGACTCCTCGTTTAGCCCGCAGGTCGAGATTCTGCGACTCCCGCGGGCGGAAATCGGAGCCGAGAACCCGGAGCCGGACACGGTCGGGACGACCGACTCCTCCGTGTTCTACGCCGAGACCCTCTCGGTCGATGGGGAAGACTGGGTCGTCCTCGCGACGGCCGCGGAGACAGGGTTGGACTCAACGGCCCCGTCCGGGGCGGAGAACAGGTGCAGTCGGCATCCGCGCGTGCTCGCCGCACGGTCCACCGACGGCTACGAAAACTGGCGGGAGTTGTGCTCGTTCGCACGCCGGCGGGTCGCCGGCGAGTACCTGCCCGTCGTCCCGTCTGCGAGTGCCTACTTGTTCCTGGCTGCGGCCGGCGACCGGGTCGTGATAAATCCGTACAACACCGCCCGACGCCACGGAACTGTGTTCACGACGACGCCTGGGGAGCGACAGGACGGGGTCGTCGACGGTCGTCGCCGCGACAGCGCGGGACCCGTCCAGTGACAGCCCGACACCCGGTCCACTGTCCCGTCAGTCGCCCGCCGTAGGACGATAATAACAACCACCCGAGCAGTGATGGAGAACACCTGATGGAACCACCGGCCGCGACTGCGGACCGACGGCCCGCGGCGGACGCGGACGTGATCGACGCCCTCGTGCGGACGCTCGCGTACGCCCGGGAGCATGACTACACCGGGTGGGACTACGCGGACGGGATGAGCAGTCGCTTCCTCCGGGCGCTGCCCGTCGAGAGCAAGTGGCTCAACATCGCAGTTCAGGAGTCGATAAAGCGGTCACCGGTCAATATCAGACCGCTCGCGCTGGTCGAACAGCGGCGAAACTTCAAGGGAACGGCACTGTTCACGATGGCGAACCTGAACGCCCACGAACTCCTCGGCCGGGGCGACCAGTCGCGGGAGACCGACAGAGGTAACCTGTCCCGCGAGACGGAACGCTCAGACGTCGATTATCGGGCCGAAGCGGACTCACTGGCCATGTGGTTGGTCGAGAACCGCTGTCGGGGGTACAGCGGGTATTGTGGAAGCCACCGACACGTCATCCAGGAGCTGGACGGGCGCCGCGACCCCACAGACGCAGACATCGTCTCCACGTCGTTCGGCGCGCGGGCGCTACTCGCTTCGAACGACTTGAACTCCCGTTACGGCGAGATCGCGCGAACGGCGGACCGCTTCGTCCACGAGGACCTCGCCTATACGGGCGTCGACGAGGGTGCACGGATCAGGTACGCGACCTGCGACGGCGACGACTACTTTACCCACAATGCGATCGCACTGGGCGCCCGCCTGTTTCTGGACCTTCACGCGGACACCGGACGGGACGACTACCGGGGGCGGGCCGAGTCACTGCTCGATTACGTCGTCACACACCAGGCCGACTGTGGTGGGTGGCGCTACCGCGAACCGCCCGAGGCCTCGCATCTCTCGATGGACAACCACCACAACGGGTTCATCGTCGAGACGCTGCAGTACCACGCCGATGTCACGGGGTCCGACCGGTACGCGGACGCGCTGGCTGACGGGGTCGCCTTCTACCGGAACACGCTGTTCGAGTCCGACGGCGCGCCCAACTGGGACGAGGACAGCGCCTATCCGAAGGATATCCACGCGGTGGCCCAGGGGATCATCGTGTTCACAGCGACCGGGGACCTCGCGTTCGCGCGTCGCATCGTCGACTGGGCGCTGGAGAACCTCTATGCTGGCGGCGGGCGATTCTACTTCCGTCGAACCCGCTTTTTCACCCGGCCCATCGTCCTGATGCGGTGGTGTGAAGCCTGGATGGCGTACGCTCTCTCGCTGTATGCCCTCCGGGCTGCGGGTGTCACGACCCACCGGTTCGCCCCTGCCTGACACCGCGAGTGCTCCGGTTTCGGACGTCGCTTTCGCTCGACACCGCGGGGTCAGAACAGACACACCCGGACCCGACGAACCGCGGGGGTACGAACTGTATAACAAACCACCGACGGACGGTCGGTAGTGGCCAATGGGCCAGTCACCGCCGAACGTCGTGTGGGTCTCACTGGAGAGTGTCAGGGCGGACCGCACCTCGCTCGAGGGATACGAAAGCGAGACGACACCTGCCCTCGCGTCCATCGCCGACGCCCCGGACGGCGTCGCGCTGTCGAACTGTTTCTGTCAGGGCCGGTGGACGCCAGCGGCCAGTGCGTCGATGCTCACCGGCACCTACCTCACTACCCACCGGGTCGGGTTCGAAGGCGAGGAGGTCCACCGGGTTCCCGACGGTCTGTCGACGGTGCCAGAACTGCTCGGTCGGCAGGGGTACCGGACCGGCTGTCTCAGTTCGAACAGTTATCTCAGTTCCGCGACCGGTCTCGACCGTGGGTTCGACCGCTTCCTCCGACCGGACAAGTACGATGCAGTCAGAAATCCCGGGACCGTCCTACGGTACCTCTCCCGGCCAAGACGGTATCGCGGCCTCTCGATGGGCGCGAAGCGACTCACCCTGACCTACGACCTCCTGACCGCCACGGCCAAACGGTGGATCGAGGAATTCGCGAGGGCCGACCCCTTCTTTCTCTATCTCCACTACAACACTTCTCACCACCCCTACCGGCCGCCACACTCGTATCTCGAGAACCACCTCGCGGAGACGGAGCTGACCCCGGACGAGGCGATCGAGGTCGCACGCGAGGTCACCGAGAACATGTGGACAGTCATGGCCGAGGGTTGTTCGCTGACGGAGCGACAGCGGACCGCGCTCAGAGCGACCTACGACGCGTCGATCGCCTACGTCGACGAGATGGTCGGCGAACTGTTCGAACACGTCTCGGAGGTGGCCCCGGAGAACACGGTGGTCGTCGTCACGGGCGACCACGGCGAACTGTTCGGGGAGAGGGGGATCCTCGGGCACAATCTGGTCCTCCACGACGGCGTCACCAGAGTCCCGATGGTCATTCACGGTCTCGAAGACCTGGCCCCTGGCCCCGACGACGTCGTCCAGCACATCGACGTGACGCGGACGGTCCTGGCGGCGGCCGGAGCGGACACCACACAGTGCCAGGGCGTCGACCTCCGGACCGAGACGCCGCGGGCGGCCATCAGTCAGCGCGGGCCACGGCCAGCCGACATCGACCGATTGCTCGAACACAACCCTTCGTTCGACGACAGCCGACTCCACCGCTCGGCCGTCGACGCCGTCCGCACACACCAGTTCAAGTACGTCGAGTGGGACGACGGCGCGACACTGTATCGTCCCCCCGACGAGACGACCGACGTCGCGAGGGAGTACCCGGAGGTCCACGCCCGCCTCGCCGACCACCTCGCCGAGCGGCGGCCGGCGATCGAACGCGACCCCGCCGGCCGGGAGGAAGCCGAGTTCACAGACGCGATGCGAGACCAGTTGCGCGACATGGGATACATCTGAACGGCGCGATCCACACTGTGCCGACACGTCGCTTCGGCGGGCATCCGCGCCGGCCCCAGTCTTCGGATTCGAGTTCTGAGACCCATCACGTCGACTGTCACCGACTCGGAGAGACACACACCTGCCCCGGGCCGGATCCCGGTGACGGGACGGGTGACGGGACGGGTAACGACCGCATAGTAATGATGGCGGGTCGTCACCCCGACGATACAGATGACCTACACAGTCGCGGTTGTGGGGACCGGTGCGAACCCGGACGAACAGTCACGAGACGGTTTCGCGATGGGGTATCGACACGCACGCGCCTACCGGAAGATAGACGACTGTGAGCTGGTCGCGTGTGCGGATATCGTCCGCGAGAACGCCGAACAGTTCGCAGGAGAGTTCGGCATTCGGGCGGATAACGTCTACGAAGACGCCGGAGCGATGGCGCGGTCGGTGGAACCGGACATCGTCAGCGTCACGGTCCCGCCGACCGTCCACGCGGACGTCGTCACCGGCCTCGCCGAGACCGGTTCGGTCACGGCGATCCACTGCGAGAAGCCGATGGCGGCGACCTGGCAGGGGTGCCAGGAGATGGTCCGCGCGTGTGAGGGCCACGGCGTTCGGCTGACGATCAACCACCAGCGGCGGTTCGGTACCCCGTTCCGGAAGGCGAAGTCGCTGCTCGACGACGGGGAGATCGGAACGCTGGAACGCGTCGAGTTCGGTGGCAAGAACCTCTTCGACGCGGGCACACACCAGTTCGACCTCTGTGGGTACTACACCGACCAGGCGGCGCCCGAGTGGGTGCTCGGGGGCATCGAGTACACCGAGGAGAACGTCTGGTTCGGTGCGCACAACGCCAACCAGGCCGTCGTCCAGTGGCACTACGAGACCGGCGTCTCGGGGCTGGCGGTGACCGGGGACGGTGCGGGGCTCGTCGGCTGTTACCTGCGACTGGTCGGGAGCGACGGCGTCATCGAGATCGGCGTCGACGACGGCCCGACACTGCGGTTCCGCCGGGACGGGTCCGGCTGGGAGCCCCTCGACAACGAGGGTGAATCGATCCACGGTCCCCTCCCGGAAACGACACCCGGAGCGGCCCTCCGGAAGGTCAAAGAGACGGTCCCCGGCGTCGAAACGCCCGACCGCAGCACCCACTACGACCGAGCCATCGCGGACGTGGTCCGGGCCGTCCGCGAGGACGGTGAGTCGGAACTAACGGCCCGCCACGCCCTCCAGTCGACGGAGGTCATCTTCGGCGCCTGGGAGTCCGTCCGACGGCGCGGGCGGGTCGACCTGCCGCTCGCCATCCGGGACAACCCGCTCGAATCGATGGTCGAATCCGGTGACCTGGACCCGGTCCCCGCGGAGTGAACGGTCGGCCGGACCCTGGCTGGACCGGTCCAGTCAGTTCTCGACGGTCAGCGGGATGACCGCGTCGGCGCCGTGTTCGATCGTCGCCGCGGGGTCGGCCGGGTCGTCGTGTTCGTAGACGAGCCACTCGACGCCGTGGCGGCGGGCGGTAGTCGCCGCCGCCTCGAAATCGACGATGCCCGAACCCGGCCTGGTCGAGGCGTACTCGCCCTCCTCCTCGGCGACGTCGTTGAGATGCAGCGACCAGACGGGGTGATCGAGCGCGTCGAGCACCGCGTCGGGGTCGAACCCGGCCGCGGTCACCCACCCGACGTCGACCTCGAACGAGACCAGCGATGGGTCGGTTCCGGCCGCGAGTCGTCCGAACTTCGTCCCGTCGAGAGACGGGTTCCGGACGGCGTCTTTGACGCCGTTGTACACCAGTTCCACCCCGTACTCGCCCGCGACCGGGACCGCCGAGGCGTCGATGAAACCGGAGACCACGCGACTCGCGACCGGACGGGTGAAGTCCTGGTACTGGTTGTGATACGAGACCTCGAACCCGTCCTCGGCGAGCCGTTTCGCGACGCGGTCGAGGCGGTCACCGAGTTCGTCGAGACGCCTGGCGGTCCTGATCGACGACGAGGAGAGGTGCGGGACGACGAGGGTTCGACAGCCGATCGCGTCGTACTGTTCGAGTAGTTCCGGCTCGCTGTGTTCAAGATCCGACAGCGAGACGTGCGCCCCGACCGGTTCGAGTCCCGTCTCCGCGAGCGCCTCGGCCACCGCCGCCGTGTCGGCGTCGTGGACCCGGTCGGCGAACTCGACGCCCTCGAACCCGGCGGCCGCCACCTGTCTGAGTATCTCCGGCAACGGCTCGTCCATCTCCCGCAGGGAGTAGAGCTGGATCGCCGGTCGCATCGTTACCATCCCCCGCCCCCTCCCACGACCCGGCGTGCTGCGAGCACTCGCGCGTCTCTCTCCCGACGGTGGTTTTCTGTCTTTCGCCCGGGCGTCGGCGCTTCTCGGTCGCCAGCGTCAGGCGCCGGTGCCGACGATCGGTCGGTCGTCGCGGCCCGCTCGATAGAGTCCATGGCGGGAATCCGGGAAGAACCGGTATTAGTAATCGTTTGATACTCCGAACCGGGTGGACCTAGTCGGCGAGGCGGAGGGGGGTACGACGATGGTCAGCGTCGGACTGGTCGCGTCGTCGGTGGTGAAGACACCGCTCGATCCTCTGCGTTCTGGACGAGCGACGCGACCGAGTCACCGTTCTCAACGACCTCTTCGTGTGGCTTCCAGTGTACTACCTGGAATCCGGTCATCGCCCGGAAGCCGGCACACGCCGTCGTGCGTGATCCCGGTTGTGGACACAGAGCTGTTTATCGATACCGTCGCCTGACCATTGACGTCTATGTCGCTGTACTCGACGGTGCAGCCGGCAGAATCCTCGATGAGGACACCGCCTCTTGCGTTCGGGGCACTGATACAGCAATTGCTCACTACCGACTCGTCGCTATCAGCGATATGGATCACGGACCCGCTGCTTGTCTTCCGCAAAGACCCAGTGATGTGGGTGTCCTCGACGGTGACTGTATTCTGAACCGTGTCGCTACTGTGGCTCGCGCTGATGGCTTCGGGCCAATCCGCGTCGATGCGCATCGTACAGCCACGGACGGTGAAACCCCCGTGGTCCGTCCATCCAGGACGACTGATACAACCGCGCGCGTACGTTCCGTCTGGATGGGAGAGATAACTGAACGTGCAATCCTCGATGAGCAGGCCGTGATACCCGTTCCCAGCATCATCTACCCTGATCATGTCGACGTTCTCGTAGTTCTCGTCCGACGGCAGGTGCTCGAGGAGCGAATCGTCGTTGACGAACTCACAGCGTTTCACCCACGATGATTTCCCGCCGTCGTGGTCGTTTCCGTGCAGGCGGAGCGCCCCGTTGTCGATGTTCTCGAAGTAGCAATCCTCGACTTTGACTGCACCGGGACTTCCAGTGTAGCGGATACCCGACGAGCCGAGTTCGCGAACGTCGCAGTTCGTGATTCGCAACTCGCCGACGTGGGGAGTGCCGCCGAAAATCCCGGTCATCCGGTGGGGGTAGGTGTCGACGACGCCGCCTCCATCGATGGTGACCCCGTCGATGTTCCCGACGCCATCGACGCTTTCGATGGTCACGTAGAGCTGGTTGCTCGGTTTGTCTCTCGGCGAAAAACCCGTGAACTCGATATCGTGGACCTCCCCACCGTCAGTGGCCCGAACCACGATACCCGCCCCCGTCGATTTATTTGCGGTCTGTGCGACCTCGAAGCCTTCCAGCAGGACGTTCGTTGATTTCTCCCTGACCGCCAGGAACACCCCTCTGAACCCCTCCGGGAAGACGAAGGTCACGTCGGCGGGATCACCCGTCGTCGAACGAATCCCGACGTTACTGTGCCCGAGATAATCGTGTTCTTCCGTCCAGCGGTACGTCCCCGGCGGGAACTCGATGAGTGTGTCGTCACCCATCGCATCCCTGACCGCACTATCGACCGCGTCCTGGCCGGTCGGATCCATGCCGAGGTCCTCAACCGCCTCCAGGACCGTATCGAACTCGATTCCGTGATGCTGTACCGCCGCTCTGGCCCCCCCAGCTGCCGAACCGACAGCGAGTGCCCCAATCGCCGAGGCGCCCATCTTGAGATAGGAACGCCTGTTAATGAGTTCATTACGTTTCGTCTCATTTGTTTCGACCCCGTTACTAACTGCATCGCCGCTTCCAACTTCACCGTCGTCTTTGTGGCTGTGCGCCATGTCGCAGTAAGTGCTGATTACCGATTAAAAATATTTTGTGCGTGATGATTAGTATGAAGGGGAGAACCTCACGATCTCATTATTATGTGATTCGATTAATTCCGAACACAAATCCGAGATTAATCATATACTATCCCGATACAGTACAGTGGTTCACCTATGCTAACTGAAATTAGATAAATATCAATTACTATTATACATAAAAATTACATTAGTACATATCTGTAACCGGTAACCAACTGATGGCAGAGTTTATACTATAATTTAGTTCGGGTATTCGATATGATCGCATGGATCGAAATCGCAAGACTGCGTGGCCATAGCCGGGTAGTAAGTACATTCTAAACCGGAGTAGGTAACTCCAAAATAGCTGGCGCGCGCTCTGGTTCGGGAGTGGAAAATGAACGCTTGATGCCGGTTGGGATTCCCACGAAAGCGGCAGTACGACCGGCATAACAAAGCCCTCACGTCCCCACCAGAGGCATGATGTACTCGCTCTCCCAGCTGTCCCGGGCGATCTCCTCGCCGAAGTGGTTCGTCCGGGAAGCGAACAGGGTCACACACCGACGATTCAACACCTGGGAGTACAACGAGAAGGGCGTCGACGTGTTCGCGGAGGACTGGGACAACCTGCTGATCCTCGACGCGTGTCGATACGATATGTTCGAAGAGCATCACTCGTTCCCCGGACGACTGGAGTCGCGGGTCTCGCGCGGTTCTGCGACGAAGGAGTTTCTCCAGGCCAACTTCGCCGACCGCGACCTCAGAGATACGGTGTACGTCACGGCGAGCCCGATCCTCTACCGAAACCGGGACTCGATCCGGCCGTCTCTGCACGCGTGGACGGACGTCTGGCGCGAGGACGGCTGGGACGAGGAGTACAAGACGGTCCGCCCGGAGACGATGGTGGAGTACGGGCTCAGGGCCGCGGAACGGTACCCGAACAAGCGGCTGATCCTCCACTTCATCCAGCCCCACTACCCGTTTATCGGCCCGACCGGGCAGACCCACTTCGACCTCGGGACGCTTACCTGCCCCGTCTGGAAGCACATCAGCTCGGACGAAGTTCCGGTCAACGACGGCGTGATCTGGAAGGCGTTCGTCGAGAACCTCGAACTGACGCTTCCCCACGTCGAACAGTTGTTAGCCGAACTCGCCGGCAAGTCCGTCGTGACAGCCGACCACGGCCAACTCGTCGGCGAACGGGTCAGTCCGCTCCCCGTCCGCGCGTACGGTCATCCGTTCGGAATCTACGTCGACGAACTCGTCAAGGTCCCGTGGCTGGTCTTACAGAACGGGGAGAGACGGACGATCGAAGCAGAGGACGCCGACGAGACGGCAACGGCTGTCGACGAGGATGTCGTGACAGACCGACTGGAGCAGCTGGGATACGTCCAGTGACGCTCGGACGAACCGCCGTGCCTGTCGATTTTCGTCCACCCCAGTCGGCGAGCGACGGACGACCGGCCGTATCAGTTTTCGCTCGCCGCCTGGCAGGTCCCGCTGTTCGAGATGTTCGTGACAGCCGGTTCCGAGTTCTCGGTGACGATCTGCTTACCCGGGACGTCGATACTGACGTTCTCTATCTGACATCCCTCGCTGTTCTGTAACCAGATCCCGTTCTGGTTTTCACCAGTCAGTGCCAGACACGAGTCCCGGATGACGGTTTCGTTCCGTTCGCGCACCGAAACGGCGGCACGGCCCCTGTGGAAATTCGATGCCGTTCCCGTGAAACTCGCGTTTTCCAGAACGACGGGGTCATCGCCGGGTTGACCTTCGAACAGTGGACCGATGCCGTCGACGTCCGACCTGACGCGGAGGTTCCGGAACGTCGCTTTGCCGTGGTTGTGCTGGACCCCCACACAGTACGGAGCTGCCGGGGCGGATTTATAGATGACGTCGGTGTCTTCGACGAGGACGTCCTCGCCGAAGTCGCATTTGACGCCCCGGATGAACTCGTAGGATTCCCCCTCGGGCAAGTGGTCCGCGTTGTCGATGTCGACCACGACGGTGCAGTTTTTCGCCCACGAGTCCTTGGTGGGATGCCCACCTGCTTGCCCGCCGGAGACCCGTATGTTTGAGTTGTCGTTGTTCCTGTAGAGACAGTCCTCGATCCGCACGCACCCGCGATGGTTGCTCGCGTAGTGTGCGTTCGATCCCATGTTCTGGATGTTGTGTCCAGTTAGCCGCAACTCTCCGACGTGGAAGGAACCACAGAGGAGACCGACCTTTCGGTGGGGATAGGTCCCCTGGACTCCACCGCCAGTACAGACGAAGTTCCGTATGGTTCCGACCCCCCGGAGGCCGGTGATGGCGGTGAGGATACACGAGCCAGGACTGTGTTCGGCCAGCGGATTGAATCCGGCGAACTCCAGGTTCTCGATGTGGAGTCCGTCCGACAGGACCAGGATCATGCCGACACCGGTGGTCCGATCGCGGGTCTGTTGCATCGTCATGTCGGCGATGACGTGGTCCCGTCCGGTCTGAATGTTGAGGACGTAGTGGTTACCGGAGTTCTGGGCCGTCTCGTTGCCCTCCGGGAAGACGAACTCGACGTCGCTCCGGGAGTCACCCGTCCCGACCATGCCCCACCGCTCGACGTTCTCGTCGTTGTTGAAGTGATGGGAACGTTCCACGAGGTACGACCCCGGCGGAAACTCAAGCACCGTCCCGCTCTCGTAGAACTCCTCGATGATCGGGTCGATCGGTTCCGTCCCCGTCGGGTCGGCGTCGAGATTCTCGACCACGTCGATGGCGCGGTCAAACTCAACGCTGTAGTGCGTCCGGTCGGTCGCCGGTGTCGCAGTACGCGACGACGTTCTGGTCCCGGTCGCAGTCAGAGACGATGTGGGTGGACCCGATCCGGAACGATCTGTGTCGTCCTCCGGAGGGGAGTTCTGGTCGGTCTGTGGATCGCTGGACCCGTCACCGGGCAGAGAGGAGCAACCAGAGAGGGCACTACCGGTCGTTGCCACACCGATAGAGGCGAGGAACTGGCGACGGTTCACAACACCCGAGTTGAATTTAAACGATCATTGTTATACCGACACTACCCTGCGAGCGTGCCGGGATACGTTCGATATGTATTATACCCATCATGACAGTTATTTCACTGGCGCTAGACTGACTCGCGTTCGCACTCCCGATTCGACCGCTTGTAAATTCGTGTCAGATATTATATCCTCCAGTTCCCGAGTCGATTTCGAGACCGTTCACCGGGCTACACCGGTTCGATACCGATGTTCTCCAACCGTATCGGGTCGAGAGTTACTTATTCGGAGACGGCCGCGTCCTCTGCCATCGCTTCGAGTTCGTCGAATCGAACAACTTGGAGGTCACCGGCCTGGTCACGCCGGTGAATTTCATCGACGATGCGATGGAACTCCACACGGTACTCCTCCTCGAGATTGTGGAAAAATAGACAGACGACGCCGCCAAACTGGACGGCCCGATCGAGGAGGGCGTTCACCTCCGGCAGTTCCGGGTCCCCTTCACCGGGGATCAGCTGGGGATTCGACGGGAGCGCGATGGGTTGGATACCGCTCCCCCGCCCTGTCCGGT
>ENA-ORCS01000826-ORCS01000826.1-marine-metagenome-genome-assembly--contig:-NODE-826-length-16524-cov-3.335928_pt1 | contig 16524 bp, 16 predicted proteins | sample MGYA00237781_ERZ508513 | MGnify/ENA primary metagenome ERZ508513 (study PRJEB26184, sample SAMN06268793) | marine metagenome | isolation source: Eden Landing Ponds, San Francisco, CA, USA | place...
GTGCCCGCCGACTACACCCGGCGGGCGCTGGAGAAACTCGTCCGCGCCGGCGAAGCCACCGAGAACCGCGGCGTCTACCGGCTCGTGTAGTCCGAAAGGTACTTTTCGGTCTCGGGCGACCCCGCAGTCGATGGACGCGGACGCTATCGAGTCGCTGGACACACGCTTTTATTATGGGTTCGCCGCGGCCGTCCTCGTCGGTGCCCTCGCAGTCGTCGCTCTCACGTGGGTGTTCGCACCCGGCGAGGTGGCCTTTTTCACACTGGTCGGCCTGCCGGTCGTGCTGTTTCTCGGTGCCGCCGCCGTCGCGGTGGCGACCGGTCAGCGCGCCGAAGCCGCAGGTCACCTCGTCGCGACCGTCGGCTGGTGTCTGGTGCTCGGGAGTGTCGCGGGCTGGACGCCGGCGGCCCTCCCCGGGGGCGTCGCGGACCCGCTCTTTCTCGCGGGGTTCGGACTGACCGCCCTCGGCGGGGCCGTGACGCTCCTGGCAGACCACGGCGAACGGCTCCGGGCGGTCGTCTCCCGTGCGGGATGATACCGCGCGGGACGGGAGACGCGGCCGTGACGCGGGTCGAAACGCGTTTTATAATGCCCATCGAACGGCCGCGTGATGGACCCGAAGGCGATCCAATTCCTCGAACGGGCGTTCTGGTACCGACTCGGCGGGGGCGTCCTGGCGGGCGTGCTCGTGGCCGTCGCCCTCGCGCTCCTGCTCGTGCCGTCGGAGCCGTTACTCCCCACGGTCATGGGCGTGCTCGCGGTCGTCTTCCTGGGGTTTGCTGCGACGTCGCTGGCCGTCGGCGACCGGCTGGAGGCGGCTGGGCAGGTCGTCACCGCCGTCGGATGGCTCGTCACCGCCATCGGCGCCGCGATAGGGTGGACGGCCTTCGGGCTCGCCGACGCGCTCGGCGTCGTGGACCCGATATTCTGGGCCGGGCTCGGGCTGGTGTTTTTCGGCGGGGTCGTCGGGATGTGGGCTGACCACGGTCCCGGGGGCAACACGATCGGGGCCGGATGAGGACACTACTGGCGCCCTGTCGACGTCGCAATCGAGAGCTCAGAGCATGACGGCGAGTGTCACGAGCGGGACGACGACGGCGTAGACGAGGCCAAAGACGAACAGACGAGTGGGGACGACGCCCTCGCTGGCGGGCTGGTTCAGCGTCGACTCCGAGAGCCCCTCGTGGTACGCTTCGGGGAGGTCCTCGCGGACCGTGCGACGGGTGCGGACGCGGTCGAACGGGTCGTCGTCGGTACAGCCCAGTCGCCAGGTCGCGAGGACGAGCACCACCCCCAGCACGGGTGGGCCGGCGACGAGCAGGACGAACCCGCCGGACCGCGAGAGGAACCCACCGGCTATCGCGAGCGCGACCAGCCGGATCGTGGCGGCCGGCGCGATGATCCCCGCGAGTGCGGCGTAGATGAACGTCCGGTCGGCGAATCGGCTCCTCACTACCGGCACGGAGGACAGGAGACACAAAACGGTTGTCGCTGGTCCGCTCCGGAGAGCGGGCGATACACCCCGGAACCGGTGTCGCTCCCCCGCGACGTCCCGGGACCGGCCGTTCGCCGACGATTACCGTCCGAGCTCTTCGTGGGCACTGGAGAGGTGGCGCGAGGCGAGCGCCGACAGCAGTGAGAGTTCGCCAGCGAGGGCGCCCGCGGCGACGACCTCGGCGAAGCCGTCGGCGCTGGCGCCGGGCGGGTCTCCCCCACCGGCGAACCCGACGAGTTCCAGCGCTTCCGACTGGGTAGCGAGACCCGTCCCGCCGCCGACGGTCCCGACCTGCAGACTGGCGAGGCTGACACTGGCGTAGAGTTCGTCGTCGCGAGCCTCGACGGTCGTGATGCAGTTCGACCCCTCGACGACGTGGGCCTCGTCCTGTCCGGTCGCGAGGAAGATCCCGGCGACGACGTTGGCGACCTGGGCGTTGAACCCCAGACTCCCCGCTTTCGCCGACCCGACGAGGTTCTTGCGGGTGTTGACCTCGGCGACCGCTTCCGGCGTCGTCCCGAGTCGCTCCTCGACGGTCTCGCGAGGGATCGTGACGCTGTGGCCGCGACCCTCGACCGCGTTGATCGCGGCGGGTTTCTTGTCGACACAGAGGTTACCCGACAGTGCGACCAGCGAGGCGGGTGTCTCGTCCTCGACGACCTGTGCGGCGGCCCGCGTCGCGATAGTCGCCATGTTCATCCCGTTGGCGTCGCCGGTGTGATAGGAAAAGCGCAGGAAGACGCTGTCGCCGACGACGTAGGGAGTCACGTCCTGTAACTCGCCGAAGCGGGTCGTCTCCTCGGCCGCGTCGGCGAGGCGCTCGGTGTTGTCCTGGACCCACTCGGCGACCTCGGCACCCTCGGCGACGTCGTCGACGCTGAAGACGGGCGCGCGAGTCATCCCGCGTTTGGTGATCCGGGCCGTGGCGCCGCCGGCCGCCGAGAGAGCCGAACACCCGCGGTTGAGGCTGGCGACCAGCGCCCCTTCGGTGGTGGCGATAGGGAGGTAGTACTCGCCGTCGGCAGTGTCGCCGTTGACGGTGACGGGTCCGGCGACGCCCATCGGGATCTGGGTGGCGCCGACGAGGTTCTCGACGTTCGATTCGGCGCTTTCGGCGGGGAACGTGTAGTCACCTGTCGCCGAGAGACTCACCCCAGAATCGCGCTCGACGGCCAGCCGGCGGGCCCGCGCCGCCGTCTCGGCGTCGGCGTGGTCTTCGAGTTCGTACAGCCGTAACTCGCCCGCGGTGACGCGCTCGGCGAGGGTTTCGGCGTCCGCACCGCCGTCCGTGGCTCGGTCGACCCCCGTATCGTCGGTCATGCCCGGAGCGTCGCGGTCGATACCCCTAACAGTTGTTGTCGGACCTCGATACCGGGACCCCGGACGAAGCGCTCACCGGTCGCTGGATCCCTCGGTGAAACGGTCCACCAGCGCGGTCAGGCGGTCGACGGACTGGCTGGTCACGAGGGAGACGAGTCGCTCGCTCCGGTCGTAGAGGTGCTGGAGCTGGCGGACCTTCTCCAGGTCGCTCGCTGCGCGCTCGCCGTCGGCGGCTTCGAGTTTCTCGGCAGCGCCCTCGAGCGCGCGGGACATGATCCGTATCTCGCGGGCGACCTCGTTGTCGAGGAACTGCTGGAAGACGTACCAGAAGTCGGTCTCTGCCTCGAAGAAAGCCTTCTTGCCCTCGCCCGGCAGGGAGCGGCGCCTCGCCATGTGATACCGTTCGAGCGTGCTCATCGCCGTGCTCACCGTCGACTTGGCGTAGCCGCTCTCCTCGACGAGAGCGTCCAGCGACAGGGGCTCCTCGGCGAAGTACAGCACGCCGAACAGCCGCCCGTAACTGCGCTTGATGCCCCAGACCTCCGCCGAACGGGCCATCGCCTCGACGACCTCCTCCCGGGCGGCCTCGACCTGGTCGGCGTCGTTCGCGTCTGTGTCGCTCATGAGTGGATGTCCTGCTGGCTCGACCTACGCCATCGAAACCTATAAATCGTTCCGTACGGAATATTTTGTATATGCCGAATATTCCGTACGAGTCGGGATCGGTTTCGCCCGGTTCCGACGCCGATTCGACTGGCGCGCCAGACGTCACCGACGAACGCGTCGCCGCACCGGACGGCGGCCGCCAGCGCGAGCGCTCGGCCGACCCCGCAGCCGGTGGTTCGACGGCAGACGAGGGCGGCGAGGTGTCCGGCGGAGACGTGCCGGGTGACGCCGCCGACGGCTCGGTCGTGTTGCGCGCGGAGGGTCTCGAGAAGACCTACGGGTCGTGGCTCCCGTTCAGACGGACAGTCGAGGTGTTAGACGGCGCCGACATCGAGATCCGTGCCGGGGAAGTCGTCGGGATCGTCGGCGCGAACGGGTCGGGCAAGTCGACGCTGATGAAGGCGCTCGTCGGGGCGCTCGACCCGGACGCCGGCACCGTCGAGGCGAGCGGGCGCGTCGGCTGGTGTCCCCAGGAGGAACTGCTCTACGACCGGCTCACCGTCCGCGAGACGTTCCGGCTGTTCGGCGAGGGGTACGGGCTGTCGGGCTCCGAGGTCGAAGACGCCCGCGACCGCCTGGCCGACCGACTCGACTTCGAGGAGTTCCTCGACTACCGGGTCGACCAGCTCTCGGGAGGCAACCGCCAGAAGGTCAACCTCTCGGTCGCCCTGATGCACGACCCCGACGTCCTCTTGCTGGACGAACCGTACACCGGGTTCGACTGGGACACTTACCTCGCGTTCTGGGACCTGACCGAAGAACTCCGCGAGCGCGGGACGGCCGTGGCGATCATCTCGCATCTCATCAACGAGCAGGAACGCTTCGACCGGATCTTCGAACTCGCCGACGGCACGCTGACCGACGTCACCGACGAGGGGTCGAACCAGGCCGACGACGCGGGGGTGCGCTGATGAGCGACGCACGTGGCCGTTCGACGACCGTCGGCGCGCGCGCCCGCCGCCTGGAGGTAGGCCTCTCCTCGGCGATACACGAGTTCGTCCGCGAGCCGGTCAACCTCGCGCTGCTCGTCGCCCTGCCGCCGGCGATCGTCGTCAGCTACGGCTCGATGATGTCGGCGTTCCCCGAACTCCCGTACATGTCGAGTTCACCCGAACAGCTGGGCGCGGTCGCGGGCACGCTGTTCGTCGCCGCTTTCCTCCCCGGCGTGATCGGCCTCTTCCAGGTCATCAGTGCCCGCCGTGCCGACGAGCGACTCTCGCTGACCGGGTTCCCCCGGGCGACGCTGTTTTGCTCCCGGCTGCTCGCGGTCGCGGTCGCGAGTCTGCTCACCGCCGGCGTCTCGCTGGCCGTCCTGACCACTCGTACCGACGTCGCCGCACTCCCCGCCGCGTTCGGGACGCTCGTGCTCGTGGGCGTCCTCTACGGACTCGTCGGGATGCTCGTCGGCGCCGTCCTGCCGCGCGAACTGGAGGGGTCGCTCGTGCTCATCTTCGTCGCCGACGTCGACGAGGCGCTCGCGAGCGGGATCGTCCAGACCGACGGCGCGTTCGCGAAGCTGTTTCCGCTCCACTACCCCCACGAACTCTTCCAGGCCGCGGTCGGAGGCTCCGGCGTCGCGACCGGGGACGCCCTCGCGGCCGGCGCCTACGTACTCGTCCTCGGCGTCGTCGCGCTCGCCGTCTACACGACGCTCACCGGGGAGGGGGGTGTGCGATGAGCTCCGCGCGGACTACCTTCGAGATGGGGCTACGCGAGTACGTCCGGACGCCGGTCCTGCTGGCGCTGCTCGTGTTCCTCCCGGCCTACTTCATCGCGGTGTTCTCCTACGTCATGCCCGAGCAGTCCGTCCCCGTCGACGTCGGGGGTGAGACCCTCCAGGTGGGGATGCAGGCGCTCGTCGCCGCCCTGATGACGCCGATGGCCGCGGCGCTCGTCGGCGGCATCGCCGGGCTCTTCCTGATGCAGTCGGCCCGCGAGGTCGACACCCGCCTGTCCATCGTCGGCGCGAGTCTCCCCGAGATCCTGCTCGCCCGCGGGGGCGTCCTCGCCCTGGCGGCCGTCGTCGCGAGCCTCGTCGCCACGGCGGTCGTGACGCTGACCCACGTCCCCGAGCATCTCGGGTGGTTCCTGGCCGCCACGGTGCTGACTGGCCTGCTCTACGGCACGTTCGGCGCTCTGGTCGGACTCGTCCTCAACCGCCTCGCGGGGGTCTACGTCCTGATGTTCGGCCCGCTTCTGGACATCTTCCTCGCCCAGAGCCCGCTCTCGACGGAGACCCACGCCGTCGCGCCGTACCTGCCCGGCCACTACCCGATGGAACTCGCTTTCGACGCCGCCTTCACTGCTGGAGTCGACCCGTCGCCGCTCTGGTGGGGGCTTGCCTATCTGCTCGTCGTCGTGCTCGTCACCGGTCTCGCCTTCCGGCGGGCGCTCCGGGTCGGGTGAGCGGGAAACGAACGACCGCCCTACTCCTCGCGCGAGAGCCGACGTGACAGCACACCGGCACTCAGTGCGGCGAGCGTGCCGACGACGCCGACGCCCGGACCGTTCTCGGAGGTGGTCTCCGTCGCGTCGGCCGGCGTCCTCGTCTGACCGTCTATCCCGGTGGGCGTCGTGGTGGGTGTCGGTGACGGGGTCTGGGTCGGGGTCGGTTCCGGCGTCGCGGTCGGCGTGGGCGACGCTGTCGGGGTCGGCTCCGGTGTCGCGGTCGGCGTAGGCGTCGCCTCTGTCTCGCCGCCGAGTTTCACGACAGCGGCGCTCTCGGTCGATTCCGTTCCCGACCTGCTGGTCGTCGTCCCGAGCGCGTACAGCCCGCTGTCGACGGCCGGCGTGACCGCCGTCGCCCGGCCGGAGTCACCGACTGCCTGCGTAGTGTTCCATACTCGGGCCGCCGCGCTGTCCAGGCCGACGTAGAGGAACTCCCCGGACGCGTCGTCCGATTGCACGCTCCCGACAGCGACGTACTCGCCGTCGTACTCGGCGACGCCTTCGAACCGGCTGTTCTGCGGACTCTCGCCGACGCCGCCGACGAGTTGACCGACACGGGTGCCCGTTGGGTCCGTCGCTACTGCCCAGGCCGCCGACCCGCTGGCCTCTGGAGGTCTCGTCCGCCCGACGAGGAGATACCCGTCACCGGTCGCGGCGACGTCGCGGTAGAGTCCGAGGGAGGCAGGCTGGCCGCCGGATTCGACCCGGTGGCTCGCCGACCACTGCGTCTCACCCTCGCTATCGAGGCCCGTGATCCACCCCTCCGGCGGGGCGGACTGGCCGCTCGTCGCTTCGGGCCGGGCGACGCCACACGCGACGTAGGTCTCGTCTTCGTCCTCTTCACCCGCGCTGTCGAGTGCGTACAGCAGCGAGAGCTGGCCGCCCGACACCGCACGCGACCACTGAACAGCCCCCTCGTCGTCGACGCGAGCCACCAGGGCCTCGGTCCGCTCGTCGTTTCGCGTCCCGCCGACGACGAGATAGCCCGATGCCACCCGCGTCACGCCGAAGGCCACGGCCTCTTCCATCGGCGGGTCGACTGTCGTCCGCCACTGGCGCTCGCCAGCCTCGTCCAAACGGGCGAGAAACGCCTGATTCGCTCCCTCGGTCGGTCGGAGTTCACCGCTGACGACGACGCCGCCGCCGTGTCCCGGTGCGGCGTCCAGCGTCCGTGGGTTCTCCCCACCGGGGAGTGGGTGTTGCCACTGACCGTCTCCCTGGGCGTCGACCGCGAACACCCAGGGGACCGTCCCCTCCTCGCCGGCGGTCGTGCCGGTCCCGACGACGAGGCCCTCGTCGGTCGTCGTGGCGGCGGTAACGCTGTCCGTGTCCGAGACGTCGAACACTTCCGTCCAGCGTAGCGCTGGTGGGTCCGCTGTCGAGCGGTTCCGGGGGCGTTCAGGGCGGCTGGCGCCGACCCGACCGACCGCGGCCCCCGCGGTGAGCGCGAGGCCGGCCGACGCGAGCACACGGCGCCGTGAGTACTCTCGTGCCATCTGCCCGTTCGTTCGGACGGAGTCACGTAAACAGCAGTGATCTGGCGAACGAACGGGGAGAAACGGGACACAGCCAGCGAGTCGAACTCCTGTCTACGCCAGCCCGATGGAACTGCGACGGACCGGCGTTCCCCTGCAGGCCGGTCCGACTCACTCGGCGTCGCCGTCACTTTCGTCGGTGACGTGCCGGTAGAGCGCGCCGGCGCCCAGTGCCGTGAGCGTGCCGACCGCACCGAACCCGGGACCGTCTGCCGTCGTCGTTCGAGTGTCAGTCGCGGTGGCGGTCGCCACGTCCGTCGGCGTGGCAGTGGGCGTCGCGGTCGGTGTGGGCGACGGCGTCGGTGTGGGTTCGGGCGTGTCGGTCGGTGTGGGCGTCTCCGTGGGCGACGGCGTCGGGGTAGAACCCCCGCCGGACGCCGTCGCGGTGACCGACGGTGCCGGTTCACCACCGAGTTTGACGAGCCAGCCCTGCGTGAGCGGGTCGGCGTCGGACGACTCGGCCCGGGCGGTCCCACCCACCGCGACGCCGTCGTCGCTCGTGGCGAGGATATCTTGCGGGGAGTTCACCGCGGCCGATCCGACTGTCCTGGTCCAGCGCCTTTCGCCCTCGTCGTCCAGTTCGGCCACCCAGCCGGACGCAGTCTGTGCGGTCGGTGACTCGCTGACCTGCCCGGCGACGGTCAGTCCGTCGCTGGTCTCGACGACGCTCGTCAGCGACGTGACCGGCTGTGGCTCGACGAGTTGGTTCGCACGCCCCGACCCGTCGGCGTTCAGACGCAGAACCCACCCACTGATCGACGACACGTCCTGTGGGATCGCGATGCCGATAGCCGCGTACCCGTTCTCCGTCCGGGTGATCGCAGTGAGTCGGTTCGTCTGGAACGGGTCGCCGTCGCTCGGTGCCGTGAACTCCTGGCGCCACTGGACCGACAGGTCGCCGTTCAGCCGGAAGACGACCCCACGAGCAACCGGCTGGTCGGTGGTGCTGGTGGTCCGTTCCTGGAGTTGACCGATCCCGACGAGTCCGCCTTCGCCGTCCGGAACCACGTCCAACAGCGTCGACTGTTCGTCCTCGAAGAGGGTGGTCCGGGACCGCTCGCTACCGTCGGGAGCCACGCTGACGACGAGGGCGTCGACCGCTTGGTCGAGGACTCTGTTGGCGCCGACGAGATAGCCGTCGTCGTCCGCGGCCAGCGACGGGAGGAGCAACCGCCCGCTGGTCTCGGCGGCGGCGAACGTCTCCCACCAGTCGACTTCGCCTTCCGGGCCGGTCCGGAGTACCGAGACGACACCGCTGGCGGAGCGCGTTCCAGTGATGACGATCCCGTCGCCGTCGGACGATTCGGCGAACTGTCGGAACGACGGTTGTCCGTCGAGGTCGGAGTTCGCGAGCGGCGTCTGCCACTGACCCTCACCGGTCGTCGCGTCGACGCCGAACAGCCAGCCGTCGAGTTGCGTTCGCTGGCTGCCGGTCGCGCCGAGTGCGACGTATTCGTCCTCGCGTTCGAGTAGCGAGACGGCGCTGTTGTACGTGTTCGAGGCGTACGTGCGATCCCATCGGAGGGGGAGTTCGTCCGCAGCCGAGCGGTCGGCGAGCGCGGGGACCGCTCCGGCCGTCCCGCCGAGCGCGAGCCCGGCGACCCCCCCGACCGAAGCGAGCAGGCGGCGTCGCGTGAGTTGCTTCGACATGCAGTCCGTGCTTCGAACAGTCTCACTAAATGACCAGTGATCTCCGGCGGCACCGACACCGGGTGGACGGACTGCGTCGTCCTCCAGCGTTCAGACTGGGGACTACTCCTCGTCGTCGGTCCGAAGCCGCCGGCGGACGACCCCGCCGGTCAGCGTCGCGAGTGCGCCGACGGTCCCGACCGCCCCGAACCCGGGACCGTCCCGTCGCCCGACGTGGTGTTCGCGGGCATCGACTCGGCCGCCGCCTCGTCGGTTGCGACCGGTTCTGGGGTTGGCGCGAGCGTTGCCACCGGTGAACCCCTCGACCGTCACCGTGCCGTCCCGCCGTCGGTCCCCCCGCTGGAGCCCCGGACTGCGGACGCCAGCGCGCCGGCGACGAGAAACCCCGTCGACGCCAGAACCTGCCGTCTGGATGCGTGCTCGACCATGCACCGCGGGGTGGCCGGGTACTGGTATGGACAGTCCCGGACCGGACCCTCGGCGAGCGCCCGGGTCGAAACAGGGACGGTCGAACCGGAAGGGCGGGATTTACTGTCTCGCGGTCGAACCGACGTGTATGAGCACGCCCACGAAAATCACGCTCGGAACGATCGGAACCGCCGCACTGCTGGCCGTCGCACTGGTGCTGGTCCTGCTATCGTGACCTTCGCCGAACGCGACCTCTCGCCAGCGCTCGCGGCCGTCCGCGAGGCTCACGCGCCGAACGCGCTCGTCCGCGACGCCGACCGGGACTTCGAGACGCTGCCCAGCGCCCGCGCCGAAGAGCTGGGGCTGCTCGTCGACTCGCTCGACCCCGTCTCCTACCCCGCGTCGTGGCTCCCACCCGACGCCCCCGAGGTGCTCGTCCGCTACGCGAGCGCGGAGTTCACTATCGGCGCACCCGGCGACGGCGGCGTCGCCTGGACTCGCCAGACAGACCCGCCCGTGATCTTCGTCAAACCCCGCCTGGAGGGGTCACCCGACGCGTTCGTCGACTTCCTCGTCGCCGAAGCGCTCGTCCAGGTCGGCCTCGACGTCCCCGAGCAGTTCCTGGGTTTTTTCGAAGAGCACTACTCGGATCTCGCCGACGCCGCCCGCGACCACCTCGACCCCGTCGAAACCTACCAGCTCGCCGCGGCCCTCTACGACGCGTATCTGGGTCTCCACACCCGGGAGACCTTCGCCACCTGGGAGACCGACTACCCCGGCCTGTTCGACGCGTGGGTCGACGCGGGCGAGCGCCTCGAACCCCGACTGTCGAGGTTGTCGAGCGACCTCGCCACGGAGAGCACGGACTTCGGCGACGCCGCGGAACTGGCCTGTGCCGCCGTGAAACACGGAACAGAGCCGCCCACGCCCTTCAGTGCACTCGACGCGCCCGCCTACCGCGAGTACGGTGCCGACTACGCCGTCCAGTGGGCCGAGAAGACCTTCGAGAAACTCGACTGAGCGTTCACGTCGCCCCATCTCGGGCGTCCGGCCCCCGCACTCGCCCAACCACTGTCATCATCCGACGAAACACCCCTATTTCTGGTGGAACGGTGCCGGTCCCGGGCGCTCGGAGAAAATCGCGAGACAGCGAGCGTGTGACGAACGTCTGACGGGGCGGAGTGAAAGTGGAAATGAGTGGAATTACCGCAAGACAGCGGCAGGATTCGAGTTGAAACTGGGGGGTTCGGACAGAGATCGGCGGATAGCGTGGGTTTGACCCGAAACGAAGGGGTTCGCGATCTGGTGTCGAAATTGAGGTTCGAGTCCGGCGACCGGCGGCTCACGGTCCTCGCACCGAAGTGAATCGAGATGGGCATCGGGGAAGTCTTCGTCCGGTTAGCGACCGCTAGCCCGGAGGAGACGCTTCCCCGATCAGTCGCCGGCGGCCTGCTTGTCCACGCCTTCGAGGTCGGCGCCGCCGACCGAGGAACGTAGCGCGTCCATGCCGTCGTCGCGGTCGACGCCGAAGTTGTCCTGATACAGTTCCTCGACGCGCTCGAACTCCGCCTCGGAGAGGGCGGGCGTGTCGGCGGCCGCGGCCCACTCGTCGACGTCGTCGGTCGTGCGGAACGTGGGCGTGACCGTCGCCACCTCGTCGTGGGCGAGCAACCACTGGATCGATGCCTGGGCCATCGTTCGCGTCCCCTCGGCGTGCTCGGGGTCTTCGAGGAACCTGAGGGAGTCGACTTTCTCCCAGCCCGTCTCGTACCACTCGTCGGGGCGGTGGGCGCGGTGGTCGCCCTTGCCGAGTTCCGTCTCGGGGGTGACCTGCTCGTTCAGCAGTCCCGAAGAGTGAGGGACGCGAGGGACGACACTCGTGTCCGCGTCGAGGTCGCGGATCTGCTCGATAGTGTGGCGGCCGGGGGTCTGCTCGAAGACGTTGAACACGAGCTGGACGGCGTCGAAGCCCTCCTCGACGGCCTTCGAGGCCTCGGCGAGCCAGCCGATAGAGGGACCGAGCGCCCAGCCGACGGCGTCGACGCGTCCGGACTCCTGGAGTTCGTCGAGCGTCTCCAGGACGTCGGCGTCGACCTCGTCGACGTTCGCGTTGTGGAGCATCAACAGGTCGACGTACTCCATGTCGAGTCGGTCGAGCGAACGGTCGAGCGCGGTGTGGACCCACTCGGGGTCGACCCGCTTGGGGAGTTCGCCGTGACCGGCCTGGGGGTTGTTGTAGAAGTCGTAGCCGACCTTCGTCGAGACGGTGACGTCCTCGCGGTACTCGCCCAGCGCCTCGCCGACGAGTTCCTCACTGTCACCGTGGCCGTAGACGTCGCCGGTGTCGAAGTAGGTGACGCCGCGGTCGACGGCGTGATGGAGCATGTCGATCGCCTGCTCGCGCGTGCGGTCACCCCACCAGTCGGTGCCGACGACCCACGCGCCGAAACCGACTTCGCTCACTTCGACGCCGGAACTGCCGAGTTCGCGCTGGTTCATACCCGTGACTTCGGGGGCGTCGCACTTATCGGCCGCGGTTGCTGGCTGAGACGGTCGGTTGTGACGATGTACCGATGATTCACCGAATAGTCCGGCGAATTCCAGCAATGACTTCCAACGGACCGTATCAGTCGCTCGCGGTCCGGGGCGACGGGGTCGCCGCGGCGTCGCCGAGGCGGTAGTAGGTCGTCCCGGAGCCGTCCGCGCGGGTGGCCTCGACGCGTCCCTGCGCTTCGAGGCGCTCCAGGTGCGGTTCCAGCGCGTCGTACGTGACGGTCACGTCGGCGGTGTAGGCGAGGTGCCGGCGGATCGCCGTGGTGTCCGCGCTCGACCGATTGCCGAGGAACTCGAGGATGTCCCGCTGGATCGCGTAGAGGTGTGACATTACCGTACCCATCGTCGTTCAGGTTTATAAACAGGTGCTGAGTCGGTTTCGAGTAAAGAGTTTGACGGCCCTCTACCCTAGGATATCAGGCGCCGTCGGACCCACTGTCGCCACCGACCGCACCGGTCAGCGCCGGGGGGCCGCCGACGACGGGGAGCGCGACCGACGAATCACCGAGTGCGACCGTCACTTCTCGGTTCCCGGGCGGGTGCAGCGTGAAGGCCCTGTCGCTACCGTAGAGGACCACGCCGATCCGTGAGCCGGCGTCGAAGACGTGGTCGGTCGCCTGCAGCGGGAACTCGACGGGGACGTACCCCTCCAGTGGCGCGGACTCGCGCAGCGACTCGCGATAGGCCAGCGGTGTGTCGTACTCCTCGTACGAGGGACGATTCAGCGGGTCCGCCCACCCGCGGGCCACGATCTCCGCGTCGTCGTCGCCGTACTCGACGAGCGCCCCGCTCACGACCGTCGGGTCGTCGAGCAACAGCGACAGCGACGGGACTACCCGACCGCTGACGTGGACCGACGATTCGAGCGGGTCCGTCTCGTAGCGCAGGCGATGTGTCGACCCGGAAGCGGCGACCAGTTCCGACGCGGGCGTCGTGGGGTCGTCGGCAAAGGACTCCGTGACCGAACCGGGGCCACTCGTCGCCAGGGCCGACCCGGTCGCGCCACCGGGCGCAAACCGTAGTCGTGCCTGCTCGGTGCCCGGGACGGGCCAGTCGTCGTAGCGGTCGACGGTCGCGTCCTCGAACAGTGAACCGTCGCGGACGACCGTCACCGATTGTTCGTCCATGACGCCGGTGTCCTCACCTTTGAGCCAGTGGGCCCACCACCGGTCGAGCAGGTCCTTCCACGCCTCGCCGGACGGGCTCGTGTGGCCACCCTCGTGGAGCCACAGTCGACAGGGCACGTCGTGGGCGGTGAGCGTCTCGTACCAGTCCGCGAAGTTGTTGGGCTTGACGATGGGGTCGTCGACCGCGTGGGTGATCAACACTGCGGCGTCGACGGCCTCGACGCCGGTGAGGAAGGTTCGCTCGTGCCAGAAGTCGTTGTAGTCGCCGGTGGCGCGGTCCTGACCCGCTTCGACCCGGTCTGTCCAGCCCGCACAGTCCTCCCGCCGGGCGTTGCCGGCCGCCACCCACGTCCCGAGGTCGGCGGTCCCCGTGCTCTCGTCCCGGGTCACCGAAATGGGCGTCCCGTTCGACCGGAAGAGGGCGTACTGGCCGATATTCGCCGACTGGGAGACGACCGCTTCCAGGCCGTCGACGCCGGTCGTCGCCACGCCGTTGGCGAGTTCGCCAAGCGCCGAGGCGCCGATCATCCCCGTCGTCCCGTTCGTCCAGTCGGCCGTGACGGTGTCCCCGCCCTCGGGCGAGTCGTAGGCCGTCGCGCGCCCGTTGAACCAGTCGACCACCGCTGCCAGCGCCGTGATAGTCTCCGGTCCGGCCGCCGTGTAACAGCCGGTCGACCGGTGGGTCCCCAGCGAGGAGATCCCCGCGACAGCGTAGTCCTCCGGGACGTAGCGCCGTTCGAGTTGCCGGGGTGGGCCGGCCGCCCCGGCATCCGGAAGCGCGTGACTGGGGTCCGGAGGGGTGCCCGTCTCGCCCAGGCCCGCAACGCGGTTTGCGTCCGCGTCCGCGTTCCCGTCCCCGCTCACGGCGGGTGCGACCGACCGCTCGTAGTACATCTCCTCGGTCGCGTCGCTGTGGGTCTGCTCGCCGCGGTAGGGGCTGGCCGTCGCGATGACGGGGACCGGGTTGTCCGCCGCAGACTCGGGATAGACGGCGTCGACGAACACCCGGTCGGGGGCGCCGTCCTCGTCCGTATCGACCGGCGTCTCGACCCACGCTCGCTCGCGAGCCACCGGGACCCCGTCGTAGGCGGTGGGCGTTCCCGACTCCATGGCGTCGAGGAGTGTCGCACACCCGGCGAACGCACTCGCGCCGACTGCCGACGCGCTCACCGACGCGAGCAGACGGCGCCGAGAGAGCGTCCCGTCGCCGGTCGGTACACCACTGTCTCCGCTGTCGCCGCCCGGGGACCTCGGGTCGGACATGATCGTCGGTAGACAGAACCGTCGTATCACCGTTTCGAAACGGCCGCCGGGACGGGCCAGTCACCCCCGCGCATCGGCCAATAGCCCGTCGAAGACGGCCTTGCTCGACGCCCGCGAGTCCAGGTCCCACGAGTAGATCTCGTGAGTACAGGTACCCCTCCACCCCGTTTCGACCATCGCTCGTGCGACCGATGCGAAGTCGACGCGACCGTGCCCGAGCGGGAGGTGTTCGTCGCGGTCGGGCTGGCGCGTCTCGTTGAGGTGGACGTGGTCGATGCGGTCGCCGTGGGCTTCGATCAGGGCGGCCTGGTCCCCACCATCGTAGCCCATCGCGTGGGCGTGGCCGGTGTCGAGACAGCCGGCGGCGTCGGTCGCGGCGAAGAGATCCGGGAAGTCGCCGGCGTCGAAGTACGGCTGTTTCACGTTCTCGACGACGCCAGTGACGCCTGCCTCACGGCCGTATTCGTCGATCCGGCGGACAGACTCGTAGATGGTCTCGCGCAGTGTCTCGACGCCCCACTCCGCCGCGGAGACGGTCGTCGTCGCGTGGAAGACGCCCGTCTCGGCGCCACACGCGTCTGCAGTGTCGATTGCGGCTTCCAGTTGTCGGCAAGCGCCGTCCCGGACGTGTTCGTGTGGCGACCCGATATCGAGCCGGTAGGGGAGGTGCGCGACCACGTCCAGGTCGCGGTCGGTCGTCGCCGCGTGAACCCGTTCGGGGTCCAGTTCGCGGAAGAACGGGTGTTCCATGTTGAGTTCGACGAAGTCGAAGCCGCGTTCGGCGGCGAAGGCGACACCCACGTCGAAGTCGACGGTCGCGTCGATCATGAAGCCCTGGCGGATGGTCATGGTCCGACACACTCGCGTCGGGAGCATGTGTTTTCGGGCGTGGGACGGGCGTCGGTCCGGCGGGTGTCGGTCTGACGGGTATCGCTCTGGCAGGTGTCGGTCCGGTAACCCGCCGTCGGCCCTGCTCACTCCCCACGTAGTTCGGGGATTGCGGCGCCATCGCGGACCCGCACCTCCCCTTCGCGCCAGCGGACCCAGGCGAGGAGCGCGCCGAACCCGACGAGGAGGGCGAGGAGCGCGAAGAGGCCGCCCTCGGGGCCGAACGCGCCGCCGGTCAGCAGCGCCGGGCCCGACACCTCGACGGCCAGCGCGGTGGCGGGTGTCGTGACGCCGCTGACGGGGAAGCCAAACACCGAGGAGACGGCGAAGTTCCAGGCGACGTGCAGACCGACGGCGACGGCGATGCGGTCGGTGAGGAGGACGCTCGCGGCGAAGAGTCCGCCGAACAGCGAGATGTTCAGGAGCGCGAGTGCCGTCGCGTTCGGATTGGCGGCGTGGACGACGCCGAACCCGACGCTCGTCAGGGCGGTCGCACCCGACAGTGCCGCCCGACGACTCGCGCCGAGGAACCCGTCGGCCCCCTCCGCGACGTTCACCAGGAGATACCCCCGGAAGAGCAACTCCTCGAAGACGCCGACGCCGACGAACAGCGCGAACGTACACGCGAGGGCCAGGAGTGGGGCGACGTCGGGGCCGACGGGCAAGAGCGTACTCTCGCGGGCGACGAACGTACCGGTCACGCGCAGCGACCCGGTCGCGAGTTCCAGGAGGAATACCACTCCGGGGAGTGCGACGCCGAGGCCGAGGCCGAAAGCGAGGTCGGTCAGCCAGGCCGGCGAGCGGCCGAGGCCGAGGTCGGTGAGTCTGCGCCGGTCGACCAGCAACGCGGCGGCCAGCACGGCACCGATAAACGCGGCGTAGGGAACGAGCGCCGCGACGGTGTTGAACAGGGCAGTCGCCGTCGCTGGCGCGGTGTCGGGGGCGAGCGCCGCGAGCGTCGACGTGACGAGGAACCCGGTGACCGCGGCGGCAAACAGGAGGACGACGCCGACGCCGAGACGCCAGGGCGCCCTGGGGCGTCCCTCGCGGTCGGTCCAGAACACGCCGCGGACTCGCCCGAACAGTGCCATCGTCTGTGCATCGGTGGGGGAGCGGTTAAATTTGGCCGACGACACCGCGTCGGACCGACCGGGCGGACACGACGGGTCGA
>ENA-ORCS01000831-ORCS01000831.1-marine-metagenome-genome-assembly--contig:-NODE-831-length-16428-cov-3.536603_pt1 | contig 16428 bp, 13 predicted proteins | sample MGYA00237781_ERZ508513 | MGnify/ENA primary metagenome ERZ508513 (study PRJEB26184, sample SAMN06268793) | marine metagenome | isolation source: Eden Landing Ponds, San Francisco, CA, USA | place...
CACGGGGCGCTTCTCGATCTGCGTGGGATTGTTCGCGATCAGGTCCGTACTCGCGTCCAGGACGGTTTCCGGACAGCGATAGGTCTCGCGGAGTTCGGTGATCGCTGCCGGTCCGAAGTACTCCTCGAAGTCCACGAAATACTCGACGACAGCGCCACGGAACGCGTAGATGCTCTGCCAGTCGTCGCCGACGCAGAAGAGGTGCGGTGCGTCGGGACCGTCGGTCAACGCGTCGAGGAGTCTGATCTGACTGATCGCGACGTCCTGGAACTCGTCGACGAGGACGTGTTCGAACTGCGACTGGAAGCGCTCTGGACCCTCACGAACGGCCGCGACGGCGTCGTAGATCATGTCATCGAAATCCACGAGGCCGTTCCGTCGCTTCCAGGCTTCGTACTCCTCGAGGAGGACGGACCCACAGACGCCGAAGTGATACTCGCGGGTATCGTGCCGGGACAGATCGTCTCGGATCTCGTCGGAATCGGTATCGAAGGTCCCGGCGTTGTCGATGAACTTTGCGAAGAGTCCGACGAGGTGTTGCTCACGTTCGTGGTCGTCGAGAGCGTGATCGACGAGTTGGTCAAAGCTCATCGGATCCAGTCGGACGCCACGTCTCGCGAGGCGATGGGTAAGGGCTTTCTCCAGGGTGTCGGCCCAGTATTCGAAATCGTAGGTTTCGACCAGGGCGTGGTCACTCGAAGCGAACTGCTGACGTGCCCAGGCGAGTTTCTCGCGGTACTCTTCGCTGGTCCAGGAGAACCACGGCGCGACCTCACCGTGCTCGTCGATCCCCCAGTGTTCGATGGTGATGTCGTATTCGGGCAGATAGAAATCCGGACTGTAGACGTCCCTGTCCTCGCCCGTCTCGGCCCATTCGGCGATCGCCTCGTACTGATACTCGACGCCGTGCGTGAACAGGAAGTCCGCGATGGCCTTCTCGGCCTGCGATGCGACCGTTTCGCCGGCGAGCGTCTCGTAGGACCGCTCGGACCGGGCCCGGACGTACTCGGCTCGCGATTCGTGATCGTCGGGGACCGGCGTCTCGGTCGAGTAGTGGGTCAGAAACTTCCGATAGTGCCGGGCGAACGTGGCATCGCCCCCACCGAGTTTGTCGCGGATCCGTTCCTCGACGAAGTTCCGGCGGTCGCGATCGTCGATTGTCGAGCGATGGCGGTCTGTCGCCTGCCGTGCGATCCCGTTCGCGAAACTGTGGATCGTCTCCACGGTGACCTCGGTGATGTCGAATCGCTCTTCGAGGCGCTTCTGAATCTCGTCTGTGGCGTTTCGAGTTAGCGTCACGGCGGCAATCCGATCCGGATCGACACATCGTTCGATCAGGTAGGCGATCCGGTGCGTGAGAACGAGTGTCTTCCCGGTCCCCGCGCCGGCGATGACCTGGTTGTACTCGTCGTTCCGGACGACCGCTTTTCGCTGTTCGCGATTCAGGTCGTGGCCCGCCTCGTCGATGTCTGTAAAGAGGTTCTCGTACTGCTCCAGTTGTCGCTCCACGAACGCCTCGTTGTATCCGTCGAGACGCTCTATGACTGCCTGTAACTCAGATTGGATCGAGTCCAACCGAGCGCGGTCTTCCTCCGTGTAGGGGAACGGCCACCTCGTCGATCGAAGCTCGTCGTACTCCTCGATCACACGCTGAAGGCTGTCGGAAAAGCCGCGTCGTTCCCGCGTCGTCAAGTACTGCTCATCATCGAGGAGCGCTGCTTGTTCCTCGTTCAGCGAGGCGAGTTCGTCTTCGAGAGTCGAAAGTGCTGATTCGAATTCACGGCGTCGTTCATCTGAATCGCCGAGAAACAATCGAACGAGAGGATCGGGGGCATACCGACGGAACAGACGTACCGGCAGTGACGGCTCGTCGACCGCTTCGATTTCGTCTGCCCCGGCTGTTCCCATAGCGAAATTTCTCTCGACGATCCTAAATAAACGTCCGGCACGTCCCGACCGGAACTGCTCTGCTTTAGGAAGGATCTATCATAGAACTGTCCACAAGATTTTGTGTTCTATGAGAGGGGGTGAAACAGGTGCTCAGTAGATGGGCAAAATGAGCGCGCTAAACTAACCCCCGAGATTCGAAGCTATCGGCACCACAAAAGGGGCTCCTACGGCCGAGCAGTGTCGCGAGTATTTTCTTCGTTGTGCTGCCACTCGTTGCTACTGAGTTCGTATTACAGAGAAATCATTCGAAACGCTTCGGTATGGCTTGAGAAAACGGGTATATTCGTCATATGGGTCAGTAGACTGGTATACGTGTTCAACCACCTCAGAGAGCAGATCGACGAAGACGCCGGAGAACTAGCCGACGAGCCGGCGGTTTCCTTTGACGACGAGAATGTGTGATAAACTCGGAACCGCTACGAGAGATCCGATAGCAACGTTGTGACGAACTGTATCTTCTCTTGATATTCGACGCCGTGTTTGAGAAACGACCCCATATCATCGATATCCCACTGTCCATATTTGTCGATGTAGAGGAGTAACAACCCGTCCAGCAGTAATTTTGCCCCATTTCGGTGACCTTGATGAATCTCGGTCTTCAGTCCTTCATGAACGAGTTCGTGGCGTTTTTCTTCTATCTCTTTGATGGCGCGTTTCAATTCGGGACGAAGCGAGCTGTCCCCGTCATGGTGATAAGTAAGCGCGAATTCACCACGGTCAACCATCTTGTCGAAGTCGCTGGCGTTCGAATAGTCGCTGGTATTCGAGAGGATCTCGATGCCCCTCCAGAAACTGAAGAAGGATTGCCGAACAGACCGTTCGGTTATCCCGTCTTGGTACGCGAGTAGGGCACTAACAATATATCCCTCATAGGTTCCCTTGTCAGCGTCGTAGTCAAACGAGGGAATGTCGCTGATTTCGTCGATGTCATCTGCGTGATTGAAATGGAACCGACCTATCGACCGTCGATAGTCAAAATCCATCGGGCGATACGTGACAAAATCTCCGTCTTGGAATATGAGGTAGAACGGTGGTTCTTGATGCCTGGTCCATTTTTCGTACGGAGCTCGGTCTGAGCTCGCTGGCTGCGGCATGCCTGCTGACCAGAGTTTGTCAAAGAAGTTTATTTCAGCAAAGCGTGTTTCGATGAGGTCAGAGACCCTGTGTAGGGCATAGAACTCATCTCGGGCTTCAATTTCGACCTTCAAATAGGTCCACTCACGACGTTCCAACGGATCGTCGGAATAGTCGTTCGGGAGTTCATCCAGGAAGGAATCGAAATTCGAATCATCGTCATTTTTCGGTGCCGTGAGATGCTTTTCCCACTGGCTATTGTCGATTTGCTCTGCTTTCGACTCATAGAGTTCGACTTCATCTGGAAAATGCTTGCTCCGTATCATTATCGGAAAGGCAAGCGTGTACGTGTCCGGTGGCGTCCCTAACCAATTCGAGAAAATCTCGTTCTTCTTAGTCTGAAAGTGAACGCTCAACTCGTCTTCGGTGAGGTCTATCCCTTGCGTTTCAGCTATCTTGATGAGCCCTTCGTGAAATTTCCGGGATAGACCTCTATTCGTGATTCGGTGGTGGTCTCTGTCGAGACCGAGATCTTGGATGGCATTGTAGAGGTTTGTTTTGAATGCAGATTCCTGACCCATTTGAACACGTACTTCGTCGGTCCCCGGTGGCTCCCAGATCCGCTGATACGCGTCATAGAATCGCTCGTCCATGATGTAGGTCTTGTTCGGTTGCTATGTTAAGTTGGTTCCCTGTATTGACTACTCTTTGAGACTCGATATCGAGTAGGGAACGGTTCTATGACACGCTATCAGAAGAGTTGCGCTTCGAGAAAGTCGAGTAAGGCGTCGATATCGTCACTCGACGCCGCAGACTGGCCGAACAGACTCTTGAAGCGATGGTCGAGACCGCCTTCCGCGATGAACTCCCGTGCGTCTTCGAGTTGCGCCTGCAGGGCGTCCGGGTCGCCGCGGTGGAGGTGCGTTTCGACCACATCGAGGTCGATTTCCGGAACGGCAGCCAGTACGTCCGCGAGATCCGTCGGGCGCGCGCTGTGCAGTTTCGCGGCGACCAGAATCTCGCCATCTGCCGTGCGCGCCGTCGTCGATTTCGACCCACCGGAAATCGTGCGTTCGGTGCTGTGGTCGCGGAGATACGCGAACGACCACTCCGCGTCGGTCTGTCGACAGCCGAGACCGTTCACCAGTATGTCGACGCCGACGGGATGGACGAGGTCCTCCGAGCGCTCGAACAGTTCGATTTCCCGATCGTAGATGGTCTCCTCGGGCGGGACTTCGAGGGCGTCCTGGCGCTCGAAGTGATGGGCTTCGAGAAACGCGACGACGTCGTCGTATTCCTCGGGGGCGATAACGAGGTCCAGATCGGTCGAGAATCGCGTTTCGAACTGGCTGACGGCATAGCCACCGACGAGTACGAATTCGATGTCCGACGCCTGGAGGTCCTCGAGTACCTCGATCAGGGCTTCGCTGCGTTCTTCCTGGCTCATGCTGGCTCCATCCGGTAGTCCGCGTCAGTGTCGACCTCGTCGTACATGCGATCGAGCATGGACAGGGCCGACTGGAACGTGGCGTAGTGTTCCCGGGCGAATTCGACCGTCTTGTCCAGCGTGATGACCGGACGGCCGTCGACCGATTCTGCGTCGATCGAGTCGCGGAGTTCAACGACGACCTGGAGTGACCCGTCGATCTCGTCGCGCGGCTGTCGCTCGCGGGAGACGGGAATATCGAACAGGTCGAAAAAGCGCTCCCACGCCTCGAGGTCGGATTCCTCGACGGCGATGAAGAGGGGATAATCGTCCGGCTCACGCGCGACCTGGTAACCGCCACGCGTCCAGACGTACACCCCGTCGATCCCGGTGAACGCGAAGTCCATGCCGGCGAACTGCGGCAGGACGTACGCCTCGGAAATCGATGGTGGTGAGACGCCTGCCGAAGCCGCAAGCAACTGCAGTCCGGCGTCTCGGACCCCGTCGTCGACGACAGTGAGTCCGTCGTCGTATGCGACGTAGCCCTCGGCTTCGAGACGATCGATTGTCCGGCGGATCGTCTCGCGGTTCTCGTCGATCTTCCGTGCGACGCCGACGATCGTATCGCCAGGATCGATCGCGAGCAGCGTCTTCAACTCCTTTTCGCCGCATGCAGTATACATCTTTCTTCTTATGGTTGCATATAGCTGTGCAAGAGTAAAGTATCTTATCGTCGGTCCGTGATTGGCTATCATGCTCGGATCCAGGCTTCGCCTGCTGGTCACGACGGACTCGGTGGTGCCAGACTCCGATAGCGTCGGTCTTGCGTCGATCCTTCGGCCGCGACAAGGTTGTACCGCACCATCTTCTTGAGATAGCTCCGAACGGTCCGATCGGATTTCGGGTTATCGACGCGAGACCGGTACTCCGGATACAGATCACCGGGTGCGATCGACTCGTGCTCCTCGATAATCTCGTAGATCACCTGCTGGTGTTCCGACAGTGCGTCCAGATTCTTCTGGCGGAGTTCCTCGCGGGCGTCCGGAACGGCCTGTGTGACGTGGTCGGTGGTGATCTGCTCGGCGTTGTCCCGATCGGCCTGTCGCGCGGCGAGTTTGAGCGTCGCGATCGCGACGCGGGTGTCGCCGCCGGCCTCGTCGGCGATCAACTCGAGTTCCGACTGCGAAATCGCGTCGTGGGTGAGTGCCCGCTCGGCCCGCTCGCGGAGGATATCTACGAGTTCGTCTGCAGAGTACTTGTGAAAGCGAATGTGCTCGGCACTGCGGAGGCGACTCGCCAGTCGTTCGTCGACCTCCGCGAGGAGTTCTTCGACATCGTTCGCGATCAGGACCAGCGAGAACGACTGCAACCCGAGCAGTTCGTAGAGGATCTTCCGGTCCTCGAGTTGGTCGACCTCGTCGAGGATGACGACACAGGGCGGGCCCTCGTGATCGCGAAGGCGGTCGAACAGCACGTCACGCGGCGTCGACTGGCGATGGATATCGACGGTGCTCATGACTTCGTCGAGGATCCGGAAGAGCACCTGGAATCGGGAGTGGTCGTTCCAGCAGTTGACGTAGATGGATTCGACGTCGAGGTTCTCCTCTTTCAGGCGTTCGACGGTGTACTTCGAAATGCAGGTTTTGCCGATCAAATTGAATACATCGGCGTTGTATGGCGCTCTTCTAACAATATGGAAGCCCCCGCTGGCTCGACTCGGGGGCCTCGCTGCGCTCCTCGCTCACGGTGTTCGCTGCGGTGCTTGCGTCGTCCACCGTCGTCGAGCCAGCGGCCCCTTCCAGTCCCACCCTCGTGGTTTGTTGATCAGGTTCTACGATGGCGGATGGCACAATGACAGAATCAGAACCACGATGAGAGAAATTCCCAAGTGAAGCTGCTAGACAGTTTCTTTTAGTGACTCACATAGTTTCCAGACATCATTCGGAGGATCCAGCCTGTGTGGTTCGGCACCCCGATCGGTGAGAATTCCTGCGTGGTACAGCATCGCTTTGAGTTGAAAGACCGTCGGAGAATGGTAAATAGTGCCATCTATCATTTCTGACTTTTTCAGTTCACCTTCTTCAGTGAGCACCCGCGATCTGACACCATCCGTTCCACGAATGAAGAGTTCTACTGTAAACGTTGGGTGCTGAACGTGAAGCCACGAAACGAGGTCCACGAGAGAGGGTTCAGAGATTCCATCTCTGTGCATCGTCTGGAGTTCTTCGACGAGCAGTTTCGTCGCTGGATACGACCAAACTACGTGTCGAGCGATCAGCCCCCAGTCGGACGCCTCATTGTAAAACCTCTTTCGAGATCCTTGCCACGCTTCGAATTCCGCAAGCGCTTCCTCAACTGTTTCATAATTATGGAGGGCGAACCGAACGACTTCTTCGCCGAGCGGTGTGAACGTTGTACCGTCTGGTTCTTCGTCAATTAGATTAAGAAAGGCCGCTCCACGTCGGGCTTGTTTCGTCGCATCCACGACGTACTCTGAGAGGATATCTGATGTATCGTCCGAGTGATATAGGGCGAGTGGATACGCGAGATAATTTTTCGGATGATTCAGTCCGAAAGACTTGTCCGCAACACCGCTCGCAGTCGCTTGGAATCGGATCGCAGACGCCTCGTCAGAAGATCGATTCCCCACGATCCGTGGTACTTCAACGGGTTCGACATTCTCATCTCTATTGACGCCCAGAATGCCAACATTGAGTTCCTGTGCGAGTGTTCGTGCAGATTGCGAGATCGCTGATCGGGGGGAGGCTACGTAGGCAGCATTCGCTTCGTGTAGACGGTCGTATGCTTGCACAATACCGCCTTCCACATCGACCGTTCCATTGTCGGTGTGTCCTTTTGCTTCGATTACGATGAGTGGTGGTTCGTTTCCGAACCGATCAACAGCGAGTAGCTCGGATTCGAGTTGTTTTACACCTACGAGGTCCGGATAACCGGATCCGATCTTAACGTGGTTAAACGGCGCAAGTTGCTCCTGCAGATCCTGCTCGATTGGTTCTTCAGCGAGCCATTTATCCATCGCGAACTGGGTATCGACGACGGCGTAGGCGTTATCGTCATCTTCTTGATTGGGAAACAAACGTCGCTTTGCGTTTGCTAGAACTTGTGGTTCAGAAAGCGACGTTGCACTGGCCATACTGTCCTCAAGTACTGACCGTTCCAAGAAACTTCGGCTCCATGCGGAATCCTATTATTGCTCCAAGTTAGGAGCCTGTTTCTGAGATCTGACTGACTGATAGTGATTACTGTCAGTCTGTTCCGGGTCGACCGCACGACTGCGGTGCGGTCGCACCGGTAAATCGTTACAGTAATCGCTATGAATCCTGGCGGATTGAAAGGGCGAGGGGCGCTCGCCGAACCCCGGCGAAGTAAGCACTGTAGGGCTCGAAGAGCCCGAAGCGCGCAGCGAGCCGCGGGAGCCGAGCGCCCCGAGGGCTTTCTCCGTCTCTGTTCGAGACCGTCAAACATGACGTCCATGTGGACCTCGCCACCGCCGCGATACCGACGAACCTCGCCGAACATCACGTCGCCGAGCGACTGCCCGTCGATGGTCTCCTCGCGCAGCACCTCCTCCAGTGGGCCGTACACGTCGACGGGATTGATAATCGCGTAACTGTCCGTCGGAATGTGGAACAGCGGCTCTACATCGTCCCCACCGCGCCCTTGCTCTCGAAGCCGCGTCGGCTCGACGACCGCGTTGAAGCGCTCGGTTTCGACCCACTCGTCGCTGTAGGGATTCTGGTAGGCCACCGTCGTCTCGATCGCCTGGGGCAGATCGCGAATCGCTTCGGTGAACGTCACTGGATCGTCCACAGGTTTCTGTTCCGCGTACCAGTTGGGAAGCTGTGCATCCGATCGGCCGTCGAGACCCGCGAATACGGTACGGGTTTCTGGGTCTTTCATCTCGTAGTCACCTCGCGAAGAACTCTCGTCGTCGGCCAGCCCATCTCGCGCGCCCTGCACCCTTCATGAGGGCAAAACAAACGCTACCGTGCGGGAGAACACCGTGAGGAAGCCTCTGTCGGAGACTCTCACTACCCGATTTGCTTGAGTTCTCGCCAGCGATCACGCACCGTCTTCGGCGAGACATCCGCACATGCTCCAAGTTCACACTGCGTCACGCACTCACTACACCGCTGAGTTGCTTCGTACAGACAACCGGCCGCCACTCCGACTGGATTCCGACCGTTCGCCAGACGGTGGTTCTCCGCCTTCTTCGCCAATCGCTCCGCCACCTGACGCACCTCTTGGGAGACACCCAGTTCTGACGCCAGCCGCGGCACGTACTGCTGCGGTGACGGTGGCACAGTGGGGATCCCCAGCTCCCGATTCAAGACCCGATAGGCGTTCTCGACTCGCTCCTTGTTCACCCGTGCGACCGCGCTCACCTCGTCGAGCGTCCACGGAAGCCGATTGCACCGGCAGGCTGCGTAGACACTGCCGGCCGCCATCGCCTCGATCGACCGCCCGTGAAACAGTTCCTCGCTCTGAGCGCTCCGGAAGAGGTCACACGCCTGGTCGTCGATCACGTCCGAAACATCGAGTGCACTCACGATGCGACTGACTTCGGAAAGGCCGTGTGCCAGATTCCGCTCGCTCTTCGAACGGAATCGTGCCCGACTGTGCTCCCGTCGGAACCGACCGAGTTGCCTGCGCTTCGAACCCGAGAGGTCGTTGCCCTTTCCGTCGGTCTTCCGTCCGATCTCCGTCGAAATGCCGCGATCGTGTCTCGTCGGCGTGAGTGGTGCGCCAGTGCGTTCAGGATTCGTCCGGTCGTCCTCGAACGACCGCCATTCCGGCCCATGATCGATCGGTTCTTCGTGGAGAACCAGACCACAGTCCTCACAGACCGTCTCGATCGAATTCGTTCGAACCCGCCCACCACAGTCCGGGCAGCCGGTGTTTGATCCGCTCGGTACGTCTTCGTCGAATCGATGGTCGTAGCTATCGCTGGTTGCCATGCGAATCACTGGAGTTACGAGGAACTCAGTTCGTCACGAGCACCTCGCCCATCGCAGGGGCAAAAAAACCGAACCGGGCCGTTACCGCAGGAAAATCACTCGATTCCCGGCTCTTCCATTGTAATCGTGATATCCACGATGGTGAATCCGGGTGAATCGTCGAATTGTCTCTCTTCGTCAAAACCGCCATCGGTACACGGCGAAGGGGCTGTGCTGTAGCTTCCGTCCACGATGTTGTTCAGGTGATCGATCAGACGATCGATCTCGGACCCGGAGGTGATCTTCGTCCCATACGTCCCTCGAATCAGTCGCTTCAAAATCGATTGGCTGTACTCGTAGACCGTTGGCGGAGACTCCGTTCGATATCGATCGGGATTGAACGTGGCGCTGTCAGTACGATAGTCGAAGTTCGAAACCGCCTCTTCCATGCGACTTCCGGTCAAATAAATGGGGTCTCTGAACCTGCTTGCCAGACCGAAGTTGGCGAAACTGTTGGGGATGCTTTCGAAGGAGAACTCCTCGCAGGTGCGTGGCGAGGTCACCACGAAGTCCGAGAATTCCTTAATGAGATGGTACTGATACAGATCGATGTTCCACGAGGGAGGGGCCTTGGCGAATTTCGCCTGTGTCAGCATGCCACGTCGAGTTTCCTCCCGCCTTGGGCCGTTAGAGGTAACGAGATAGAGCAAATCCGCGAGTTCACGTTGGACCGTGTCCCCGGTCGGAATTTCGAATGTCACCTTCGGGCTCTGATGAACAGAGCGTGTCCTCGTCTCGATCATACCTGTGTGAGTGTGGATTGGAGGATGAGTTAGTCCATTCACGGTCTCTTGGATGAAGTCCTCTTCATCGGCGAGAGCACTATAATCCATGTTGTGATACGGATCGAGACATTTCGACGAATACTCGTTGAGCAAGTCGTCGGTGATCATACACAAGGGTATCCCGGTAGTGAAATATTGTTTCTGGCGCAGATCGCTGTAACCGACCTCTGGAAGTATCCTATTGACACCGTTGCACTGTTCTGGGGACCGAGTTACTCCTGATCTTGGAATGACGAATCCAGAACCCTCTCGCGATACCTGTTGTCGACAGCGGCCTTGTAGGCAGCGCTACTGTGATGCCTTCGATACTCCGATCGATCGCCTCTCGAACGCTCTTTCCGAATCATCTCTCGCCAATCCTGCTTGATCTCGTCAGTGATGAACTCGTCAGGGTCACCCGGGAACTCGAACCAGTACGGATCACTGTCGGAGTCCGTCGAGAATGCGCCGAAATCACTGAGGAACTCGGACAGATCGTCCAGCGCACTGCTGTCGGGTGGAAGGATAATCCCGATGAGGCGTTGCGTCGGAAAGGCCGCGAGCACGTATCGGTGGTTCACGTTCACGGGGAGTCGAGTGGATGTGGTCGGAACCGTCGTCGCGATCCGTTCGTCCGACTCGTCAAGTCTGGCACACTCGATCGCTTCTGCGACCCAGTCGAAGTACACGTCCGCCCAGGCTCTGTTCGGCCCCTGGCTGACGGTCTGTACGAGCTGTCGGTGTTCGCTTTCGTCTACATTGATCACTGGTTCATCGAGTATCTGGAGCGATGCCTCGATCGACGGCCCTGTATGGGACATCGAAGGATTTGATGGTCGGTCTCGTTCGACGCGTCTCGCCTCAGACAGATAGGTGCGCAGATCCTCGATATCTGGTGGTTGGGTTCGGTCCCAGAGGACTTCGAACCACGTGGACAGCTCGTTTACTTCGCCAGTATCTTCGAACAGGACGGCCATCTCCGAATTTCTCGTAAGCCCGCTGTACGTGACATTGGCTGAGCCGACCAGGCCCGCGTCGTCGTTCACGAGAACCTTTGCGTGGAGGCCTCGACAGTCGTGAATCGACACTGCGTTCTCCTGGAGGAACTCCAGAAGAGCATCTCGCTGCTCCGATGATTGGGACCGGCACCATTCCTGTACGTCGGTGACGAGGCGCCAGGTTTGGGCGCGCTCCGCGATCGAACGGACGATATCCAGTCCGAGATACGGACACGCGACACCGAGTGAAGCGTCGTCTGAGAGTCTGGCGAGCGTCTCCTCGAACGGTGAATATGGAGTCTCGTCGTCGAAATCGTGATAGACCAGTTCGACACCCATGTTGTCCTCCCCGAAGTGAACGTGCTAAGCCTTATTGGACCCACGGGACTTCGCCGTCCGGTGCGCCGACCGAAGATAGCTGGCGCACGTGTAACATCGGATCTCTCCCAAGCTATATCTCGCTGTCGGGACAACGCCAGACACGACTGATGGATGCAGGTTAGTTACCAGCACGCGAACCCCCACGACGGTCGAGAGTCACATCTCCTCAGATTCCACGAGGAGATTCACGACCAGACGACCTGCATCCTCGTCGACTCTGGATCCGGGGTCGACGTTGATGACCTCCTCGGAGAAGACGAGTACCTCTCTGCGATCTTGCTGACGCACGCCCACCTCGACCACTACCGGACCCTCGGGTCGAATCTTCGTGACGAAGCACCGATCTACGCCACACCAGAGACTATGGAGGCGATCACGACGCGACTCGACACCGACGCCGAACATGCAGATCTGGACAACCCCGACGACGTGAGGGCGGCGATAGAACCGATCACGGACTGGACGACGATCACGAGTGACATTCACGTCACTCCGGTACCCGCCGGGCATGCACCTGGCGCCTGTGGGTTCGTCGTACGGTTCGCCGAGGGCGACGATCGCCATCACCTGCTTGCAACGGGCGACTTTACCACGCGCCGGGCCGCCGGCTATCCGGGTCTTGCGACGGATTTGCCGGTCGACGCGGTGTTCCTCACGGCAGCGACGAACGCGGACTTCCGGGACCAGTTGACCGGCGCGGTCGCGACCGTCGTCGAACGAGCGAGCGCCGGTTCGACAGTACTGACGACGACCAGTGGCTCGACCGGTGTCCACCTTGCATACCTGTTGGCGCACGTCGCTCGCGCTTCCGACCTGGTGCGTCCCGTGACAGTTGCGGGTCGGGTGGCAACCCTCTGGGAGGCGTTCGACTACGACCATCCGGCCGTCGAATGCGTCACGACGTTCGAGGATCCGGACGAGGTCCTCGGTCCGGGCCGAATCACGATTGCCGGGCCGGAGGTTCCCATCGCTGGAAGCAGTGAACGACTGTTCGACGCAATCGAAGACGATGCGGGGGCGACGCTCGTGCAGGTGACGAGCGGCGCGTTCGACCCGGAGCGGTCCGCGGGCTGTACAGTCTACGATTACCAGCTAAGTAACCATCCGACCGAAGAAACGGTCGATTCGGTTGTCGAAGCACTGGGGCCAATCCACGTCGTCATCACCCATCAGCAGGGCCACGCTGCCGATCGATACAAGGACAAGTACGATAGTTTCGTCTGGGCGACCGACGACTCGAAGCACTATACCCTCTACGACGACGGCTGGTCCGGGCCACCGTGGGTTACCGAGGCCACCCGTCGGCGCGTTCGCTCCAGACTGTACACGGACGCCGGACCGGATGTCGGGGGATCGCTCGACACCGTCGACGTCCCGCTGCCGACGGTGGAACGCCACGACGACGTCGATCTGGTCACCGAAGGCATCGATACAGATCGGCTGGCCGATGATCTTGGCCTCGACCCAAGTGTCCTCGAGGCGCCCGTAGTCGTCGACGCCGATGGATCCACAGACGACCCTGTCGCGGTCGCAGACGGTGCGTCGGTTTCCGACGCCGTCGATGAGACGTCTCAGTCCGACGATCGGAGCGAGCGGCGGACCGAGGATTCCACGGCAGGCGATGACGTCGAGGTGTGCTCCGACTCGATTGCGGATGTCCTCGCTCGACTCGATCGGATCGAGGACGCTGTCACCGGCACTCGAACCGGTGCGACTGTCGTCGACGCTGGAGACGGGGTGACGCTGCTTCGGGTGACCGACGAATCGGTCGCCGAGGCACTGGCGCACGGCGAACGAGTTGACCTCGTGATTCAGACGGACCAGGAGCAGGATGCACGCGATGATATCGAGACGGATTGATCGTCGGGCCTGGCAGTCGAGCCGATCGAACTGGGAAGCGAGTACAACGCGAGTGGTCCCGACAAAGCCCTAGATGACATCTCGGTGGCCAAGAATTCGGACTTTCGATATCTCGTGCTCCGGATTGGGTAGCCAAACGGCGAAAGCCCGGCAGCGCAGCGCGCGAGGCGCGACCGGATGGAGCGTCTCGGAATGGGCGAACGGGCGACGCCCGTGAGCCAGCGAGCAGCCCGGACCGTGGAGGTGGTTGGGTGGTGGCGGAGACAACACCAGCAAAAAGAAGTCCTGCTTCGACTACTCCCACCAACAGCCCCGCTCTGGGAACTCGATCCGACTGTGGTAAGTCACGGCGACCGAGCATCGTCCATCGTACCAGTTCTTCTTGACACCGTACATCCGCACGGTCTCGCCTTCCTGGACGATCTTCGGATCCGACTTCTTCCAACTCGTGAACTTGATTTTGTCCGTTCCATCCGCGATGAGCCCGACCTGTTGAATTGCTGGACTGCTTGGTTCCCAGAGCGTCTCAATCGTTCCCTCGATGTCTACCTCGTTCGACTGCAGGTCCGGGACGTCCGCGATCGGGCAAATCACACCCGGCTCGGCCTTCCACTCGTCGATCGTCTCGAAGACCGCCTCCGTGAGATCCTGTCCACGGACCACCCGCTCGGCCAGCACTCGGGCGATGGCCGCTCGTCGAGGCCCACCGTCGAACCGCTTCGCGATCCGATCAGCCTCGCGATTCACCAACGCCAGTTCGTCCTGCGAAAGTCGTTCTCGTGGGTCCGACCGCCGTCGCTCGCGCCGCAACTCCCGCCGATCTTCGACGACGACCTCACGCGTTCGTCGTGCTCGCCCGTCCTGAGACGTGAGTTCCGCCTGCGCGCTAATGTGCTCGAGTTCGGCCTCCCTGGACCGGATTCGCTCTTCCTGCTCCAGCGTAAGATGCGAAACGTCCTGCACCATCCCGTCCGGGTGATTCGAATCCACCTTGGCCTGCGTCTCCTGTTGGACTGACGGCCTGAACTCCGGCGTGTTTTCGATGACTTCACCGACTTCGTCATTCTCGCTCCGCTCGCGCGTTGGTTCGAGTGCCTGTGCATCGACCGAAACTACATTAGTCGATAGCTGTTTACCTGACATTGGAACTTCACCAAGTTCCGAAGGCGCTCACGCGTCACCACCGCGATGCCCTTACATCGCGGTTTTCCACGATGACGACCGACAGAACCGTCTCTGCGCTCTCGCTCGCGCCTTCGCGAGCGCCCCACCGGGGCGCGAGCGAGAGCGCCCGAGGGACGTGCCACAACCAGCCACGCGCGCCGTCCTGCCGAGCGGAGCGTGGCCGACCGAAGGGAGGCCACGGGCTAGCGAGCGGGGAGCACCGCGACCTGCGAGCAGCGAGGCAGGGCTTGGAAGACGAACAAAGTGAGTCTTCCAGCGACCCGCCCGGAGCGAGCGGCCAGCGCATTCCCCGTTTCGCCCGCGACGCAACCATGTCCGTCGCGGGTCGGAGAGTCCCGGAAGCCTTCGGAAGTCCGGGACCGACACGGGAGAAGCGCTGGCGCCGAGGGCACATGCATTTTAGCCCGGAACGGCGAGTATGCTCGCCGCACGCCCGGAATGGTCGGTCGCGAGCGAAGCGAGGCGCGACCGGAGGGAGCGCCTCGACGCGAACGGCGAACGGAGTGTGCCGTGAGCAAGCGGAGGGCGGCAGCGGCGAGCGAGGCGGGCCGTATCGCACCACTCCAGCCGGCCGATAGGAGTTTATGCCGACTCAATAACCGGCTGCAGACTCGATCTAGGACACTGTGCTCTTCGGCCTCCGTGGCTACCAAAACGGCCACCAATCGTTTTGCGCCGAATACTCCGTTTCGGACGGGATACTCTCAGACACTTTCGCAGTCAACGCCCACATTTCGTCTTCGAGGTCCGTCAACTCCGACCAGTCCGTTGCTCCGTCAGCTTCTATTTCGGAAGCCATCCAGCGGTAGTTCATTCCAATATCCCTGAGAGCGGACCAGATCGACTCATCCACCCCTAGGTATCGACCCTCGGCCGCGTGTTGCTGGAGTTCGTCAGCCCGTGATCTGAGAACCTCAACCGTGTCTTTCCCGGTCGATTTCTCGCTGAGGATCTCATTCGAATATTCCTTCGTGGCCAGGTCCGCTTGCACACCTGCATCCACATACCACCGCTCTATCTCACGCCCCCGTTCCTTGTCAATTCTAGTGTTGACCGTATACATCGAGATCAGGAACGAGCCGATTAAGCTGACCGCGACCACGAGAATGTCTACCCACATAACTCCCCATTCCACCGACAACAGTTAGAGCATTACTGAAAACGCTAGCAGCTTGAAAAGCGAGCGACCAGCGGATCGACATCCACCCTGGGTAAACGGGGCGTCCGCTCGCTGGTGTCACGGTGACACCACGGCGGCACCTTTCGGGTCTGTGCGCTATTCGTTGGGCTCCACCGTGTCCCCTTCAACGGGATACCACTGGTGGTCGTCCCACTGAAACCGCACGGGCCGTGCCGTCGGCCTGACCGTGGTGTTCGTCGCCCGTTCGAGCAGCGTCCGCGACGCAACGAGATCGGAGTGGCCCTCGAAGCCACATGGACACCGTAGAGTCTCGCGATGCCGGCGGGTCCGCTCGCGCTCCCCGCATTCAGGACACGTCTGGGAGGTCCACGCTTCGGAGATCGACGCCACCTCGATACCGTATTCCTCGCAGACATTCGCGAGCTGGTCGATACACTGTCGATGCGCCCAGAACGTACGGGCTTTGAGGTTCGCCTCGACCGACCAGTACTCGCCTAAGACGCCGGTGAGATCGCCGTGATAGATGGTTTCGACGCCGTCGTTATGGAGTCGCTCGACCAGATCACGAAGGAGCGCGTTCACGGCGTGGTCGCGCCGGCGAGACCGCTTCCGATAGAGTCGCTGGATACGC
>ENA-ORCS01000833-ORCS01000833.1-marine-metagenome-genome-assembly--contig:-NODE-833-length-16422-cov-3.212848_pt1 | contig 16422 bp, 18 predicted proteins | sample MGYA00237781_ERZ508513 | MGnify/ENA primary metagenome ERZ508513 (study PRJEB26184, sample SAMN06268793) | marine metagenome | isolation source: Eden Landing Ponds, San Francisco, CA, USA | place...
GATCGATCCGGACGGAGAGTGAATGCAGTCCTGCATCCGGATATCCACCGACACACATTCCGATAGCTCTTGTGGCTTGACCGCCTACCGTCCCCAATGCGAGTCGAGCAACTCGGGGAGGGGGACCCGGAACTGGCGATCGTGGCGGCGATCCACGGCGACGAACCCTGTGGGGTCCGGGCAGTCGATCGACTGCTTGCCGACGAGTCGACGGTACAGCGGCCGGTTCGGCTGATCGTCGCGAACGAAAAAGCCCTGGCCGAGGGAGTCCGCTACGTCGATACTGATCTCAATCGAGCCTTCGACGAGGAGACATCCGAAGACGCTTACGAGCGGGAGTTGGCGGTCGAACTCGCCGAGGCCGTCCGGGGATGTACGGTGCTGTCAATTCACTCGACGCGCTCAGCGGCCAAACCCTTCGCGATCACGTCCGGGATGAACGACCTCGCCCGGGAGATCGTTCCCCACCTGTCCGTCCGGGCGCTGGTCGAGACGGGCGTCAACGCTGAGGGACGACTGTTCGCCGCGGAGGCGGACATCCTCGAAGTCGAGGCTGGCTATCAAGGTTCCGTCGAAGCCGCCGAGAACGCGTATCGACTGGCCCGAGAGTTCCTGACGACGACGGGCGCCATCGCCGGCCAGACCATCGCCCACGATCTCGAGGTCTACGAGCAGGGCGAACCCGTCGAGAAGCCACCCGCCGAGGAGTACGAGGTCTTTGCCGAAAACTTCGTCCACGTCGACGCCGGCGAGACATACGCCGCGGTCGACGGGGAAGGACTGGCTGCCGAGGAGGGCTTTGACCCGATCCTCTTCTCGGCATACGGCTACGAGCACATCTTCGGCTACCGCGGGACCTTCGCCGGGACGCTCCGGACGACGGAGGACGGGGCGGCGACGCTGACGGCCGATTGAAACGCGAGCGTCGGCTGCCGGGTCACCGCCGCACTCGCTCGACAGGTGGATCGAACGACAGAGCACGTCGATCTGTGGTACCCCACTGAGGAGGGGGGTCCCCGGATATCTATCGACGAAGGCTGAGATCGCGTCCGGGACACCCCGCAAACTCACTCGTAACGCCCGATCGCGACCAACGCTACCAGCGCCCCGACTGCGACTAAACTCATGTCTTTCAGCGTATCGTTGTTCGTCATCCAGTCGGCCATCGCCGGGAGCGTGTCGCGACCGTAGTGGACCGCTTCGACGGGCTCCCAGAGGACACCCAAGAGGACGACGAGTAGCGCTAGGAGATCGTCCCGCTGCGGGACGATAGCGGCCAGGCCGAGCGTCAGTGCCAAGCCACCGGAGAAGTGCAACAGTGAGTCCGCAAACCAGGGACTGGGGACGACTCTGAGTGGGAACACGGCGACGATCGCCACGCCGAGTTCGACCGCCGAAGCGCCCAGAAGCGTCCGGTTAATCCGCCATTTCCCGTCGGGACCGCGGGCAGCGTCAGTCACGAGTGTTCACCATCAGTTCCCCCAATGCTCTGATTGGTTTCAGGTGACTTGAAGCCTGGCCTCTCTCGAGGAGGAAAGCAGCGAGGCGGGGCTTCGCCATCCCGCAGGATTCGAGGGGAAGGACCGAACCGACACCCGAAGCGGATAGACGGTGGCTTCGCGGAAAGCGAGCGGAACACGGCGGGTTTATGCCGTCCCTCGTGGACACACGAGTATGAGCGGCGAGCAAGAGCTCGGCATCACCGAGAGCAAGGAACACGCGACCGGCGAGTGGTACGCCGAACTGGTCCAGAAAGCCGGCCTGGCCGACTACGCCCCCATGGGCGGGTTCATCGTCACCCGCCCCCGCGGCTACGCCATCTGGGAGCGCCTCAAGAACTACCTCGACGGCTGGTTCAAGGAGACTGGGGTCCAGAACGCCTACTTCCCGGTGTTCATCCCCGAGAGCTACCTCGAAAAGGAGAAAGACATCGTCGAGGGGTTCGACCCCGAGGTGGCGTGGGTCACCGAGGGAGGTTACGACGAACTGGAGGAACGTCTCGCAGTCCGACCCACCAGCGAGAGCATTATTACGCCCTTCCTCGCACAGTGGACACGTTCACATCGAGACCTTCCGATCCGCGTCAACCAATGGTGTAGCGTCGTCCGATGGGAAGCCACCGAGACCAAACCGTTCTTCCGCACGAAGGAGTTCCTCTGGCAGGAGGGTCACACCGCTCATCACGACGAAGAGGACGCCATCGAGGAGATGGAGACCCGCCTCGATCAGTACGAACGACTCTACGAGGACGTGCTGGCGATGCCGGTCTTGACCGGCCGCAAGCCCGAACACGACAAGTTCCCCGGCGCTCACACCACGACGACCGTCGAGGCGCTGATGCCCGACGGCAAGTCGGTCCAGGGTGGCACCTCCCATTATCTCGGGACCTCCTTCGCGGAGGCCTACGACGTGACCTACGTCGACGAGGACGAGGAAGAGCGGACCGCCCATACGACCTCCTGGGGCCTGTCCTGGCGGGCATTGGGCGCGCTGTTCATGACCCACAGCGACGACCAGGGCCTGGTCCTGCCGCCGACGCTCGCCGAAACCCAGGTCGCCATCGTCCCGATCTGGGACGAGGACAGCAAGGACGACGTTCTCGAATACGCCGAAGAAGTCGAGGCAGACCTCCGAGATGCGGGCGTGCGGGTGGAGTTGGACGACCGCGACCACCGCAATCCCGGGTTCAAGTACAACGAACACGAACTCAACGGCGTCCCGCTCCGGATCGAGATCGGCTCTTACGAAGTCGAGGACGACGAACTCACGCTCATCCACCGCCCCGACGGCGAGGAGATCACGGTCGAGCGCGAGGGCGTCGCCGAGACCGTCTCCGAGCACCTCGACACGATCTTCGCGAAGTTGTACGCGAGTGCTGAAGAGACGCTGGAAGGCGAGATCCGCGAGGCCGAATCGCGCGAGGAGAGCCTCGGTACGATCGGCCAGCACGGCGGCTACGTCAAGTGTGGCTGGTGTGGCGACGAGGATTGCGAAGAACCCATCAAGGACGCCATCGCTGCCGAGATCGTGATGGTTCCCAAGGACCGCGACGAGGAACCGATCCACGACGAATGCGCCATCTGCGGGGAAGAAGCCGTGGAGACCGCATACTTCGCAAAGACGTATTGAGCGTACCGCGCGAACACAGCGAGCGCAGTTTCGCCGCGACGAACGGAAAGAATTGCGGTGGTTTTCACCGACGTTTTGCGACGAGTGGGTTGCGGACCAGTGAAGTCGTTCGGTCCCAAGGCGATCCAACGTCCACCGGCGAGCCCGAGAACGAGACAGGGAACATGAAACTATCCGATCGTAATACATTTCGATGTCCGACAGGCACGTGCTACTATGCGTGGCTCGCTACCGCTTGTTATCGTGGGGGGCCTGACAGTGTCCGCCGGGACGATCGGGTGGTTGACGACGTTGGGGACTGCCCTGTCGGGATTAGTCTGGGTGAGTGGTGCGATCGTTGCGGCCGGCCGTGCAAACACCTGGGATCAGGGGGCCGAAAACGCGGCGTTTGCGACGTTGCTCTCGATTATGGCCGTCATTGCATTCCTGTTCGTCGAGGGGTCCGGCACCACGTCGATCGCCGACGGACTCCTCGTAGTAATCATCCTGCTCCCGTTCGTCAAGATATTCCTCGCGATCCCGCTTGTCACCGTCGGAGCGGTCGTCGGGGCAGTTCGGGGGCGACTCGTCTCGGGGTGAGCTGTTAATACCTCTCGATCGTGCCGGTCAACGCGTCTGCTGCCTGCCGGACGTCCTGGCGGTCCACGTACTCCCGCGGCGAGTGAGCGACAGGCCCCTCGTCGTCGCTCAGCACGCCCGGACCGAAGACGACCGTCGGTGCGATTTCAGCGAATTGGGCGGCCTCCGTCGCCGCGCCGAAGGGGCGCACACCACCGCCGCTTGTTTGCTGTAAAGTCTCGACAATCTGTGCAGCGGGGTCCGTCTCAAAGGCCTCCGGGAAGGGCGTGTCTGGCCGGACGAGAGAAACGTCGACGCCGATGTCGGCAGGGAGGGACTCCCGGAGGTGAGCCTCCAAGGAGGCGGGAAATTCCTCACTGCGCTCGGGTGGGACACTCCGGCGGTCGAAAGTGATCGTCACTTCGGCTGGGACCTGGTTGGGTACCTCGCCGCCTTCGACCATCGTCGGCGTCAGCGTCGGCCCGCCGAGCGTGTTATGAGCGTCAATGTCGGTGACCTCGTCGTAGCGATCCATCGCCTCGATAGTCAGGCCAATGGCTCGAACGGCGTTGATCCCGTCACTTGGGTCGCTGGCGTGGGCACTCTCGCCGGAGAGGGTGATCGTCCCTTCAAACTGACCGCGGGCGGCGTAGCAAACGTCCAGTCCCGTCGGTTCACCGACGATCGCCGCGTCGAAAGAGCCGAGCGTCTCGACGAGATGGGCCGCCCCAGTCTGGGTCGTCTCCTCGTCGGGCGTGACTGCAAGGGTGACGCGCCCATCGGCGGGGTCGTCTCGGAGAAACGCCTCGACCATTGCCGCCAGCGGCCCCTTCGCGTCACAGGCACCGCGTCCCCGGACGACCTCGCCGTCGCGTTCGTACGGGACGTGAGGTGGAACCGTATCGAGGTGTGTATTGAGCAGGAGGTGGGGGCTGTCGTCAGTGTCGTTGCTGCCTCGTCGCGCGACGACGTTTCCGCCACTGTCTACGTGAACGCCCACGCCCGCATCTTCGAGGGTCTCGACGAGCAGCGTTCGCATCGCGTCGACTGACTCGTGAGAGGGCGTCCGGATCGCACGCTCGTGGAACGCGAGAACGTCGAAGGCCATCACTCGCGCTCCGGGCCTGGTGTGCCGGATGCCTCATCCTCAACCCGCGTCACGTCGGCCATCGTCTCCCGGCGGCGGACGACCCGCGTGCTGTCACCGCCGATCGCCACTTCGGCGGGGCGGGGCTGGGAGTGGAAGTGATTGGCGAGTTCGTACCCGTAAGCTCCGGCGTTTCCGATCGCGAGGACGTCCTTACGCTCCGGTCGGGCGATCGGTCGGTCCGTAGCGAAGACATCCGCGCTCGTACAGCACGGACCGCCGATCGAGACCGGCGTGTCCTCGCTGTCGGGCGAAGAGACGTTCCGGATCGGATGGTAGGCGTCGAACATCGCCGGCCGGATCAACGTCGAAAGCGAGGCGTCGACGCCGACCACAGTGGTCCCCGGAGCCTCTTTGATCGTATTCACGGTCGTGAGAATCAACTCGGCGTCGGCGACGACGTACCGACCGGGTTCGAACTTCATCGTCGCGTCGAGGTCGCCGACCGCTTCACGGACCGTCTCAGCGACGGCCTGGAGATCAAGTGGTGATTCGTCCTCGTGATAGGGGACGCCGAAACCGCCGCCGAAATCGACGAATTCCAGGCCGTCGCCGACCTCCCGTGCCAAGTCGGCCACTTTCCCCAGCGCACGTGCGTGGTCGTCGACCTCGTCGGTGAGAACACCGCTTCCTACGTGGGCATGAAGGCCGACGAGATCGAAACGCTCCCGGAGGTCGTCAGCGAGTGCGGGAACGCGCTCGTAGGGAATCCCGAACTTCGCGTCCTTGCCGGTCGCAACCTTCTCGTGATGGCCCGTGCCGATCCCCGGATTGACCCGGATGGCGACGCGGCCGTCGTAGCCGCGCGCTTGCAGGCGATCGAACGTGTCCTCGGCACCACCGGTGATCGTGAGCCCAGGGTTATCGTCAGCAAGGTCCACGACGTAATCGAGATCGGCATCAGGGGGATTGACGGCCGTATACTGGAGTGTGTTCGGGTCAGCACCCGCCTCGATCGCCCGCTGTAGCTCCCCGCGGGCGGCACACTCGATGGTCGCACCGGCATCGAGCAGCGTCGAGAGGACGGCCCGGCCGGTGTGGGCCTTCGCGGCGTACATCACCTCGGCGTCTGGAAAGGCCGCATCGAACCGGCGGTAGTTCTCGGCGACGCGTTCAGGATCGAGAACGTACAGTGGCGTCCCGTATTCGGCGGCGAGATCGAGCAGCCGATCGTGGTCCCAGTCGGCGAGGCGCCGGACCGGTGGCGAGTGACTCATTGGCAGTGAGAGGGACGCCCCGAATAACAAGGGTTGCGCTTCGGTGTTTCGCACTCTTGACGGTCGACAGAGAGGGTATCAAGATCAATACGAAACGACCCGAAGGTCGTCGATACGCTCGAAATGATCGACGTTCCGTGTCACGACCGGTTGATCGTGAACGAGTCCCGTTGCTGCGATCATCACGTCTGTTTCGTCGGTCGGTTTCCCCGCAGAGACGAGTTCGGCATTGATGCGACCTGCCTGAAACGCGCATTCCCGATCGAAATGCAGTTCGTGAACTTCGGCCAGTAATTCTTTGACTGCTCTTCGCTCGTGGTCCGTCGCAGTAGCGAGATGGATTCCCTCTACCAGTTCCATCACGGTGATCGAACTGACGAACGGAGTCCCCGACGTGTCGAGTTCCGTGATCAATTCACCCACTGCCGTCTCTCCACGCAATACGTCGATGAGGAACGTCGAATCCAGGATCATCCGTCGAGTTCGTCGGCAATCGATTCGACGTGTTCACGGTGAGTCTCCGAGCGGTCCGTTCGACGGCGTTCGACGATTCCCTCGAGTTCCGCTGCGGTCTTCTCTTCCAGAACGCCGTGGTACTCGGCAAGTGAAACGCCGCCGGCAAGTCGCCGTACGACATCGCTAAAGCTCTCACCCTCGCGCTTGTGTGATTTGAGCTTCTCGTAGGCATCGTCAGCCAGTGAGATCGTCTTCGTCCCCATACTACATGTATGTACATGTACGCAGAAAAAGATTCGGGCAGATGTAGACAATGGGGCTCGAACTACTCCCGCAACGCGTCCTCGCGCTCTGCCCCTTCCAGCGTCTCGCTCCCACCTTTTTCATCGTCGGGTTGCTCGTTTCACTTGCAACCTCTCCTCAAAAATCTGGACCAAAAAAGGCGCTCACTCCCTTCAGTCGTTCGCCTGAACCGCGTGCCGAAGACACGCGGACACCTCTACTCCCGCAACGCGTCTTCCCGCTCTGCCCCTTCCAGCGTCTCCTCCTCGACGTGGGTCGCCACCACGGCGGGCTTGTAAGCCCCGCCGTCGAAGAGATCGTGCTCGCCGACAGAGGACTCGACGAAGCGCTGGAAGGCCCGCCGTTCGGATGGGAGGTGTCCGTAAAGGATCTCCTCCTCGACGAGATCGTAGACAGGAATCCGGGGCGACAGCAGCGTGTTCTCGCCGACGACCGAGTTCTCGCCGACGACGAATCCCGAAGTGACGCGAGTTCCGGCACCCAGCGCGACGCCGTCCTCGACGATCACCGGCGCGTCCTCGACGGGTTCGAGCACGCCGCCGATGACGGTGTTGGCGCCGAGTTTGACGTCGTCGCCGACCTGTGCGCAGGAACCGACCACGTCGTTCGAGTCAACCAAGGTACTGTCGCCGACGTGCGCGCCGATGTTCACGAAGGCTGGGCTCATCAGGATCGCGTCGCTGCCGACGTACGCGCCGCGACGAATAACTGTCCCGTCGGGTGTGTTTCGGGTGCCGCGGTCGCCGAGATCAGCGGTTTCCCGCAACGGAAGCACGTCGTGATACGTCACGTCACCGTACTCGCGAGGCTGGGTCTCCCGGAGCGTGAAGTTCAGCAGGATGCCCTGCTTGACCCAGGCGTTGGCTTCCCAGGTGCCGTCGCGTTTCTCGGCAGCCCGTACCTCGCCGGCTTCCAGCGCTTCGAGGAAGCGATCGAGCGTGGCCTGCTGGTCCTCGGTGAGATCTGCAGGCGTCAGGTCGTCCGATCGGTCCCAGAGAGCATCTATCTCTGTTTGCTGAATCATGCGATGACTTGCGGGGCAGGGAAATTACATCTAATGGTTTATATTATTACAATATCGCTCCGTTTATGCGTTATTTCATTCTTCAGCAGGTATCCGCAACCGTCAACTGAGGTTTTTTGATTTAGGCCTTGCTTAGACATCTACTTTCACCACGTTCAGAGTCGCTATCGAGCGGTGGGTGAAAGCCCTCATCCGCTTGCGCCCCATAACGCTAAATCAATCCGGCTGCTACTTTCGATCATGTATTGGATCGCAGTGGGGTTGGTATGCCTTTTTTTGGGCACTGATCGGGCAGTACGTCTATCGAGAGGCGAAACGAGAGGATCGATCGTTGCCGAAACTACGTGCGATATTCTGGGGGATACTTGGCATAGCTGGCGCCATTGGTTATGTCGCTCATATTCGAGAACGTGAGAAGAAACGGTTGGCCTGGCTTGGGTTTGCAATTGTGTTGTTCACATTGTGGGTAGTTGGAACCATCGGTCTCTGGGGATTGAACAGCGGATTCTATCTGTGGGCTGCTCTCTTCACAGGGATATTTATCCTGTACTGGCAGTTCAATCTCGAAACCGTGAAACCGGACGAGCAAGCAGGAGAATCCTCGTAAGTAACTTTCGTGTAGTGCTGCCTCGATGAATTCGTACGCTCTCGCGTAGAACACTGTGGATTGTCCCCTCTCTCTTGTGATTCTGGTCTATTCGATAGGGTCAGACTATTTTGATGTCTTGATTACATCTCCGAAGGTATAGAATCCCGGTTCCCGGCCAGCGATCCAGATAGCGGCGTCGAGTGCTCCCGCGGCGAAGACTCCGCGATCTTCAGCGCGGTGGGAAAGAGTCAGTACCTCGTCGTTGCCGGCGAACATGAGTTCGTGCTCGCCACGGACGTCACCGGCCCGCCGGACGTGAACGCCGACCTCGCCTGCCTCGCGGGGGTCGATTCCTTCCCGGCCGTAGATTTCCTCGAAGTCCCGCTGCTCGGCGAGGGTGTCGAGCAGCGTCTTCGCAGTCCCACTCGGGGCATCCTGCTTGGCGTTGTGGTGTGTCTCAGTGAGTTCGACATCGTAGCCCGGCAGCGCTTCTGTGGCTGCCTGAACGGCCGACAGCAGTGCCTGGATCCCGCGGGCGAAGTTCGCGGCCTTCAGAACGGGTACGTCCTCACTCGCACTTTTCAGGCTGTCGAGCTGGGCGTCCTCGAATCCCGTCGTGCCAGTCACGAGCGGGACGCCCGCCTCCGCGCAGGAGTCGGCGAACGCCACGGTCGCCTCGGGGACGGAGAAGTCGACGATCCCATCGGGCTCGTGGGTCGCCAATAGCGCTTCGATGTCCGCCGGTTCGTGGATCGGTTTGCCGGCGACCGTCTCCGCATCGGTAGCGTCGACGGCGAGGACGACCGTCACATCCTCGCGATCGTCCGCCGTCTCGATGACTGTCCGTCCCATGCGTCCGGCCGCGCCCGTGACGCCGATTCGTAACATGTCCCCCGCTCCGTGCTCGGCCCCGGAATGACTATCGATCCGTCGTCTCGACGGGCGTCTCGACGTCGATCGGGTCGAGGTCGTCGAGAATGTCCCGGAGATGCTGGCGGTGCTCTTCAGACAACCGCGTCAGGGGCGAGCGGAGTTCCGGCGAACCCAGATCCCGGATCGACATCGCCTCCTTCACCGGGATGGGATTGGTTTCGACGAACAGCGCCCGCGAGAGCGGACCGAGTTCGTGATGCAACTCGCGAGCGCGTTCGAAGTCCCCCGCGAGTGCCGCCCCGACCATCGCGCAGGTTCGGACCGGCTCGACGTTGGCGACGACGCTGATCGCCCCTCTCGCGCCGATCGACAGCATCGGCAGCGTCAGCGCGTCGTCACCCGAGAGGACAGTGAAGTCCTTCTCGCGGGTGCGTTCGACGATCTCGGTGATCTGCCCCAGATCGCCCGAGGCGGCCTTGAACGCCTGAATGTTCTCGTGATCGGCCACTGCGACGGCGGTGTCGGGCTCTACGTTCCGACCGGTTCGGGACGGGACGTTGTAGACGATCTGCGGGAGATCGATCTCGTCGGCGATCGTCAGGTAGTGCTCCCGCAGGCCGTGCTGTTCGGGCTTGTTGTAGTACGGCGAGATCAACAGGAGAGCGTCCGCACCGGCGTCCCGTGCCCGTCGGGAGAGCGAGAGGGCTTCGCGGGTGTTATTGCTCCCGGTTCCGGCGATCACGGGCACGTCTTCGAGAACCCTAGCGACGGCCTCGATCACCTCGACGTGTTCGTCGTGGCTGAGAGTGGCGCTCTCGCCGGTCGAGCCGACGGGAACGACCCCGTCGACGCCAGCGGCTTCGAGTCGCCGGGCGTTGGCTCGCAGTTGATCGAAATCGATGCTCCCGTCCGCGGCGAAGGGCGTCGTCATCGCGGGATAGACGCCCTCGAACAGTGGTTGTGGTGGCATGGGTTTGATCCGGATTGATGGGTAGTCGGATAGTCGACGCGCCGTACCAAAAAACCGACCCGGGACGAGGTCGCCACGCTCGCCACGAGCCATTCAAGCGCGTTCCGGTTTCGGGATCGGGGACCGGAGGCAGAGACGCCGCTCGCGATCGGTAGCCACCCCGCTACGTAGCTGTCCGAGCCCAGCACGCGTTCGGGGTGTCCGCTTCATGTTTCCCTCACCTGTCCGAGAGGACTTATTGATTGTGTTGGGGCGTTGCTCTCGGGGAGGTGACGTTCTGCGAGATGGTTATTACTCCTGAGAACGGGGCCAGCACGGTCTTACGTACACAGAGAGTCATCGACCGTACAGACATGGGCTGGCAGTTCACGCTCGCCGCGCTGCCGCTTTTCGCCGCGACGCTGGTCGCGACAGTCGTGGCAGCTGTCGTCCTGAGAAAGCGTGACGCACCCGGAGCGAAGGCACTCGCCGCGATCGCCGTCGCCGCCGACTGGTGGTCGCTGACTGCCGGCCTCGAACTCCTCACGACAGACCCGATCACCAGTGTGCTCCTGACGAAGGGGTCCTACGTCGGCATCGCGATCGTTCCCCTCGCCTGGGTGGTGTTCGTCCTCGAGTACACGGGGCGGCGCGACTGGCTGACGGATCCGCGTCTCGGTCTGCTCGCGGTGGTTCCAACGATCACCGTCCTGGCAGCGCTCACGAACGAGCCGGCCGGCGTGCACTCGCTGTTCTGGGAGGACCTCGCCGTCGTCACGAACACCACGGACGGGATTCCGGACTCGCTGTACGGCCCCCTGTTCTGGGTCCACGCGGCGTACTCCTATTCGCTACTCGCGATCGGGTCGTATCTCCTCGTCAAACTTCTCGTCACGGCGGACGATCTCTATCGAACCCAGGCGGGGACACTCCTGCTACGGTTCTCGCGCCGTGGGGAGCGAACGCGCTATACCTCGCCGACGTGATCCGAACGCCCTACGATCCGACGATCGTCGGGATCGTGCTGACCTGCGTGCTCCTGTTGACGACGCTCTATCGACACCGGCTTCTCGACATCGTTCCGGCAGCCAGACGACTCGCCCGGACGGAACTGCTCGAGGCGCTCGAAGACCCGATCGTCGTGGTCGACGACGCGCGTCGCGTGATCGAGATGAACCCCGCGGCGATCGACGTCTTCGACGCCGAGCGAACGGCGGTGATCGGCACGGACCTCGCGGCCGTCAGTCCGGAACTGCGTGAGTGGCTCGACAGCGACCGTACCGAGGAGACCATCACCGACGAGGTCGACAACGTCGACCGGTACTACGACGTCCAGGCCACGGCGCTCTCTCAGCGGAACGACACGGCTTCCGGCACGCTGCTCGCCCTGCGGGACGTGACTGCCAGACAGCACAACCGCCAGCAGGTCAACGTCCTCAATCGACTGCTCCGACACAACCTCTCGAACACTGTTACGACGATCCTGGGGAACGCGGAGTACGCCGCGGCCAGCGCACGCGACGAGGAGGTCCGCGAACGGTTGGACGTCATCGAGGAGAACGCCGCGACGATGATGGACAAACAGGAGAAACTCTACCGCGTGCTCCGGACGTTCGAACGCGAACGCTACGCCTGTGAGTCCCTCGATACACTGTTGAAGGACGTCGTGGAGACGGTCCGAACGTCGTATCCGGACGCCCACGTGACAGTCGAACCGCCGGAGACAGCACTCTCTTTCGAGGGCCAGGAACGTCTCCGTATCGCTCTCGAAGAACTGTTGAGGAACGCGATCGTCCACGAGGGCGACGCGCCGACGGTGACTGTCGCGGCCGGCGTCGCGGGCGGGACGGCCCGGATCACGATCGACGACAACGGCCCCGGGATCCCCGATCACGAACTCGAACCGATCACGAACGGCGAAGAGACCCAGCTGTCACACGGAAGCGGCGTTGGACTCTGGCTCGTCTCCTGGATCGTCCACTCCCTGGACGGCGCGGTCGACTTCGAGACCGGTGAAAACGGCACGACCGTCACCCTGACAGTCCCCGGGAGGGAGATCGACGCATAACGGTCGTCACCGTTCACTCCCCGGAGCCGATCGCGTCGGCGACGCGTTCGGTCACTGCTCGAATCCGGTCGGCAACGGGTTCCATCACTCTCCGAAGTCGATCGCGTCGGCAACGGGCTCCGTCACCCGTTGAATCCGACGCGTTCCGTTACTGCTCGAAGCCGACGGCGTCGGCATCCTCGCGGGCCCGCCGCGCGGCCGCCTCCAGGTCGAACTCACGGACGATCTCGCCGTCGCGGAGGAGCGGTTCGAACAACGACTCGGCGTCGGTCGGTCCCGGTCGGGCAGCGAGACCGACCTCGTGACCGCCCGCCGACGTCCGATAGACGGCTTTCTTTCCGGAAAGTTTGCCGCGCTTGGCGACCGGCTCGCCGTCGATCGCGACGATGTCTAAGGCGAAGTCCTTCGGATCGGCGTTGGAGACGTACCCGCCGACGCCAAAGCCGTCCGCGACATCCCGCAATCTTCGCAGTGTTTCGGGATCGAGCCCGCCGCTGAGGAAGATCCCGACGTCCTCGTATCCGCGGGCGTCGAGTTCCCAGCGGACTTCCTGGACGATCCGCCGGAAGTCCCCGCGGCGTGAACTCGTGGTGTCCAGGCGGATGCTGTCGAGACCATCGACGGCCTCGACGGCCCGGATCGCCTCCTCAACCTCGTCGCTGTAGGTGTCACACAGCGCGACGCGCGGGACATCCGGACCGACAGCCTCGTCGAAGGCACGCCAGGCGTCCTCCTGGTTGCCCCGACCGAAGCAGATGACCAGCGCGTGGGGCATGGTCCCGCCGGCTTCGCGGCCGATTACCTCTCCCGCGGCGACGTTCGAGATGCCGTCCAGCCCGCCCAGCAGGGCGCTGCGTTCGACCATCGCGCCAAGCGACGGGTGGACGTGCCGGGAGCCGAAGCTAAGGACTGTCGAATTGGGGGCGGCCCGCCGGGCGCGGAGCGCGTTCGTCGCGATCCCGGTGGGATGGGAGAGAAAGCCCAGCAGCGCGGTTTCGAACCGTGCGAACTCACGATAGCGACCCTCGATTCGCATCACTGGCCCGTGATCGAACAGCTGTCCTTCGGGAAGGGCGTCGACGTCGACGGGATGGCCTTCCAGCAGGTGGGCTGCGTCTTTCAGTCCCTCCAAGACGGCGAATTCGCCGGTCGGGAACTGGTCGGCCGAGACCTCTGCGACGACCTGCGGGTTCTTGCCGGCGTGTTCGAGCGCTTCCATCGTCCGGTCGAAGTAGGCGTCGGTCGCCCGCCCTTCGCTGATCGCGTCGGGGCCGACGACGTCGAACGGCGTCTCCTCGGTCATCTTGCCCGTCGGTTCTCGCCGCGTGTAAAAAACCTGTCCGGTCGCCCCCGCCGCGCTTACCGTCTCCGGAGGAGCGCCACAGCGAGAGCGAGAAGTCCCGAGAACGCGGCCAGAACGGTAAATCCGGGGCCGTCCGTCGTCGTCACGTCACCCGTCCCGTCGTCTCCGTTCGCTTCCTCAGTCAGGGTCCGTTCACCTTCGGGAGCAGACCCCTCTCGAATCGCCGGGAGTTCCTCGACACTCGGAGCGTTGACGATCACTAGCGTCTGGCCGGTGCGGTTCAGGTAGAAAGCGTCGCCGAACTCCTTGCCGTCCGGAATCCGCCAGGTCCCGAGCCGTCCCTCGACGGCCTCCGCGCCGCGGAACGTGAGCAGTCGCTCGTAGCCCTCGCTGAATTCAGCGGCGTCTTCGGGCGAGTCCCAGACCGTCTTGTAGACGTATCCCGTCTCGTTGGTCTCGCCCGACTCGTCGGTGACGTACGGAACCAGTTTGTCGCCGTCCCAGCCGGCCGTGTAGCTGTGATTGTAGTTGTAAGGATCGAACTGTTGAGTGCCACCCGGAACAGCATTCACGTGGTTCGCGTAGGGAATGATCGCCTTGTCAGGCGGAATCCCGATATCGATGGAGGGGTACCACAGCGTCACGTACAGCCCCGCCTCGCCGAAGGTGGCGTAGTTGATACTCCCATTGACGTCGAGTACCCGCCAGCGATCATCGCTCCGATCCGGGACGGAAACGTTCGTCGGCGCGTCCTGGCCGTACTTCTCGGGATGGATTGTCTGTTCGGTCGATGCGGGCGGGTCCTCGTAGACCGCATTGACGGCTTCCCAGCCACCCTCCTCGCGGACCGCCTCGACGAACGGCGGGCCGTCACTGTAGGGCTGGAGGAGGATCTGATAGAGCCCGAAGTGTGGCTGGAAGTCGGACGATGCGCCCTGTAAGTCTTCGGGCATCAGACAGGTCTCTTCCCACTCGTTCTCACAGCGCTCCTGATAGAGGTGATCGACGTAGTTACCGTCGCCCTCGATGATGCCGTCTTTGGCATTGTGGAGTTCCTGAGTCGACTGGTTGAACGACAAGATATTGAACCGCTGATCCTGGAGGGCGTGGAACAGTTCCTGTGAGAGGGTGATCTCGTTCATCTTCGGCGTCGAGGTGTTCTCCGAGACGATCTTGATCTCGCCGGTCGAAGGGTCGTAGAACCCGCCAACCCCGCCGGCCTGATTGTCGACCTGTACCTCGGTCGCGTCGGTCGACTCGTTGACCATCAACAGCGCCTCGTACTTGACGTTCCGGTGGAGGTGTCGGGCGTCGGTCACGTTCGACGTCCGGTTTTCGACCTGCCGCCGGTAGTCCTCGCGAGAGATTACCTCCACCGGCGGCTGTTCCGTAAACTCGATGCGGCGGATCTGCTCGACCCGGGCCATCCCGCGCGCGACGACGGCGTCGAGTTCGGAGTCGTTCAACCCGTTCCCGGGCGTGACATCGATCGTCTCGTTGTACCAGTAGCCGGCCTCCCATCCCAGAACGTCTTCCTCCGGATCGTTCGGATGACGGTCGGCCACTATCGACGACCGGTTAGTCGAATACAAATCCACGAGCGTAGAGAACGGTTCCATCGCCGTCGTTGCCTGAGAGCCTTCGACATCCGCGCCAACCGAACCCGTCGCTGCTGACTGCGGGGACTCGACTGCCGCGGCGGCCGGGACACAGACCAGTGCCACTGCGACCGCCACCACCAAGAGATGCGTTCGGGCGACCATACCCCCACTGGGGGCGAGTTCTTTACAAACCCCGCGGTCGGGACAGCTTCCGCCGGTCGACGAAGCCACGCTTCGCTCCGCGGGTGATCGGCCCGTCCGCTCCTCGACGATTTTTGTCGTGGGGAACGTACGCCACGTTACCCATGATCTTCGACCCGGAGGTAACCGCGCTGATCGCCGTGGACATGCAAAAGGGCTTCTGTCACCCCGACGGGAGCCTTTACGCACCGCCGAGCGAGAACGCAATCGATCCCTGCCTGGAGCTGATCGACCGGACCTCCGAGGCCGGCGCGTCGGTCATCTACACGCGTGATGTCCACCCGCCCGAGCAATTCGAGGACGCCCACTATTACGACGAGTTCGAACGCTGGGGGGAACACGTTCTCGAAGGGAGCTGGGACGCCGAACTGGTCGACGAATTCGGGGAACGTTCGGCCGACCTGATCGTCGAGAAACACACCTACGACGCCTTCCACGGGACCCAACTCGAGGGGTGGCTCGACGCTCACGGGATCGAGGATCTGCTGTTCTGTGGGACGCTGGCGAACGTTTGCGTCCTTCATACGGCCGCCAGCGCCGGACTCCGGGATTACCGCCCCGTTCTGGTCGAGGACGCCGTCGGTTTCATCGAAGACGATCACCGCGAGTACGCACTGGAACACGCCGACTGGTTGTTCGGCGAAGTGACCGACCGAAACGCGATCGAATTCGCCTGAGATGGGAAAAGCCCATCCGCGTTCCGACGTGCGGCGATTCCAGCCGGGCGATGGACCGGCTATCGAACGACTCTATCGACGTGCCCTGCAGACCGCGGGCACCGACCCCGACGACGTGCCCGGCAACGGAGACCTGCGACTCATCGGACAGACATATCTGGACACGGGAGGAGAGTTTCTGATCGCAGACGGCGAGGACGGGATCGTCGCCTGTGGCGGATTACTCAGAGATGGACCGATCGCGGAACTCATACGGATTACTCTAATTGTTTACCGCTGCGACCGCCCGAAAGAGGACGGTCGATGCGAAAATGACTTAGAGTAATC
>ENA-ORCS01000836-ORCS01000836.1-marine-metagenome-genome-assembly--contig:-NODE-836-length-16375-cov-3.734937_pt1 | contig 16375 bp, 12 predicted proteins | sample MGYA00237781_ERZ508513 | MGnify/ENA primary metagenome ERZ508513 (study PRJEB26184, sample SAMN06268793) | marine metagenome | isolation source: Eden Landing Ponds, San Francisco, CA, USA | place...
CTCAAGCGTAATCTCGTCGAGCCGACCCATTATCGACTCTACTACGTCTATCGGTAAATATTTTCCTTAAACACTATGAGAGGCCTCGGGACGACGTTTCTGTGTGGGGCAACGTGATGCTCGAACGCGCGATCGAACACCTCCTCGTCAGGGCGGCCGAGGGCGACGCCGAGCACGTCGAGATCGCCGTCGATACCACCGACCGGGACGCTCGACTCCGCGTCACGGACGACGGTGGCGGTCCGACCGCGGCCCAGCGTGAGATCTTAGAAGAGAGAGCCAGCGGGGACTACGACGACCCATCGGTCGGGTTCGGACTCAACGTCGTCCGGCTGGTGACGGACACGCTCGACGGGCAGATCGCGTGTGCCGAGGGCGACGGCTCGACGACGGTCGAACTCGTTTTGCCGATCGCCGACGCCGAGGTCCACCCCAGTCGGTCGACGGCGGCCGACGTTCGAGCTTACGGCGTACCGGCGACGACGCTCGGGCTGACAGTGGCGGCCTCGTTGCTGGCCGGCGTGACGATGGGGCTCGTCGGGCAGGCAACCTCCGGCGTAGTGCCGATCATCGGCGCTCTCTATGGCAACATGAACGCGGTCGTCGGCTGGATTACCCACGAGTTCCACAGCGTCGTTTTCGGACTCGCCTACGCCGGCGTCCTCGCGCCGGTCCCCGATTCCTACGCGGACGACTGGCGCTGGTGTCTAGGGGTCGCGATCGGCTGGGCGATCGTCCTCTGGGCGCTGGCCGCCGGTGTGATCATGCCGCTGTGGTTGCGACTCGTCGGTGTCCCGGCGGCGGTCCCGAGTCTCTCACCTGCCGGATTGCTCGGGCATCTGGTGTGGGGACTGACGCTCGGGACGGTCTACGTTGGCGGCCAGGTACTGCTGGACATGTTCGCGACGGAAGCAGCCGACTGATCCGATCTGTCCCACGAATGTGCTCTCCCGCCGCTGTATCAACCCGTCTCAAAGCGGACTTCGAAAGCGACCGTCTCGTCTTTGTCCATGGCCAGGCTGAGGTCGGCATAGGTGTCGATCGACCGTTCCGCGAGACAGAAGTTGATAACCGTCACCGAGTTGTTGACGTAATGGCGGAAGACGGTGTTGAGTTCGTTCCAGCGTTCGCGTTCGTCCTCTAAGGCTGCCACGCGGGACTCCACGCGGGTCACTTCCTCGGCATGGGAAAGGGCTCGCGCCTCGAAGGAACCGATCCCCGCACCCAGTAGCGCGCCAACGCTGATCGACACCTGGACGATGTGGATCAACTCCTCGCGCGTCACGGTCTCCTGGGCGAGGGGCTGGATGGCCAGAAAGACACCGAGCAGCGTTGCGGCCCCGATAAGTGCCCACCCGAGGATCCGTCTGTTGCGGGCCGGGCCAAACTCCCGTCCGGAGAGCCAGTAACCGATGTACAGCAGGCCAATACCCGCGCCACCGGTGACGACGAGGTTGCTCACGATGTGGCTGGTCGGCACCGTGTTGATCTCGTGTGTGAGAAAGTGCACCAGTGCGAGACTCACCAGACTCGCACCCGCGAACGCGAGGATCGTCGCCACCTGCTTCGTTCGCATCAACGATGGATGTTTTCGAGGCAACTATGAAAAAGACTGGTCACAGATGCCATTGTTGACGGGGTGTCGGCCTGGGCTCGCTCATGTGCACGAACTCGTCGCGGATGTGCTTGCGCTCACCTCTCGTGCATACGCACTCGCGGGCGGCCGGGCGATCGTACTGTTTTCCGTCGCTCGTCGACTCTGGCTACGGATATCACTGCGCGCGGCTTTCAGGTACTGCCTCCGTCAGTCGGCCCGTTCGCTTGATACGTGAATTCGGCTTTCGCATGGCCAGATACGCAAATTTGCCTTCTAATCTCGAATCGTAGCACTCACTCTCCTATCGGGGACTCATACGGATTATTGTAGATTATTTCCGGATGACGCCGACCCGGGGGTCGACGGATACCGGTAAATCACTACAATAATCCGTATCAGTCGTCGCCAGCGTATCGGGGACTCACTTGTCGATCGTTCGTTTCTGTCGGGCGTTCTCCCTTGCGGGTACTCGGTCGTCGGCGGCACTCGGGGACTCGTTCGCCGATCACTTCCGGGTGGGCCGTCGCCGTGATCTGCACGACGGTCACGCCTCAACGGTGGCTTTCGAATCAGGGAGTCGCTCGCTCCGGCGCTCCGCTCCCGGTGGTCGCTCCGCTTCGATCGCCGTGCTCGTCCGATCTCCGCCTGCCGGGTCCTCCTCGCTCAGTCCAGCTTGCCGGTCCGGGCTACCTGGCTCGCTGGCTCGCGGCTCCGCCGCTCGCCATTCCGAGACGTATTTTCCAGTCGCCTCACGCTGCGCTAGGGGATGCCGCGACCAGCTCATCGAACACAGATTTATCGATAAGCATATGCGCTCGCGAAGCGAGCGCGTTTCACTCGGCGCGAACGGAGTGAGCGCCGAGGTGTTTTTGGTCCAGCTTTTTGCAAGGAGGGGTGCCGACAGGCACCCCTCCGCAGTAAAAAGGTGGTGGTAGTGGGGCCGCCGAGATTCGAACTCGGGTCCGACGCACCCCATGCGCCGAGGATACCGCTACCCTACGGTCCCGCGATTCGATGAACGACTGAGCCGGAGTTAAGGCCTTCGTTTCGTCGCGGGGTCAGACCAGCACGCGTTCCAGTTCGACGACAGTTCCTTCGGCGGCGTCCGGCTCTCCGACGAGATTCCCCAGACAGACCGCCGCGCCGTTCGGCGTATAGCAGGCCACCAGCGGTTCGGCGGCTGGATCGAGGTCGTCCTCGGCCTCGATCACGCCCGGCGCGTACACCGGTGCCCCCTCAGCGACCGATTGCGCCGCGCTCTCGGCGATCGTCACCGACGGCACGTCCACCAGCGCCCGTTCGGCGGGCTGGACGACGGTCCGCAACGATTCAGCGTCGTCGTCGTCCTCGCGCCACCACACCAGCGCGTCGACGAAATCGTGCAGCGTCGCCAGATCGCGGTCGTCGAAGGGATCGGTTCCCACGCGCCGGAGGTCGCCCATGTGCGCGCCGGTGCCCAGCGCCAGGCCGATATCGTGACACAGCTTCCGGATGTAGGTGCCGCTCTCACAGCGCACCCGGAGCAGGGCCTGTCGCTCCTGAAGTTCCAGCACGTCGAGAGCGAGAATCTCCCGCGTCCGCAATCGCCGGACGACCGCGCTCTTTTTGGGGGGCTTCTGGTAGATCTCGCCCTCGAACTCCGAAGCGACCCGCTCGAGATCGTTCCTCTGCACGCGATCGTGCAACTCCAGCACTGCGATGTATTCCTTCTTGCTGTCGTCGAAGACCTGTGCCATTCGTGTCGCGTCGCCCAGTAACATCGGGAGACAGCCCGTGACCTTCGGGTCGAGCGTGCCGGCGTGGGCCGCCTGCTCGACAGCGGCCAGATCGCGCACCCAGGCGGCGACCTGGTGGGCGGAGGGGCCGGGCGGCTTGTCGAGGTTGAGGACGCCAAATTCCAGCAGAGCGGTGGGCGAACGGTCGTCGGGCGGGCCACGCAGTGCCATTAGAAATCGTACTCGATGCCCTCGATGGGGGCTTTGCCTTCGTCGCCGTCCGGGGCGTAGGATTCGACGGCGTGTAAGACGACGCTCAACACACCCTGGGGACCCCAGCGAGCGGTGTTGATCGCCAGATCGTAGATCGAGAGGTCGTCAATATCGATGCCGTAATACTCCTCGTAGCGCTGGGCCTCACTCTCGCCGCGCTCCTCGGTTTCGGTTTTGGCCTGTTCGATGGGTTTGTTCTCCCGCTGTGAGATGCGGTCAGCTCGGACGGTAAGCGGCGCATCGAGCCAGAGCTTCAGATCCGCATGGTCGCCGGCCATCCAGCCGGCCAGGCGCGATTCCAGCACCACGTCGTCACGATCCTCGGCGATCGTCCGCAGACGGCGATCCAGATCCAGGTCGATGTCCGCGTCGTCCTCGGCCTGTTTGTTCAGCTCTAGCGGTGTCATGTTCCGCTCGTCGGCGAGTGCCCGAAAGATGTCGCCGCCGCTTACGTGCTCGTAGTCCAGAGCCTCGGCAAGGCTTTCGGCGAGCGTGCTCTTGCCGCTGCCGGCGGGGCCGGAGACGGTGATCAACATATGTCACCTGCGCACGGCGCGGTAAAAAGCAGTGCGTCTCGTGTCAGGACGACGGCTATCTTCCGGCGGCCAAGGCGGGCGTTTCGTCGCTCAGGTTGGCGAGGTCTGGACGTTCAGCGCCTTGCGGACGATCTGGCTGAAGGACAGCGAGCAGATGAAGTACCAGAACAGCCAGGCGGGCCAGGGGCCGAGCGTCCCGGCGTTCCAGTTGCTAATTTCGCCGAACAGCGGCATAACGATCGCAACGCCGCTCAGGTCCAGGTTGCCGGTCCGCCAGTACAGCCACAGGAAGATGGGAATAGTCAACAGCATGATCCAGACCATCGGGCGAATCTGCTGTTTGAACATGCCCATCTGGTCGCTCATCATCTCCATTTGCTCCTGCTGGATGCGATCTAGTTCCTCTTCGTTGCCCTCTTCCTTGGCGCGTTCGCGGCGATCCTGGAGTTCCTGCATCTTCTCCTGGTGATCGCCCATCCCGCTCATGTCCATGAGATTGTCCTGCAGCAACGCCGACCAGAGCCCGGTCAGTGTCGCCAGTACCAGGATCACCATGTAGAAGGGCATCGTCGCCTCGATCGGTCCGAGGACAGTGTCCAGAACGGCCCCGACGGTGTTCTTGATCGACGGAATCGAATAGCCGGCGATCAACGCGACGGCGCCGACGCCGGCGAGTTTGTCCCAGGTAGACCAGCCGCCGCCCTCGTCGTCGTCGGGTTCGGCATCCTCCAGAGCGCCGTGGATGCCCTCGGGGTCGTCGACGACGAACCCGTCGCCGTCGACGTCGACGAGGATGCTCTGTTCGATGAGTCGGCCCCACTCGCCGCTGGAGATGTCGTCGCTGACGTCACTCCAGGTCACGACGCCCTTCTCGTCGGCGACGTCGAGGACGTGGCCCATCGCGTCCGCCATCGACTGGCTCTCCTCGGCCAGTGACTCCGCCTTCTTCGCGCTCCGTGCCATTACTATCTCCCTCGGCGCTCGGAGGTTATCAAGCTTTTACCTTGTGCGTCGGTCCCACCCGGTACTCCGGGTCGGTTCGAGTTGCCCGTCGGACCGGTCCCGGCCGTTCGTCGAATCGGTTCAGGGCGTCCGTCTGATCGGTCTCGGGTGTCTGTCTGATCGGTCTCAGGCGTTCGTCCGGATCGCCTCGCGGACGTCGTTCCAGACTTCCTCGGGCGACTGGTCGCCGTCGATCTCGACGTACCCCTCGTGGTCACTGTAGTGTTCGAGCAGCGGTTCCGTGTCGTCGCGATAGACGTCGAGTCGCTCGCGGACGGTCTCCTCGGTGTCGTCCTCGCGCTGGATCAACTCGCCACCGCACTTGTCACAGACACCGTCGGCTTTCGGGGGGGAGTACTCGACGTGGAAGTTCGCCCCGCAGTCGTCACAGACGCGCCGGCCGGTGAGACGGTCGACGAGTTCCTCCCGCGGCACGTCGAGAAAGAGGACAACGTCGAGCTCGGTCATGTCCTCGAGTGCCTCGACCTGGTGTTCGTTGCGCGGGTAGCCGTCGAGGACGAACCCGTCGAGGTCGGCGATTAGTTCCTCGACCATCGCGTCGACGACTTCGTCGGGGACGAGTTCGCCACGGTCCATGAACTCCCCGGGCGTGTCGTAGGCGACGTCCATGTCGGAGATATCCATGTCCTTGTTCTGGCGGAACGCGTCGCCCGTGGCGGCGTGGGTGACGCCGAACTCGGTCGCGATGCGGTCGCTCTGCGTGCCCTTGCCCGCACCCGGCGGTCCGAGGATCAGTATCTTCGGGTCCATACCCCGGGCTTTGCGAGTAGCCCTTATCTAAGTGGCGCTTGGCGGCGGGACAGCTGTCCGCGTCCATCCCCGCGAACACGACTGGTCACGACCGCCAGTAGGCCGGCGTCAACAGGACCAGCACCGGGATTATCTCGATACGCCCGACCCACATCAGGACGATGAACGCCATCCGGGTCGTCCGCGGGAAGAAGGCGTAACTGCCGTACGGTCCCGCCTGTCCGAACGCGGGGCCGATGTTGAGGAACGTGGCGGCGGCCGCACCGAGCGCGTCGAACTCGGTGATCTGGTCGCCGACACCCGCACGGGCGGCGTCGGTGACGACGAAGACGGTGAGAAGGACGAACACGACGATACTCAGGAGGACGTAGGCGTAGACGTCCCGGACGACCCCCTCGTCGACGACACGCCCCGAGAGTCGTACCGGCTTGATCGCCTCGGGGTGGACCTCGGTGAACAGGTCCCGGCGGAACGACTTGACGACGATGGTCCACCGGAGCGTCTTGATCGAGCAGGTCGTCGACCCGGCCATCCCGCCCGAGAACATCACGAGAAAGAGCACGTGTTTCGCGGCGGGCGACCAGAGGTTGAAATCGACCGTCGCGTACCCGGTCGTCGTGAGGATGGAGACGACCTGGAACAGGGAATGGCGGGCCGTCGCCTCGACGCTCGTGAACTGGCCCGAGACCGCGAGAAAGCCCGCAGTCAGGACGGCCGCACCGAGAACCGCACCGAGGTAGAACCGGAACTCGTCGCTCCGGAGCAACCGCTCTGGTTCGCCCTGCGTGAGATGATAGAGCAGGACGAAGTTCGTCGCCCCGAGGAACATGAAGGGTATCGTCACCCACTGGACGGCGGGCGAGAACGCCCCGAGACTCTCCGGGCGAGGTGAGAAGCCCGCGGTCGAGACGGCCGTGAAGGCGTGGGCGACCGCGTCGTAGAGTGTGACGTTCGGCGCGAGGCCGACGAACCCGAGCAGGAGCCAGGAGAGTACCATCGCACCGGTCAGTGCGGCGTACACGCGGCCGAGCAGGCGGGCCGTGGCCTCGATCGACGGGGTGAGTTTGTTGACGTCCTGGGTCTGGGACTCGGTCTCCATGAGCTGGGCGCCACCGACTCGCAACTGCGAGAGGAGCGCGACGGCGATGACGAGGATACCCAGTCCGCCCATCCACTGGAGGATCGACCGCCAGAGGTGGATCGACCGACCGTGGGCGTCGAAGTCTGCGACGACGGTCGCGCCGGTTGTCGTCACACCGCTGGTCGACTCGAACAGCGCGTTGACCGGCGTGGCGAGTTCCCCGTTGCCGGCGACGACAAAGGGGAGTGCCCCCACGACGGCGATGGCGAGCCAGGTGAGCGCGACGATCAGGTACCCCTCGCGGAGGCCGAGGTCCCCCCGGTCGAAGCGCCGGAGCGTGAACCCCACGGCCAGCGTCAGGACGGCGGGCACGACGAACGGGACGACCGACTCGCCGGAGAGGAGCGCGACGACGGCCGTGAGTCCCAGCGGGACTGCCAGTGCCTCGAGGACGACACCGATGAGACTCAGACAGGTTCGCCAGTCGACGCGGACCGCCAGGCCGGCGTTCACAGCTGCTCGGTCACCGCTTCGAGGACGCCCGTCTCGGTGAAGACGACGACGTGGTCGCCCTCGCGGATCACCGTGTCACCACGGGGGGTGATGAACTCGCCGTCCCGGGTGATCGCACCGATGACGACGCCCTCGGGGAAGTCGACCGCAGACTCCCTGATGGGCCGGTCGGCGAGGATGCTCTCGCTGTCGATCTCGAACTCCAGGACCTCGGCCTGGTCGCCCTCGATGATCGCGACGTTCTCCGCGCGGCGAGCGCGGGTGAATCGCGTTATCTCCTCGGCGGTGACCTTTCGCGGGCTGACGGCGACGTCGATCCCGACCGTCTCGAACAGTTCCGTGAAGTCCCCGGTATCGACGACTGCGATGGCGCGGTCCGTGCCCATCCGCTTGGCGAGCAGGGTCGCGAGGAGGTTCTGCTGGTCGTTTTCCAGCGCCGCGACGACGACGTCCGCGAGGCCGACGTTCTCGCGCTCCAGCAGGTCCTGGTCGGTCGCGTCGCTGTTCAGCACGGTGGTCCCGGGCAGTTGCTCGGCGAGCCAGCGGGCGCGGTCCTCGTCCTGTTCGATCAGCCGCGGGGTGAACCCGCGCTCCTCGAGCAGGCGTGCGGTCTGGAAGCCGATCTCGCCGCCGCCGACGATGACGATGTCCTGTGGCCCCCGTTCTTCGGGCGCGATTGCCGAACTGAACTCGCGTATGCTCTCGGGGCTGCCGATGGCGACGATGTCGTCACCGCCCCGGAGTTCGGTGGTGCCGCGCGGGATGATGACCTCGTCGTCGCGGATGATCCCGACGAACGTCAGCGAGTCGAACTTGTCGGCCTCGGCGACGGTCTGGTCTGCGACCGGGCTCTCGGTCGGGATCTCGAACTCCGTCATCTGGACGAGGCCGTCGGAGAAGGTGTCCACGTCCTGTGCCGTCGGCAGGCCCGCGAGGCCGACGATGGCCTCCGCCGTGAGCAGGTCCGTACACACCATGAAGTCCACGCCGAAGGCCCGTTTCCCCCGCTCCCACGCCTTGAGGTACTTGGGGCTCTTGGTGCGAGCGATGGTGAATGGGTCGCCGAGCACCTTCGCGACGCCGCAGGACACGACGTTCGTCTCGTCGTCGTCGGTGCTGGCGATGAACATGTCGGCGTCCCCCACTTCGGCCTCCTGGAGCGTGTCGATGTCGGTGCCGTCCCCCTGTACCGGCAGGACGTCCAGCGAGTAGGTCAGCGTCTCGACGCGCTCGGTGTCGATGTCGACCAGGACGACGTCGTGTGCGGACGCGAGGCTCTCGGCGATGGTCGACCCGACCTCGCCGGCCCCGACGATGACTACGCGCATGCAGGCCCCTCCGGACAGTCCGCGTCGGCGGTCATACCCCGGCTTCCGGCGGCAGACCCAAGTGGATTTCCCTCTGGACGCCGTCTCAGGGGTGAACTGTGGTCGCCGGTCACCGTCGCCAGAACGCCGGTGTCAGGATGACGAACACCGAGAGGATCTCCAGGCGGCCGATCCACATCAGGAAGACCATGTAGAGTTTTGCCGGCGGGGAGAAACTCTCGAAGTTGTTCATCGGGCCCACCTCACCGAAGCCGGGGCCGATGTTCCCGAGCGTCGCGATGGCGACACTCATCGCCTCCAGGGGGGAGAGGACGATCCCCGTGCGGAGGGCGTCGAGATAGAGGAGCACCGTCGAGACGACAAAGAGCGTCAGGAAGATCATGACGAACACGAAGACGTCGCGGACCGTCCCTTCGTCGACGGCTTCCCGCCCGATCTGGATCGGGTGGACCGCGTCCGGGTGGATCGACGTGAACAGCGTCCGGGACATCGACTTCGAGACGAGCACCCATCGAACGATCTTGATAGAGCCGGCCGCGGACCCGGCAGACCCACCCAGGAAGAAGGCGAAGAGCAGGACCGTCTGGGCCGCGGGGTGCCAGTTGTTGAAGTCCATACTCGCGTACCCCGTCGTCGTCACGATCGCGACGACCTGGAACAGTGCCTGGCGAACGGCGTTCTCGAGGTTGCCAGGGATCGTCGCGACGTTCTCGGAGGCGCGTGTGATGCCGAGCCCGGAAAACAGCAGGACGGAGATCAGGACGCCGAACCCGGCCACTGCGAGCAGGTACGCACGGAACTCGGCGTTGTCGAGGAGTTTCCGCGGCTTGCCGTCGAGAGCGTACCAGAACAGCGCGAAGTTCGTCCCCGCGACGAGCATGAACGGCATGACCGCCCACTGGACGGCCGGCGCGAACGCCTCCATGCTCCGGCCTTCCGGCGAGAACCCGCCCGTCGGCAGCGTCGTCAGCGCGTGCGCGACGGCGTTGTACAGGTCCATGTTCGGGGCGATCCCCGTCGCACCGAGCAGGAAGTACACGAGTGCGGCGGCGACGGTGAACGCGGCGTAGATCCCCCACAGCGCGCGGGCAGTCTCCTGGATGCGCGGCGTGAGTTTCTCGATGGAGAGGCCGGGGGCCTCCTGGTTCATCACCTGTGCGCCGCCGACCGAGAGTTCGGGGAGGATGGCGACCATCAGGACGATAATACCCATCCCGCCGAGCCACTGGCTGAGCTGGCGCCACATCAACATGGCGTGGCCGTGTTTCTCGACGGAGATGGTTCCCAGAACGGTCGCGCCGGTCGTCGTGAACCCGCTCATACTCTCGAACAGCGCGTTGACGAACCCGTCGACCGTGAGCGCACCGACGGTCCCGGTCCCGGCGACGAGATAGGGAACCGTGCCGACGAGCGGGACGACCAGCCAGGAGAGACTCACCAGCAGGAACGCCTCGCGATTGCCGAGGTCGCCGTTGCCGTCCAGACGCTCCAGGACAGTCCCGACGCCGGCCATCGCGATTATGGTGGCGATGAAGGGGAACGGGTTTTCGCCGTAGAGGACCGCGAGGACGAGCGGAAAGAGGGGGGTGAGAGAGAGGTACTTCAGGACCGTCCCGACGTAGGCGACGCTCACCCGGTAGTCGACGTACCCGTTGGTGACGCGAGACATCGAACACCAGTCACCTCCGGCGGCGGGCAGATGGGTGTTTCGAAACGGTGGTGGTGCGGCGTCGTTCGACGGTGGCCGACGTGCGCCCCGTGCCGAAAGCGGCCACCCTCCCTCGCACGAAAGCGGTTAAGTTCGGTCGCTCACAGTACCCGAGTATGCAAACCGCGCCGAGTCGTGCGTCCTCCACCGAGAGGGCGACACGAGCGACGACAACCGGTCCCCGGGTGGAGTGGCGATGACCACGCTCTTCGACCGCGTCCTCCTGCCGGTCGCGGACCCGGACGACGCGGACGCCAGTGCCGAGGCGCTCGCGAACCACGAGTTCGGTTCGGTCATGGTCGTCCACGTCGTCGAGAAAGCGGGCGGGGGCGTCGACAAGGCCTCTGTCGAACAGCGCGAGGAACACGCCGAGGAGATGTTCGACGCCGCCAGGGCCCACCTCGACGATCCCGCGGCCGTCGAGACGGACATCGTCTACGGGACCGACGTCGCCGAGTCGATCTTCGACGCCGCCGAGGACTACGACGCGACGGCCATCGTCATCACCCCTCGCGGGGGCAGTCGATGGATCCGACTCCTGACCGGCGACGTCGCCCTCTCGCTCGTGACGGAGAACGACCGCCCGGTCGTCGTCCTCCCCGACACGGACCGCGCGGACGGGGACGACCCCGCGGACGGGACAGACGGCGACCCACCTGCTGAACCGTCGGATTCCAGCGGGACCGACGAGGGGGCATCGGGCAGTGAGTAGCGACGAGGAACTCGCGAAGGACCTCGGGCCGCTCGCGGCACTGACGATCGGCGTCGGGACGATGATCGGTGCGGGCATCTTCGTGTTGCCCGGGACGGCCATCGAGACTGCCGGGACGCTCGCCGTCGCCTCGTTCGCCCTCGGGGGGGTCATCGCCCTGTTGACCGCCATGTCCGCCAGCGAACTCGGCACTGCGATGCCCCGGTCCGGGGGTGCCTACTACTACGTCAACCACGCACTCGGCCCGCTCTTCGGGTCGATCGCCGGCTGGGCCAACTGGCTCGGTCTCGCCTTCGCCAGCGCCTTCTACATGTTCGGGTTCGGCGACTACGTCACCGCCATCTTCGCCGTCGAGCAGACGTTCACGCTCGGACCGATCTCGATGACTCTCGCGAAGGTCATCGCCATCGGTGGCGCACTCTTTTTCACCGCCATCAACTACATCGGCGCGAAAGAGACCGGGCGCCTCCAGAACGTCATCGTCGTCATCCTCGTCGCCATCCTCGCCGTCTTCACGCTCCTCGGGACGCTCCAGGCGGACCCGGCCAACCTCCCGCCGAGCAACGGACTGGGACCGACGATGGTTACCACCGGACTCATCTTCGTCTCCTATCTCGGGTTCGTCCAGATCACGAGCGTCGCCGAGGAGATCAAAGAACCCGGCAAGAACCTCCCGCGCGCCGTGATCGGGAGCGTCCTGCTGGTGACGACGATCTACGCGCTCGTCCTGATCGTCATGAGCGCGGCCGTCCCCGAGGGGTTCGTCGCCGAGGTCTCGGCCCGGGGTGACATCGCCGTCGTGGAAGTCGGCGAGCGTCTTCAGGGCGCGATCATGGGCGGGGCCCTCCTCTTTGGCGGGTTGCTCGCCACGGCCTCCTCTGCCAACGCCTCGATCCTCGCGTCCTCGCGTATCAACTTCGCGATGGGGAGGGACAGCATCCTCAGCCCGAAGATAAACGAGATCCACGACCGTTTCGCCACGCCGTACCGCGCTATCGCGATCACCGGCGTGCTCATCCTCGTCTTCCTCGTTGCCGGCAACCTCGAACTGCTGGCGTCGATCGGCTCTGCGCTGCATCTCATCATCTACGGCCTCCTGAACCTCGCGCTCATCGTGATGCGGACGGCGGACCCCGAGGACTACGAACCCGACTACACGGTGCCCCTCTACCCGATCGTCCCGATACTGGGTGCGATCACGTCGTTCGCGCTGATATACTACATCCGCAACGACGCGACGCTGATCAGTCTGGGTATCGTCGCCGCGGCCGTCGCGTGGTACGCCGTCTACGCGCGGACCCGGACGACCAAACAGGGCATCCTCTCGGAGTACATCATCGACCGCTCCGACGAGATGCCCGAACCCGCCGTCTCCGCCGCGGACGCCGTCGCACCCGACGGCGGCCGCTACCGCGTGATGGTCCCGCTCGCCAACCCCGAACACGAACACGAACTGATGACGCTGGCCAGCGCCATCGCCAGGGCCAACGACGGCATCGTCGTCGCCACGCACATCATTCAGGTGCCCGACCAGACGGCGCTGGCGGGCGCCCGCGAACGCGCCGACAACATCGACGAAACGTCGAAACACCTCATGGACCGCGCGAAAGAAGACGCCGAGACGTTCGGCGTCGACATCGAGACCCACACGGTCCTCTCCCACCGCGGGTTCGAGGAAGTCTTCGACGCCGCACGTACCTACGACGCCGACGTCGCCGTCATGGGCTGGGGCCCCGACGCACACGGCTCACCGGGACGCGCCGAGAGCGCGATGGACGAGGTGACGGGCGACCCGCCCTGTGACTTCCTCTTGCTGCGCGACCGCGGGTTCGACGCCAGCAGACTGCTCGTCCCGACCGCAGGCGGCCCCGACTCGGACCTGTCGGCGGAGGTCGCGCGCCTGCTCGCCGACCAGTTCGACTCCGAGGTGACGCTGCTCTACGTCGCCGACGAGGGCGAGGAGGCCGAAGGGGCGGACTTCCTCGAACGCTGGGCCGACGAGCACGACCTCCCCGACGCCGAACGGCGCGTCGAGACCGGCGACGTCGAGTCCGCCATCGAGAACGCCGCCGCCGAGTCGACGATGCTCGTCCTCGGTGCGACCGAGCGCGGACTCCTCCAGCGTCTCGTCGGCGGCTCCGTCGTGATGGACGTCGTCGAGGACGTCGACTGTTCCGTGTTGCTCGCCGAGAAACGCCAGGAACGGTCGCTGTTCGAGCGCCTGTTCGGGTAGCACGGGACCACCCGTCTCCGGTCTTCAGGCCCGCAGTGCCAGCAGCTGGCGGTTGCCGTCCCGGAGATAGACCGTCCCGTCGACCACCACCGGGTGTGAGGCGCCGGAACTCGCGCTCGCGTTCCCCGTGAACGACCAGAACTGGTCGCCGCTGTCCGTGCTTCGCGCCTGGACGCTCGAGACGAACGACGTGTAGATGGCACCGTCGGCGACCGTCGGGGTCGAGAAGCTGTCGCCGAATCCTCCTTCCACGGTCCACTGGACACTCGCGTCACTCCGGCTCACGGCCGCGATCCGGTCGTCGGTGAGGAGATAGAGCGTGTCCCCAACCAGTGCCGGCGATATCTCGTAGCTGAACGCCTCGGACATCTCCGAGGACTGCCAGGTCCGGGAACCGTCGGCGACGTCGAACCCGAACGTCTCCCCGGCGTCGGTCGGGACGTAGACGCGGTCGGGTCCGACGGTCGGTGCGCCGGTCACCTCAGTCTCGACCTCTGCGGTCCACTGGACGCTCCCGTCCCCGGGTGAGAGGGCCTGGAGGTGTTGAGCGCCGACGAAGACCCGACCGTCCCGAACCGCGGGATTCTCCACGAACATCAGCCCGTCCGACACCTCCGGCGTGTGCGACCACCGCTGGCTCCCGTCACTGGTCGCGTACGCCCCCAGGGTCGAGTTGTCGCTGGTATAGACGGTCCCGTCGGCGACGACCGGTGCCGTCGCGGCCGAACCGTGGTCGACCGACCACTCCGTCTCGCCGGTCGCCGCCTCCAGCGAGAAGAGCGAGCGACCCGCGATGAGATAGACCGAGCCCTCTGCGAGCGCGAGGTCACCGTGTCTCCCGGTTCCCTCGCCCAGATCCCGTTGCCAGTAGACGTCACCCGAGTTCGCGTCGAGCGCGACGACGCGGGCCTGCGGGGACTCCTCGCCGACGATCCGGGATGCGAACACCGTCGACTCCGTGGCTGCGAACGACCAGACGCGTGGCGATTCCCCGGGATCTGCGGGCCACCCCCAGGCGATACTGGGTTGTCCGCCCGGGCCGGCCGTGTCGCCGGTCGCCGTGTTCGCCGCGTCGTACTGCCACTGTGGGTACGCGTTCTCGATCGCACCGGGACCACCAGCGACCGACCCCACGTCAGCTGGCGTGCCCGACCCCGGCGTCGCCGTCGCGGCCTCGGTCTGGCTCGGAGACGCCGTCTCCGTCGGTGTCTGCCCGTCGGCCGCTCCGTCGTTCTCGGTCGGCGTCGCCGTGGCCGTGGGCGTCCCCGCGTCGTTCTCGTTCCCGCCGCCATCGCTTCCCCCAGTGCCCCCGTCACCTCCACCACCGCTGGCCCCGTCGCTCACGGACTCGCCGTCACCGCCGGACAGTCCGAGGTCCGAACATCCGGCGAGCCCCGTCACTGCACTCGCACCGAGGAGGCCGAGGAACCGCCGCCGTGACGATCCCTCACGCATCGAGCTCACCGCGGGTTGTCGACGTGTGTTCACTGCTGCCCCCGCGACCAGGGCGCGACGACCGCCGGTCACTACCGTACGAGGGCGACCGGGGTTCGGCCCGTGATACTGTGGTTGTGCCAACCATGTCGCAAACAGGGCACCTCCCGTCCCCTGATTCCCCCGTCTAGAGACTTAGCGTCGGGCCCAGAGAGGCTCCCGATACCGGTTGCTATGGGGGTCGAAGAGTAGCGGAGAAACCGAACGTCGGTGAACGCTGCTGCGGGTCGCTACTGGAAACCGATGCGCCCGCCCGAGCGCCGTTCCTGCGGGTCCGGCCCGCCGGTGCGGAACTCGTCTTTCATCCGCTCGTAGTAGTCGCGGATGTCGTCCGTGATCGTGGGGCGAACGTTGTCGATGGCCTGGCGGAAGTGGCGCATCTCGACGACGTCGGCGTCGTTGTCCTCGCGCAGCGCCTCGATGGCCGCCTCGCGAGCGATCGACTCGAGGTCCGACCCCACGTAGCCGTCGGTGACCTCGGCGATCTCTCGCAGGCTCACGTCCGCGCCCAGCGGCGCGTCCTGCGTGTGGATCTTGAGGATCTGCTCGCGACCCTCGATATCGGGTTCACCGACCATCACGAGTCGGTCGAACCGGCCCGAGCGAATGAGTGCAGGGTCGATCATATCGGGGCGGTTGGTCGCGCCGATGATCATGACGTCCTGCATCTCCTCGAGTCCGTCGAGTTCAGTGAGGAGTTGGTTGACGACGCGCTCGGAGACGTTCGAACCCGTCTCGCCGCCCCGCCCGGGCGCCAGCGAGTCGAGTTCGTCGAAGAAGACTACTGTGGGCGCGACCTGCTTTGCCTTCCGGAAGGTCTGCCTGATGGCCTTCTCGGACTCGCCGACCCACTTCGAGAGCAACTGTGGCCCGCGCACCGAGATGAAGTTCGCCTCCGTCTCGTTCGCCACTGCTTTGGCCATGAGCGTCTTGCCGGTCCCCGGCGGGCCGTACAGCAAGACTCCGGAAGGCGGGTTGATGCCCATTCGGGTGAACTTCTCGGGCTGGTTCAGCGGCCACTCGACGGACTCCTGGACGTTCTCCTTGGCGTCGTCGAGGCCGCCCACGTCGTCCCAGGAGATCTTCGGCAACTCGACCAGCACCTCCCGCATGGCGCTCGGACTCACCTCGTTGAGGGCCCCGCGGAAGTCCTCGCGTTTGATTATCATCCGGTCGATGAGACTCGGCGGGATGTCCTCCTCGTCCAGGTCGATCTCCGGGAGGTACCTGCGAAGGGCCTTCATCGCCGCTTCCTTGGTCAGCGACTCGATGTCCGCGCCGACGAAGCCGTGAGTCTCGCTCGCCAGGCGTCCGAGGTCGACGTCGTCAGAGAGGGGCATCCCGCGGGTGTGGATCTGGAGGATCTCCTCGCGACCCACCTCGTCGGGGACGCCGATCTCGATCTCCCGGTC
>ENA-ORCS01000837-ORCS01000837.1-marine-metagenome-genome-assembly--contig:-NODE-837-length-16374-cov-3.732957_pt1 | contig 16374 bp, 12 predicted proteins | sample MGYA00237781_ERZ508513 | MGnify/ENA primary metagenome ERZ508513 (study PRJEB26184, sample SAMN06268793) | marine metagenome | isolation source: Eden Landing Ponds, San Francisco, CA, USA | place...
GGTTCGAGGTCGAGCAGGTCCCACGTCCGCAGGTCCTCGGGGATCTCCTCGTCGCCGAACTCGTCTGCCTCGAGGTGGAGCGAGACGTCGCCCCCTGTCACCTCGTAGGAGGGGTGGCCGGCGATGACCTTCGCGAGTGTCGACTTGCCCGAGCCGTTGGGTCCCATCAGCGCGTGGATGGCCCCCGACTCGACTTCCAGGTCGACACCGCGCAGGATCCGTTCGCCGCCCTCCTCCGCAACCTTCGCGTGTAGGTCGTCTATTTCGAGTACTGCCATATGTTTCGGTCAACCGAAAACAGGGTCCTGCCGCTGATAATAGTTTCGGGTTTTCCCGACTCGATTCGAGCTACTCGAAAAAATTTTCTCGTTTCCGAAACCAGTCGTCGGCACGTCGGGTCGACGGCTCCTGAGAACCGGTCTGTCAGGACACCACGGAGGACACAGCAGTCCGTGTTCGGGCCCACCGCCGGCAGGGTACGGTTCGAGTATTAGATCAGATACTGGGCAGACATGTTTTTTTATGATGTCTCACCGAGTGGCCCGCGATGGGGTACCAGTTGGGGAACCCGTACACGCTACTGCTGGTAGCGAGCGGGGCGGTCTCGTTCGGCCTCGGCAGACAGCTGTGGCACCACCGGGGGAAACGGGGCGTGTTGCCGCTCCTGGGGCTCCTGGTCGGTGCGGGAGTCTGGGCAGTCAGCGATGCGTTGCGGATCGCCGCCCCCACGCGAACGGCGGTCCTCGCGTGGAACGCGGTCGGGTACGCCGGTGTGGTCACGGTCGCGCCGAGCGCGTTCCTGTTCGCGGCGGCGTACGGGGGGCGTGACCAGTGGCTTCGGTCGGCAAGAACGGGCATATTGTTCGCCATCTCGGCCGGGACGTATCTCGTCGTGTTGACGAACCCGCTGCACGGGCTCTGGCGGAGTTCCGAGGTGGTCTCGCCGGGGACGCCGCCGCCGGTGCTCGTCGAGCAGTTCGGACCCGTTCACCGTCTCTGGATCGCGTACGTCCTCCTGTTCGTCGTCCCCGGGTCGGTCTGGATGATAGTCACGACTCGTCGCGACCCCGCACCCGGACCGTTCGGTGGCCGGTCGGGGGCAGTCCTGGTCGCGTTTCTCGTGCCGGTGCTGTGTTCGATACTGTACGTGACCGAGCTGGTTCCCGTCGACCCGACGCCGTTCGGCTTTCTCGTGACTGGCGCGGCGGTCACCGTCGCAGTGAGACGGTATCGCCTCTTCGACCTGGGACCTATCGCTCGCGCGACCGTCTTCGACAGTATGGACAGCGGTGCGCTGGTGCTCGACCGGCACGATACGGTGGTCGATGCCAATCCCGCGGCACTCGACGCGCTCGAAACGGACCGGTCGACGCTCGTCGGGACGTCGATACGCGAGTTCCTGGCCGATGTCGGGATCGAAACGGGCCGGTTCGCCGATACGCGCGAGTTCGAGGGGACCATCGCCATCGAGAACGACAGTGAGACGCGACACTACGACCTGCGGATCTCGCCGATCGGGATCGGCGGGACCTCGGTGGGGCGGGTCGCCATCTTCGCCGACGTGACCGACAGGGTGCGGACTCGCCAGGAACTGGTCGCCCGCACCAGCACCCTCGAACGCCGTAACGAACGCCTCGACGAGTTCGCGTCGCTCGTGAGTCACGACCTGCGCAACCCCCTGAACGTCGCGACGGGGTCGGTCGAACTGGCGCGGACTCACGAGGACCTCTCACACCTCGAACGGGCCGAGTCGGCACTCCACCGGATGGACGCCCTCATCGACGACCTGCTCGTGCTCTCCCGGAGTGGGACCGAACTCGACGACACGGCCCCGATAGACCTAGAACCCGTCGCCCGGGCCGCCTGGCACGACCTCGAACGCGACGCGGGCCGGTTGGTGGTCCAGGCGCACACGCCGGTCGTCGAGGGGGACCGCGGGCAACTGCGGCACCTGTTTGTCAACCTCTTCCGGAACGCTCTCGACCACAACGACACGCCGGTGACTGTCACGGTCGGACCGCTCGCGGACGGGAACGGATTCTTCGTCGCCGACGACGGGCGCGGGATCGACGACGAGGACCACGAGGTGGTGTTCGAACACGGGTACACCACCCACAGCGAGGGGACCGGCTTCGGCCTCTCGATCGTTGGACACATCGCCGAGGCCCACGGCTGGGACTGCACGGTCGGGGACGGCAGCCACGGGGGGGCTCGCTTCGAGTTCCGGACGGACTGATACGGTCGGTTGTCCCGATGTACCGGTATTTCGCCGGACCGTCCGACGAAATCCGGAAACGACTTCCAACCGACCGTATGACCCTGCGCCGTTGCCGGTACCGCCGACTAGCCGTCCCGAGCCCTCACATGAAGCTCTCGAGGCCGGTCTGTTCCTGCCCGCTCTTGACTTCCTCCCAGGAGACGTCGAGCGCTTCGAGGATACGGGCGATCGGCCCACGGAGCGTCTTCTCTAGCATCTTGTCCCAGTCGACCTCGAACGCCTCGGGGATCTGGTCTTCGTATTCGAAGCAGATGACGTCGGGGTCGCGCTTGAACTCGCCGTAGAGCGGGTCTTCGGCCGGGTCCAGGTCCATCTCGGCTTCGACCTTCCGGAAAAAGGAGGGGTGGACCTTCCGCAGGTAGAGCCGCTTTGGCTTCGAGCCGTTGCCGAAGTTCGTCCCGAGCAGGAGGTTGGCGTACTTCGCGCCGCGGACCTGCGCGGTGTCGGTGTCGTAGTTGTCGAGTTTCTTCCCGATACCACCTGGAATGCCCACCTCGTCGAGGCTGACGTCCCCATCCTCGAAGTCCCGGATGACGTCGTGGACGTAGTCTTTGACGTCGTCTAACTCCTCGCCGTGAACGATCATCTCGATGACCCGCAACTGGACTTCCTTCGTGATGGGCGCGATGTCCGAGCGCTGGTACTCGAAGCCCGTGATGTCGATGTCATCAACGTCTTTCCCCTCTTTCCAGACGATGTGGCCCGCGTAGCGTTTCTTCTTGCCCGCCTGGAAGAACCGCCGGTAGAGTTTCTCGAACTCGATCTGGAAGCGGTGTTCTTCGGCGTCTAACTCCTCGCGCGCGAAGTCGTCGTAGGAGTCATTGATCCGCTCTTCGAGTGCAAAGGAGTTCTCGATAGCCTCGTCCTTCGCGACTTCGTTTCCGATCTCCAACATGACTGAGTCGGTGTCCCCGTAGATCACGTCGTAGCCGAACTCGTTGACGGATTGCTGGGTGAAGTTGATGACCTCACGGCCAGTCGCCGTCACGGCCGCCGCGCTGTCTTTGTCGTAGAGGCGGAACCGATCCCAGCCCGATACGCCGTACAACGACTGCCCGACGAACTGGAATTTGCCGTTCCGGCCGGCGAAGAGGGTGTGATTGTCTTCGATAGTGACACAGTAGACGCCGTTCTCTGCAGTACCCCGTGACGAGCTCCGATTCATCCGGAGTGTGTTCTTCGAATCTTCGGTCACGTAGATACGCCACGTCCCACTGTCGGTCCGGTAGTTCGCGGTCAGACCCAGATGCACACAGAGTCGAAGGACGTCGTCCCGCAACCGATCGCTCGACGTCGAGTATCGCCAGGACCCCTTCTGTCTGTCACCGTCACCGTCGATGAGCGTTTCGAGGAACTGCCGTTTCTGTTCCGTAGACGCCTCGAACACGAAGTCCGGGATCCTTTTCTCGAAACTGTTGTCTCCACACTCCCGTTCGAGGAACCGACCGAGCAGTCTGGACGTGAACTGGTAGGACTGGTCGTCGGCGTAGTAGTCGAACCCCATGCGGTCGAGCAACGCACCGATGACCGCGTGGTCGCTCTCCGCAGACTCGGCATCCCCCACCGGATCGTCGCTCTCGCCGCCGTCAGCCACTGCTGGGGCGTCCTGTGCGATTTTGACCGTCGTGGCAGAACCGCGTAGTTTGTCTCCGAAATGTCTTTGCTCTGATGTGTAGACGTTCCCTTCAGTGACGTACCACGCGAGCAGTTCGAGGAAATCGTCGCCGTCGTAGGTTCGAGGTATCCACTTGCGGTTCGGTTCGGCGTGGACGAAACACTGATCGGCGACTTCGTCGATGTACTCACGGTGTTCCTCGAACTCTTCGGCGTCGAAGACGTACCCCTCCTTTCCGACATCGTTCTTTTTCACCTTGTCGGGGTAGTAGCCGATCTCGGCGGCGAAGGTGTGCCCGTGAACGCCGGGGCGGACCCACACCTCGTAGTCGTCCAGTAGTTCGGTCAGGTCGACCTCCCCGATGCGCTCGCCGTCCGGCCCGTCCCAGTCGTGTGGGAGCTGGTAGTTCGTTCCTCGTTCGAGGTCACCTGCTTCGACGAACCGATAGTCGTCTTCGTCCCACGAGATACCGTTCGCCTCGTCTTTTCTGACGAGCATCCGGTGGTTCGGGGTCACGCTGAAGTCGATCTTCGACGTCTCCATGTCGACGAGTTCGCCGTCATAATCGGGGTACGCCTGCGTGTCGACGACGGGTTTGACCTCCATCTGCATCGTCCCTGGGTCGAGCGAGTACACCTCGTCTCCGACGCCGAGGTCGGTGATATTCCGGATTCCCTCCGGGGTGAGTACGTCGGTGTCCGGCGTGAAGCAGTTCATCACGACTTTGACCGAGGCCTGTTGTCGGTCGTACCGCTCGTAGACCTCACTACCCGGATCGTGCGAATTCCGCAATTCTTTCTTTTCTTCTCGTTCGGACAGGAGCTCGTCGATCATCTCCCGCATCATGCCGTCGGGTTCGGTGCGGAAGTGCTGGCCCGTCGGCGTACGATAGGTGTCGCCGTCGTACTCGTCGGGGTCGACCTTCGTCTCGGGGGAGGCGTTGGTCGTCCACATGCACATGGGATAGAGCGATTTGAGGTCCAGAACGCTGACATTTTCGCGGACCCCAGTGATGGGCTCGAAGACGGCGCCGCCCTCGAACTCCTCGCCGGACTCGACGGTCCCCTTCGAGGGGAGCGCGAACTCGCCGTAGGCCTTGTGGAGGACGTACATGTCGACGGCGTCGCCGGCCGTGGGCGCGTCTTCGAGTTTGCACCCCACGAACGAGGCGACTTCCTCGAAGAAGGCGACGATGTTCTGTTTGCGGTCGAGTTCGACGCAGAGTTCGACGTCCCGGAGGTTGTACTCCAGCAGGCGCTCGGGGTCGTCCTCCCAGAGGTCGCCGATGTCCCCCGGGTAGCGTTCCTTGCCGACGCCGAGTTCGACCTCCCCGACGGCGTCCAGACGGTAGGATTCGAGTTCGGAGAACTGCGTCGCCTTGTAGGCCCGCAAGAGGTCGAAGACCACGCGACCCTTGATGTCGGGGCCGTTCCAGTCCGAGCGCCACACCTCCTCGACACGGGAGAGGCGGTCGATGTCCAGGTCGTAGTCGTGGTCTGGACGCTGTAGTTCTTCCATCCGGTCGAGGAGATAGGGGGCGTCGAAGTCGGCGAAGTTCCAGCCACTCAGGACGTCTGGACTGGTTTCGCGGATGTAGTCGACGAACGCTTCGAGCATCGCTTCCTCCTCCTCGAAGACGCGGACGTCGGCCTCGAAGTCGTCCTGGATGGGTTCGTAGGCGTCGAGCGCCGACGGCCCGTCGACGCCGGCGGGCGACTGGTAGAGCCAGGCGACGTACTCGTCGCGGTAGGAGTCGTGGGAGGTGAGACAGACGATGGGTTCCTCGCCGTCCTCGGGGAACCCGTTGCGGTCGTCGACCTCGATGTCGAAGAAGTTGATCCGCGGCGTCGTGTTCGCCTCGACGGCCTCGACCTCCTGGTGTGGGACCCGGATACTCCCCTCTGAGGTCCGGCGCTCGGGGACGCGGACGCCGCTTTTGATGTCCTTGTCGATGAGCAGGCGATTCGGAAAGAGGATGTCGGCCTCGTAGTGGTCGAAGTCGTCACGGACCTGTCCGACGTCGCGCGGCGTCCGTCCGATGATCTTCGCGAGTCGCTCGCCCCGGATGGACTCGAAGGGGTCGCCGTCTTCGTCGGTTTCGCGGTAGTCGACGAGGCCGTCGTAGGTCGCGATGGTCTCGGCGTCGACGTCGTCGATAGGTACGTAGAAGTACGGTTCGAAGTCGTAGACCTCGATGTGTTCGAGTTCCGGGTGGCCGTCCTCGACGTCTCTGCGCCCGAAGACGTGGACGACGGGGAACTCGTCGTCGCCGCGGTACTCGACCGTGTAGTCGACCTGGGTGACCGTGACCGTCACCGCCCCCTCGGCGTCGGGAAAGCGCAGCGAGTCGGCGTCGACCACCGTCGAGACCGCCCCGTCGTCGTCCGCCACCGCCGCGGCCTCGTCGGCGGGTCTGTCGCCGCCGTCGAAGTCCCCGAAGTCCGCTTGTTCCATGGATACCACGCCTTGGAGACCCCCGCCCAAAATAGTCGCGGTCCGGGGGCTGACGGTCCGGTCCGACCCTCGTTTTCGGGTCCCCGTTCGGCGGTCTGACCGGGTCCTGCCGCCAGTAATCACTCAGTAATCCCCTCACCTGTCACACTTGTCGTGGCCAGAAGATTCTTGTTATGGTGTAGCATACCGGATAGCGAGGACAATGACGGACCCAACGCAGGGAGACGGGGCGGACAGTGAGACCCCGGACGTCCCGGACGTCCGGTCGAACCAGGTCGACGGTGAGGGTGTCGCCGCGACCGAGGCCTACGAGCAGGACGGGCAAGTCGTCATCTACGATACAGAGAACCCCCTCGCGTGGATCGAGGCCAGCGAGGCGATGGACCTCGAACAGATGGCCTGAAGCCTGTTTCCGGATCGCCCGGCCAGTCCGGCCACGATTTTCGTTTTCTCGGTATCGGTCGACCAGTTCCACGGTCACGCCCGCGTACCAGCTCGAAGCCAATCGATGAGTGGCCACGATTGTATCGTTAGTCTACAGTTTCATTGGCCAGCGCCGAGAGACGCCGACCGTGCGACGGAGCGCAGCGATACTGCTCGTGTTCGGGGTGTTGCTCGTGGTCGTCGGGGCGACGGTCCCGGACAGCGCGGTGTGTGCGGGCAGGAGTGGCTCACCGACGGCGGTCGATAACTGCCCGGACGACATGGCGACCGGGGACGTCACCGCGCGGACGCCACTGCTGTTCTACCTGTTCGGTGGCGTGCAACTCCTGTTGGGTGTCGCGCTGGCGGTCGTGGACATCGGGGGACAGTCCGAGACCGAAACGGAAACTGAGCCACAGTGACGGCGGTGCCGACTGCGACCGTAGCACTGGCGACTGCGACTACAGCGTTATCGCCGACTACGACCACAGCACCGTCGACTGCGAACGTTTTTTGCCGCCGAGCGGTCATCCTCGTCTGTGCCATCGAGCGGTGACGGCGACGAGGCGGCTGACACCAGCGACGCTGGCAACACTGACGAGACCAGCGACGCAGCCGACGCTGGCGAGGCCGACGAGACCGGGCAGGCCGGTGACCGCCCGGACTGGCAGGAAACGCCCGAACCCGACCTGCCGTCGCTCGGCCCCGAAGTGCCGTCCGTCGACGTCCCTGACGTAGAGGTCCCGGAGACGGATTCCGAGGCCGTGGGCGCGGACGTCGACGTCGACACCGCGAAAGGGTTCTGGCGGCTCGTTCTGGTCTTCGACATCGCCTTGCTCGCGCTCGCACTCGGGCCGATGTTCGTCTACTTCCTGGACGACTGGCGCCGCGGCGGGATGCTCCTCGTGTTCGGCCTGCTGGTGTTCCTCTACGGCGTCGCACGCTACCGGGAGTTCCAGGCCGGGACGGAGAACACTGTGGACGACGATGCGGGCAACGACGGTGCGGGGGACGACGCTGAGGCCGGCGATGTCGTCGACGAGGCCTGATGCTCGGGCCGGTCCAAATCTGTCTCCACTCAGAACCCTATCCCGACCGGAACGGTGACGGAGGCGCGGCGACTATTCCGGGTATGCGCACGGTCCGTGACGAGAGCGGGAACCGCTATCTGTTGCTCACACAGTCCAGCGACGCCTCGCTGGTGCGCGACCCCGAGACCGGCGAGGAGCGCCACCTCCCGAACGACTCACTGGCAGTCGTCGAAGGCGAGTCCCCCCTGGAGACGGCGAGTCGAGTGGTCCCGGAACCGGTTCGGCGGGTCCTGACTGCCGCCCACGACGACCGATCGCTCGGGCTCTTGCTGGAGATCGACGAGCGCGGCCCAGTCGACGTCCGGGTCTTGCTCGACGCCTACGACCTCTGTGAGAGCGACCTGCACGGCCTCCTGGGTGAGTTTCGGGCTGCTGGACTGGTTCGAGAGACGGCGGTTGTGGGTGGTCGAGGGTACGAGACGACCGACGAGGCGAGCGAGGGCCTCGCTGTGCTCGCCGGGCGAACAGATCCGGATGCTGACCCGTGAGTGACTGTCTCTGTGGCAGTGGTCGGTGTGGTTGCGGTCACAGTTCCGGAGGGGTCGCCGTCGTCGACCACCGGTCGCCCATCCAACCATCAGAAAGACGGTTCCTCGGGCCGAGAGGACGGTATGTCACTCGAACCCGGGACCGTCACCCCGCTACTCGACCGGTCGCGCGTCTCGGCGGCGCGACTGTCGTCGCTAGCCGAACGGGTGCCCGCAGGTGGGTCCGACTCCATCGTCGTCAGGGCGCCGGCGACAGACGACCCGCTCGGGACGGTCCCAGTCTGTACAGCTCAGGAGGTCGAGACGGCCGTCGACCGGGCCCGGAATGCCCAGACGGCGTGGGAGCAGACCCCAGTTTCGGACCGAGCCGCGGTCCTCGACCGCTTCGGCGACCTCGTGCTCGACCACCGGGACCCACTGCTGGACCTCCTCCAGCTCGAAACGGGGAAATCCCGGCGCCACGGCGTCGAGGAGACCATCGAAGTCCCGATCAACTGTACCTACTACGCCGACCGCGGCCCCGCCGTGCTGGCCGACGAGGAGCGTGACGCTGGGGTCGCCGTCGGGTCGACCGCGCGAGTCACCTACGACCCGGTCGGGGTCGTCGGCGTTATCTCGCCGTGGAACTACCCCGTCAGCCTCGCCATGTCCGAGGTCGTGCCAGCCCTCATGGCCGGGAACAGCGTCGTGCTCAAACCCGACGAGAAGACGCCGTTCGCCGCGCTCGCGCTCGCGGAACTGCTCGAACGCGCCGGCCTCCCCGACGGGGTCCTCACGGTCGTCACCGGCGACCCCGAAGTCGTCGGCACAGGATTGATCGACGGCGTCGACCACGTCGCCTTTACCGGGAGTACCGAGACGGGCCGTCTCGTCGCCGAGCGAGCGGGGCGTAACCTCGTCGAGTGCTCGCTCGAACTCGGGGGGAACAATCCGCTGCTCGTCCTCGACGACGCCGACGTCGCGACGGCCGCCCGCGGGGCCGCACAGGGTGCCTTCGCCAACGCCGGCCAGCTCTGTCTCGCCCCCGAGCGGATCTACGTCGACGAGTCCGTCTACGAGGCCTTTCTCGACGCCCTCGTCGGGGCGACTCGGCGACTTTCGCTCGGGACGGGCTTCGACTACTCGGACGACGTGGGGTCGCTGATCGACGCCGACCAGCTCGCCCGCGTCGAGAGCCACGTCGAAGACGCGGTCGCCGACGGTGCGTCCGTCCTCACCGGCGGGCGCCACCGCCCGGACGTCGGCCCGTTCTGTTACGAACCGACGATACTGACCGACGTCGACCCGGATTCGACGGTCGCCTGCGAGGAGACGTTCGGCCCCGTCGTTTCTGTGACCCCCGTTCCCGACACCGCAGCGGCGGTGGAGGCAGCCAACGACTCGCCCTACGGCCTGAACGCGAGCGTCTGGACGGGGGACCGCGACCGTGGGGAGCGGGTCGCCCGCGAGATCGACTGCGGGACGGTCTGTGTCAACGACGCCTACCAGGTCGGCTGGGTGGCCGTCGACGCGCCGATGGGCGGGTTCGGCGACTCCGGCCTCGGCCGGCGCCACGGCCCGGAGGGGATCCGCCGGTTCCTCGAATCTCGCACGATCGCCACCTCCAGAATCGGCCCGCTCGACGGCGCCCCCGGCGTCCCGAACGTCCTGACCGTCCGCGGCCTCGTCGCGGTCGCCCACCTCCAGCGGGCCATCCAGCGGTGGCTCCGATGACCAGTGTCGTCGGTGGTGGTGCCGAAACGAACACCGGTCGCGAGCCGGCGAAGGTGTTGCTCACGGGCTTTCCCGGCTTTCTGGGGTCGGCGCTGCTCGAACGCCTCCTCGCGCGGGGCGACGGCCCGGTCGCCTGTCTCGTCCAGCCCCAGTACGGGGAGCTCGCCCAGCGCCGCGCTGCCGAGATCGTCCAGCGGTGTGCGACCGATCACCCGGACCCCGACGGCGCGACCGACCACTCGGATCCCCGCAACGCGACGGTCCATCTCCACGAGGGGGACATCACCGAAACGGCCCTCGGACTCGGCGACGATGCGGGGGCTTCGACCGACCTGGCGGCCCGGTCCGACCTCGGCGCGGTCACCGAACTCTACCACCTCGCAGCGGTCTACGACCTCGGCGTCGACGCGGACCTCGCCGAGGCGGTCAACGTCAGCGGCACCGCCAACGTCCTCGACGCGGCCGAGACGCTGGGTGTCGAGCGGCTCCACTACGTCAGTACGTGCTACGTCAGTGGGCGCTACGACGGCGTCTTCACCGGGAACCACCTCGACGAAGGCCAGTCGTTCAACAACCACTACGAGCGCTCGAAGTTTCGCGCCGAACTGCTCGTCCGCGAACGGACGAACGGGGGACTGTCGGCGACGGTCTACCGGCCGGCGATCACTGTCGGTGACAGTGAAACCGGCGTAACGGACAAGTACGACGGCCCGTACTACCTGCTACGGTTCCTGCTCGCCCAACCCGCTCTCCTCTCTGTCGCACCCGCACTGCCGGGGTCGACGAGGGCCGAACTCAACGTCGTCCCGCGGGACTTCGTCGTCGACGCTATCGCCCACCTCAGCGGGCGCGAGGACACCGCCGGTGAAGTCTACCAGCTCTGTGACCCCGCGCCACTGTCGGTGCCCGCGTTCGTCGACAGCGTCGCCGATGCTGCGGGCCGTCGCGTCGTTCGAGTTCCGACACCCAAACCGGTCGCACGGCAGGCGTTCACGACACTCGCGCGACGTGGCTGGAGTGCGGAGCCCGCAGCGATCGACTACTTCGACCACCCGACGCGCTACGCCTGTCCGAACACCAGGCGCGCACTGCGCGGGAGCGGGATCGAGTGTCCACCCTTCGACTCTTACGTCGAGCACCTCGTCGCGTACGTCCGCGAACATCCCGGTGTCGGCGACGAAGCGATGGTCTGACACCACTCACCAGCCGGGTATGTAACTGTTACTCGGTTTCTGCAGTGGTGGTACTCGCGTCGGTCGCGGAGTCACTCGCAGTCCCGATTCCGGTCTGACGTCCGTCTTCGCTTCTGGTATCGGTCTCCGGGGTCGGAGTCGGTGACTCGCCGGTCCGCGTCGTCGATTCGGTCGGTGTCGGCGTGGCGGTCGGCAGCGGCGTCGCGGGCGTCCGGTCGAGCAGTTCCGGGACGTAGCTCCCGCCGTTCAGCCAGGCCTGGTATCCCACGTCGACGGGAACGCGTACGGTCGCGGTTCCGCCGCCTTCGACCGCGACGAACCGTTCGGCCACAGTCTCCGCGTTCTCGACCGTGACCGTCGCGCGGACGAGGCGCACCTGTCGTTGCGCGCTGTCGTTGCTGACGGTGACTGAGACGACGAGTCCGCCGTCTTCGGCCTCGATTGCGTCGAAATCCTCGATCACGACCGTGCGGTTTGCGGTCGACGGGCCGACTGCGCCATCTTCACCGGTGGCGCCGGTCCCGCTCGCGCCGTCGCCCCCCACACCCGGGGGCGGTGGCTCGGCGGTCACGGGCACGTCACTCTGGCCACCCGTACACCCTGCGAGTCCGACGCCGGCCAGCAGACCGGCCGCGCCGCGCAACAGCCTCCGGCGATCCATGGAGTCACTGCCGGCGTCCCGTGGCATGAATCTTCTGCGACGTGTCCCAAAGGGCCAACCGACCGCTGGTCTCACCACCACTGGCACGACTACCCCTGAACCGATACGACCATTCCCTGGACCGACACGACTGCTCCCTGGACCGACACGACCGCACCGTCGTATGCAGGCACCTATTTTATCAGTCGTGCTAGTCAATGTCGTGTCGTATGGGGAACACGTGTGAACTCGGGCCAGAGTGGGGATTTCGTCCCGGAAGCGCATTGGGACCGTATCGGACGTGTGGGGGAGGGCGAGCGTGACTACAGCGCCGGGGTCGGCGTCCCAGTCCAGTGCGCCGTCGCTCGACAGGGTGTCGGTCCTGCTCGTCGACGACGACGAGCGGTGGGCACAGGTGACGGGGCGGTTGCTGGAGAGCACGCGCGACGCCTTCACGGTCGAGACGGCGAACAGTTGCGCGGCGGGTCGCGAGCGGTTCGCTGCGCTCGACCCCGACTGCGTGGTCTGTGACTATCAACTCGGCGACGGCACTGGCCTCGACCTGCTCGATACCGTCAGGGAGACGGACCCCGACCGACCGTTCGTCCTGGTCACTGGTCGCGGGAGCGAGGCGGTCGCCAGCGACGCCATCGGTCAGGGTGTGACGGACTACATCCGGAAAGGGTCCGACGACGGGGAGTTACTCGCCAGTCGCGTCGCCAACGCCGTCCGGACCTACCGGACCGAGCGGGCGCTCGAACGGGAGCGCCGGTCGAAAGACGCGATGCTGGACATCCTCACCGCCACGACGGCGCCCTCGGAACTCTACCGGCAGTTCTGCTCGCGTCTCGTCGCCGAACGGGGCTACGCCTGCGCCTGGATCGGGCGCGAACAGGGGGGCGACCTCGTCCCCGAGAGCGCGGCCGGTCGCGAGGGCTATCTCGACGAGGTGTTCGATCCCGCAGGCGATTCCACGGTGGCGACGCCCGCCCGGACCGCGATCGACCGCGACGACCGGGTCGTCGCACCCGTCGGACCGGACGGCGCCGAGACCGGGGATGCGGCCGGCGGGTCGTCGCCCGGCGACGAGTGGCGATCGGTCGCCAGTCGCTACGGTTTCGAGGGAGTCGTCGCGACGCCGGTCCGACACGGCGGCGTTCGCTTCGGGATCCTCGAAGCCTACACCGACGACGCGACGATGCTCGACGAGCGCGAGGTCGACAACGTCGTCGACTACGCCGAGACCGTCGGGTACGCGCTCAGAACCGCCGAGTGGAAACGATCGCTCGTCTCCGCCCAGCCCGTCTCGCTCGACGTCGAACTCGACGACAGCGCGGTCCCGCTGGTCGCACTCGCCGAGCAGTGTTCCGGGTCGATTCGCGTCGAGGTACCCTCGGCAGTCACGCGCGAGGACGGGTCGACACTGTACTCCGCCCGCATCGCCGGGGCCGGAACCGAGCGGGTCCGCGAGGCTGTCGAAGCCGTCGACGGGTTGCGTGCCGTCGACGTCCGGGACGGTGAGGACACTGTGCGCTGTGAGTTTATCGCCGACGGACCGACCCCGGAGGGGCTCCTGGCCGAGGGCGGCGCCCGCTTCGAGCGGACAGTGTTCGAAGGCGGGGTCGTGACCGTCTCCACGCAGGTTCCGGACGACGGCACCGTCGAGAAGGTCACCGCCGCGCTCGAGACTCGCTACGGGGACGCGACGGTGTCGACGATCTGGACCGACAGGGGTGCCTCTTCGTCGTCCGACACCGAGGGCCCGCTCGCGCCGCTCACTGACAGACAGCTGGAGGTACTCCAGCACGCGTTCCACGCCGGCTACTTCGAGCGACCCCGGGGTGCCAGCGCGACCGAACTCGCCGAGCAGTTCGACGTCGCCCGGGCGACGCTGACCCAGCACCTCCGGGCCGCACAGCGAAAGGTGTTCTCCGAACTGCTGTCGTCCTGACTGGCTCCCTGTTTCTCTCGTCTCAGTGGAACCCCCGGTCGGCCAGGTGATGTTGTCGAAATGTCCAGTTCGAACTACGAAGGTTTTTGAGGGAGGGGGCGGCAGATGACGACAACTGGATGACAGACTGGGTCCGCTGGGGGGCGATACTGTGCGCTGCGGTGCTAGTCGTGGCCGCAGTCGGCGGTGCTCCCCTCGCGACTGCGAGCGCCGAGAACAGTACCGAGAGCGTCGATGGTACCGACGAGAGCAACGAAGCGCCACTGGCCGACGCGGGTCTCGACCAGGAGGTGCCGGTCAACGCGACGGTCTATCTGGATGCGAGCGGATCGCGCGACCCGGATGGGAGTATCACGTCCTACGATTGGTCGATCGAACGGCCCGATGGGGGGCCAACGAGTCCGCGCTGTGATACCTGCGCGCAGAGCGAGTTCCAGGTCGAGAAGGCCGGAACCTACGCGGTGACAGTCACCGTCACCGACGACGATGGCGCGACGAGTACGGATACACTCTACGTGGAGGTTTCGGACGTCAAATGGCCGAGTGTGGAGTTATCTGGACCGACGAGCGTGACCGCTGGAACGAACGTCACGTTCGAGGCCAGTGCCACTGCCGGCGAAGAGCAACTGATGCGTATCGACTGGCACCGGAACGGCACTGAAATCGCCGACGAGAACGTTCACGGTGAGAGCGCGACCGACGAATTAGAGCGCGCGTTCGATCCGGGAAGGTACGAACTCTCCGTAGAGGCGCTCAGCGAGCTCGGACGGACGGAAACGGCGACCATAGTCGTCGAGGTGAGATCCAACGGCCCCGGGCCGGACGACCAGCCCTGTCCGGAGGCGACCTGGAACCGCTTCCAGGGTGAGTGGGACACCAGTGCCTGTGACTCCTCTGGTCTTTCGAATCACACCAGTAGCCTGGGCAACGACGACCCCGAGACCGCCTGTGCCCGATACGACCGTGAGGACGACTTCTACTGCAACAACGACCGGATCATGTACGGCAACTCGGAGAACATCATCATCCACGACGCCGACAACGACGGCGAAGTCACGGTCATGGGACAGACACTGGACACGAGCGATTCCAGCAACAGGATGGGACGGTCCTACAGGATGACTCGTGCCGAATTCAAAGAACGATTCGACGTTGATACTGTTCGAACTTTAGATTCACAAAGACATATTCAGACCAAAGACACAACTGACCGAGAGAAAGTTGTTGGAAGCAATACTGAGGGGCAGGGTGACGAAGTTGATAACGAACCGGGGAGCAGCGGGAACGAGTGTCAATACGTCCCAAAAAACTATCAATATGGATGTACAGATGGTTAATAACCTATTCTAACTGTTTTGCTGGTTGTCTTGATCACTGATCTGTCGGATACATGTCTCCATCTGGGCCATATGTGGCATTTAGTCCCTGTTTGTCGTTTTCGATCACGAGTTTTCTCTCTCGGCTCGTCTGGTTTCGGCGAGTACTGTAATACGATTCGACGAGTTCGGGAGCCCGGATCTCCCCAGAACGAACACGTTCCGCGAGGAGATTACTCACGAAGAACGTCTTCGGTGGCTGACTGGTATTGTTCACTTCGAGAACGCGCATACCAGTAGGTAGTTCCCCTTCCATATCATTTTCATGATAGAATTGGTAGGCCCGGATATACCCCGTCACGAGCCCTCCCCGTTCCTTGACTCGCCGGGTGTCGTTGAATATCGGATTAGTTAAGTTAACCACAACCCACCATTCGCCATTGATTATTGCCCCCCCTCTGACCCGGATCGGAACATCAGATTCGGATGCCATTTCGCCGAGGAACGTGTTGAGGAACTCTGCATACGGGTCACTTTTTGACGTCGGCTCCGGCGTCGGTGTTGGCGTATCCGACGAAACAGGAAATGGAGTCGCTACTACTGTCGGTGTCGGTACTGCGGTAGCCGTTGGCGTCGGTGTCGCCGTCAGTGTCGGTCTCACTGTCGCTGTCGGCGTCGGCGAACCGACCGAGGCTCCCGTCGCTATCGTCGGCGTCCCGGACGCTCTCCCGCCCGAATCGCCGAGTCCGAACCCGAAGACGGCCCCGCCGAAGACTGTACCGCCGACGAGTACGACGGCGACCGCGACCACGATCCCCCGCCTGGTGAGCTGTGCGCGAGTCCCCCGCATCGTACTCCGTCGTTCACTCGCGATTGGTTATAAAATTGTCCACTCCTGACTGTATCTCTGTTACAAAGAAACGTCAGAACCCGAGGTTCCCGACCCAGCCGCTCCAGTGCGGTGGGAAGCCCCGCCGTCGTCGGGCTACGCCCGGCTGCCTGAGGGCGTTTTGCTCCCTCTCCGTTCACGGCGTGGCGGATGTCACGCTTTGTGGACGTGCCGGAGCAACCGTGGCACTTTCGCGACGTCAGTGGGGTCGAACGGATACAGCGAGAGGTAGTCCCGGAGCGAGAGTTCGTAGCGCTGGAGACGCCGGGCACCGTCGGCGTCCATCTGGCCGGCCTTCCGGACGAACTGGGTCTGTTGCCTGG
>ENA-ORCS01000844-ORCS01000844.1-marine-metagenome-genome-assembly--contig:-NODE-844-length-16227-cov-3.430774_pt1 | contig 16227 bp, 15 predicted proteins | sample MGYA00237781_ERZ508513 | MGnify/ENA primary metagenome ERZ508513 (study PRJEB26184, sample SAMN06268793) | marine metagenome | isolation source: Eden Landing Ponds, San Francisco, CA, USA | place...
CCCCGACGAGCGAGTCGGGGAGTTACGCGACGCCCAGGTGGTCGCGGCGACGACCGCTTCGTGTGGGTCGCGCGTCATGCGGGAACAGGAGTTCGACGTCGCCGTCGTCGACGAGGCCGGGCAGTTGACCGAACCCGGGACGCTTGCGGCGACGACGCTCGCCGAACGGTTCGTCCTCGTCGGTGACCACCAGCAACTCCCACCGGTCGTCCAGGCCGACGAGAACGAGACGAGCAACGACGAACCCCTCGAACCGGGCGCGCGGCTCTCGCGGTCGCTGTTCGAGCGCCTCATCGAGCGCTATCCCGACGCGTCGGTCCTGCTGGACCGCCAGTACCGGATGGCCCAGCGGATCCAGGCGTTTGCCTCTCGCGAGTTCTACGACGGCCGGTTGCGCCCGGCCACTGCCGAGGTAGCGAGCCAGCGCCTCGCGGACCTGCCGGGCGTCGACCCCGGCGTGTTGCCCGCCCACCTGCAGGACCAGGTCGCGTTCGTCGACCCCGACGGCCACGCCGACGGCAACACGAACCCCGAGGAGGCCGCGGCAGTCGACGAGATCGTCCGGTCGTATCTCGACGCGGGCGTCGCACCCGAGGACGTCGGTGTCATCGCGCCGTTCCGCGCCCAGGTCGCCGAGATCGGGACTCGCGTTCCCGATGGCGTTACCGTCGATACGGTCGACCGGTTCCAGGGGTCGAGCGAAGAGGTGGTCGTCATCTCCTTCGTCGCGACGGGGGACCTGTCCAGTCCGATCTTCGAGGACTACCGCCGGGTGAACGTCGCGCTGACCCGCGCGAAGAAGGCGCTCGTGCTTGTCGGCGACGCCGACGCGCTCGCGACGGACGACACCTACGGCCGGATGGTCGAGTGGGCGCGGTAGGTGTGGCCCCCGCGAGGGGTTCCAGGACGAGTCAGCCGTCCCCGGGGCCGATGACGCTCCTCGATAGAGTGTGGTTTCGGCGTGAACTGTCGGTCGTCGAGTGCCGGCGTTGCGGGACGACGGTCGACCGAGAGACGAAACCCTGCCTTGTCCGTGACTCGGTGGATATCGTGACTCACCGTATCCGGCGACAGACAAGCGAAGCGTTCACTACGGACCGCCGAGGAGAGCGTGTGTGTTTCGGTTCGTCGCAGCGAGTCGAGCGATACGTGAGGTGGTGCCCGGGGAGTTCCTCCCGGTCGTCTGGTTCGTCACGCTACTGGGTGGTTCGACGTTCCTGATGACGGGGCTGTCGGTCGCGTACTGGAACGCAAACGAGCGCCGCGAGACGGTGCTGGCGGTCGTGGCGACGGCCTTCGTCGCCCTGGCGGTGACACTCTCGCTGAAGTGGGGGATCGGACTGCCCCGTCCGCCGGAGACCGCCCAGCGCTACGTGACCACCGACAGCCCCGTCGGTTTCCCGAGCGGCCACACGATCGCGGCGACGGTCGTCTACGGCGGCGGACTCGTCGCCACCGACCGTCACCGGACCCCGGAGATCGCCCTCCCGGTCGGTGCCCTCGTCGGCGCCGTCGGTCTCTCCAGAGTCGTCCTCGGCGTTCACTACCTGGGCGACGTCCTCACCGGCCTCGGCGTCGGAGTCGCCTTGCTCGGCGTGCTCGCGTTCGCGCTCCGGCGCGGCGCCGCCGTCGCGTTCGGACTGGCTGCTGTCTGTGCGGTGCCTGCGCTGTTCGTCGCGGGTGACGCCGGCGACGTGGCACTCGCACTGGGTGGGAGTCTCGGCGGGTTCCTCGGCACGGTCCGGAGGCCCCCCGACGATACCCTCGACTCCCACACAGAGCGGGCGATCCTCACCGTCGGCGGCCTGCTCTTTCTCGGTGGACTGGTCGGGGGCGTCGAGGTCGTCGAACCGCCGCTCGTCCTCGCGGGGAGTGCCTACGTTCTCCTCGTGTTCGGGATCGTCACGCTCCCCGCGCTCGTCGGTCGCTGGGGTGTCCTGGCTTTCCTGTCTCCCGCGAACGAGTGACGGCCGACCGGTAGACTCTCGACCGTGGCGGACCAGATGGCGGGTGTGCCAGTCGAACTGCCACTGGGCGAGCGAACGATCGATGTCTCGCTGCCCGACTGCGACGTGACGGTGTGTCGGCCGCCGGGCGGCGAAGCGGTCGACCCACGCGAGACAGCCCGCGCGGCCGTCGCCGACCCACACGGCCCGCCACTGCGCGAGCGGGTCGACCCCGGCGACACCGTCGCGGTCGTCGTCACCGACGTGACGCGCGCGACGCCCGACGACGTGCTTCTGGATATCCTGCTCGACGAACTCGCTGCGGGGGGCGTCGACCGTGACCAGATCTCCGTAGTCGTCGGCCTCGGCCTCCACCGGCCGATGTCCGACGACGAACTCGCCGACGCGCTGGGCGAGCACGCAGCTATCGCCGAGAACCACGACCCCGAAGCGACGGTCGAAGTGGGCGAGATAGACGGCGTCACGGTCGAGATCAACGAGACTGTCGCCGGTGCGGACCGGGTGATATCGACGGGGATGGTCGAACCCCACCAGTACGCCGGCTTCTCCGGCGGTGCGAAGACCGTCGTCGTCGGCGCGGGCGGCGAGTCCCAGATCGGCTACACGCACGGCCCGGAACTGCTCGCGAACGACGGCGTCCGCCTCGGGCGTATCGAGGACAACCCCTTCCGGGCGTTCCTGGACCGCGCGGGCGACCTCGCCGGCGTCGATTTCGCGCTCAACGTCACCCACGGCCCGGCCGGCATCCTGGGCGCGAGCGCTGGCGACCCGCGAGCGGTGGTCCGGGACCTCGCCGGGACGGCCCGTGGGGTGCTCGCCGCCGAGGTCACCGCGGAGTACGACGCGGTCCTCGCGGGCGTCGGTGCGCCCAAGGACGCCAACCTCTACCAGACGACGCGGGCGGCGACCTACGTCGTCCTGGGGGCGCACAATCCGCTCCGCGAGGACGGGCGAGTGGTCATGCCGGCCGAACTCCCGGAGGGCGCCGGCGAGGGGACGGGTGAACAACGCTTCTACGACTGGCTCTCGGGGGCCGAGAGCGCCGACGCGCTCTACGAGGCGATGCGAGCGGGCTACGAACCGGGTGCCCAGCGGGCGTTCGTCGTCGCCCGTGCGCTCCGCGACCACGACGTCTACGTGACCAACAGTCGCCACCCCGAGGTGGTCGAGGAGTGTCTCATGCACGCACGGGAGTCCGTCGAGGACGCCGTCGAACCGGGCAGTGACGTGCTCGTCGTTCCCGACGCGCTCGATACGCTGCTGGTCTGAGTCTCGCGGCCCTGCGCGCACGCGGTCACGACGACCGTCGACCGACCGCTCCACCGGCCGAATTTTGAACGGAGTTCGAAGACAGTCCGACCCCTCTCCGAAGGGAGTTTGCCGGAAGGCCGACCGGAGTTCGAAAATCGCTTATCCGGGTGGCCGTCGCCGGCGCGGACGAAGCATGACCGACCAGACTCGACGCAGGTTCGTTCGTATCGCCGCCGCGACCGCGGCGACCGCCACCGTTGGCCTCGCCGGCTGTAGCGAAGGCGACGATTCGGGCGGTGACTCGACAGATACCGACGTGATGGACGACGGAATGACCGAGTCCGACGGGGGAATGGACGACGGAATGACTGAAACCGACGACGGCATGGACGGGATGACCGAGACGGATGGTGGGATGGACGGAATGACTGAAACGGACGACGGGATGGACGGAATGACCGAATCCGACGACGGGATGGGAGACGGAATGACCGAGACGGACGGTGGGATGGACGGGATGACTGAAACGGACGACGGCATGGGTGGTATGACCGATGCCGACGATGGCATGGGCGATGCGACGACCGAAACTGACGATAGTATGGGCGGTACGAATCAGACCGGCGGCGGCATGGGAGACACTACCGAAACGGACGACGGGATGTAGCGAGCGGTCACACACCCGCCAGAACGGCCCACCGGAGACGCCACTCTGCCCCCATCAGTCACTCTCGGCACCCGCACCACCGCCGTCGTCCCCGTCGATCTCCTCTATGACGCGCTGGTGGAACTCCTGGAGCACCTCGCTCTCGTCCTCTGCCAGGACGACGTCGGAGGCCATCAGCGTCGCCAGCCCGAACGCCCGCGGCGATGGCGAGTCGACCCGGTGGTGTTCGACGGCCACGTCGCCGTTCGCGACGGCACCCAGCACGTCCTCGATAGCACCGACGGCGAGTTTGTCTTCGAGGATCTCGCGATAGGTCTCCTCCATGACGGCGAACTCCTCCAGGTCGTCGGCAAAGCCCAGCAGCATCTCGGAACTGACCTGCTGTTCGCTGGCGGACTTCTCGTAGCCCTTGTACCGCTTCAGGATCATCAGCGAGCGCGTGGCGTTGATCCTGAAATAGCGCTTGAGCAGGTCAGTCCCGTCGAGACTCGCCCGCAGATCCGCCCGGACCGCAGCCGGGTCGATGTCCGCGAACACGCCCAGCAGGTCCACTTTCCGGTTCAGCGGCATCGAGAGGGTGAAGCCGTTGTCGGCGACGGCGATCTGGACGTTGGCGTTGGCCTCTCTGGCGACGCGGTAGGCCAGCAATCGGGAGAGACCGTCGTTGAACCGGCGGCCGTAGTTCGAGTGGACGTAGTAGTGGCGTTCGTAGGCCTCGCGGTCGAGTTCCTCCTCGACGACGAGGCGCTCGTCGGTACTCACACTCGTCGACCCGGCGTAGGCGACCTGCTCTGCGAACATCCGGGCGACTGCGCGCACACTGTTCTCGTCGAGCGGGAACTCCCGGAGCCAGTGGCGGACGGCGTTGACGCCACCCCGTTCGAGGTGGTCGAGCAGTTCACGCTGGAAGGCCAGTATCTCGCGACCGAGGTCGTAGGAGAGGGGCAGCCGCTCGCTGAACCAGGAGGGGACCGTCGGGCGGGCGCTCGTGTGGTCGACGTAGACCTTGGACCCGCGGCGGTAGCGGTACTCGAAGTTGTCGCCCCCGAGGACGAACACGTCGCCCGATTCGAGAGTGTCGAGATACTCCTCGTCTAACTGCCCGACCCACTCCTCGCCCGAGCGGGTGAACACGTCACAGGTAAAGGAGTCGGGGATGGTGCCGATGTTGGTCATGTAGATGACCCGCGCGAGGCGGCCCCGTTTGCCCATCAGGGGGTCGCCGACGGGGTACTCCTCGTAGTGGTGTTCGCCGTCTGGCGGGTCGTTGGTGTCGCGCCAGACCTTCGCGTAGACGTTTTTCTCTTCCAGCCCGTCGTAGTCCGCGGTGAGATATCGGAGCAGTGACTCCCACTCCTCGTCGCCGTAGTGGCGATAGGGGTAGGCCCGCCGGAGGATCCCCCGGATCTCGCGCTCGGGCCGGATCTCGGCGATAGCCATGCCGTAGACGTGCTGGGCGGCGACGTCCTGAGCCTTCTCGGGGACGAACACCCGGTCGACGAACCCCTCCTCGGCCTTCTTGAGCATGACCGCACACTCGACGAGTTCGTCGCGGTCGAGCGCGAAGACCCGGCCCGTGACCGTCTCGCCGAGCTGGTGGCCCGCTCGCCCCACCCGCTGGAGCAACGACGCGACGGATTTCGGCGACCCGACCTGCACCACGAGGTCGACGTGGGGCATGTCGATACCGAGTTCGAGACTCGTCGAGGTCGTGACGACGTCCAGTTCACCCGCTTTGAGCTGGCCTTCGACGGCCTGGCGTTTCTCCTTCGAGAGGCTCCCGTGGTGACACCCCGAATTACCCTCGTCGTAGCCGTCGAAGCGTTCCCGAAGGTTGTGCAGGACGCGTTCGGCGCCCGAGCGGGTGTTCGTGAACACGATCGTGTTGGTGTGGGCTTTCACGAGGTCGTCGAGCTGGCGGTAGAAGCGGTCGTTGACCACGTCGGCGGGCGTGTTCACCAGGTCGTCCGTGGGACAGACGAGTTCCATGTCGAACTCGCGAGCGAAGCGTGCGTCGACGATCTCGTACTCGCGGGGGACCATCGTCGGTTCGGCAGTCGCGGTCGCTCCCGTCACTGCCCCACCGTCGGCTGTGGCGGGGTCTGTCAGTGTGTCGCCTTCGGAGGGCCCTTCGGAGGACGCCTCGGCCGGTTCACAGCCGACGAGGAACTCGGCCATCGTATCGAGTGGTTCGACCGTCGCCGAACAGCCGACCCGCGTCGGCGACCCGTCGGCGAGTGCCTCGAGTCGCTCCAGCGAGACAGAGAGGTGCGTGCCGCGCTTGTTCTCGGCGAGGCTGTGGATCTCGTCGACGACGACGTACTCCACGGTGCGGAGTTTCTCGCGGAATTTGGGGGAGTTGAGCAAGATTGCGAGCGTTTCGGGGGTCGTGTTGAGGATGTGTGGCGTCTCCGCCAACATCGCCTGCCGGTCGGCGTCCGACGTGTCGCCGTGACGGATGGCGTGGCGGATCTCCACGTCCTCGCCGCGGTCGTCGAGGCGGTCGGTGATCCCGTCCAGGGGCACCTCCAGATTGCGGTGGATGTCGTTTGCGAGCGACTTGAGAGGGGAGATGTACAGGCAGTAGACGGAGTTGTCGAGGCCCTCGGTTCTGTCCCGGCGGAAGAGCTCGTTGATGATCGCACAGAACGCCGACTGAGTCTTGCCGCTGCCCGTCGGAGCGGCGACCAGCGCGTTCTCGCCTTCGTGGATGAGCGGGATGGCTTCCTTCTGTGGCGGGGTGAAAAAACCGCTGTTCTGGGGGACGAACGCGCCGAACTCCTCGACCCACCACTCCCGCACCGGGGGTTCCAGCAGGTCGAGTACGTCGGCGTCGTCGATCGTGACGCTGGCGGGGTCGAACGCCACGGCCGACTCCGCGAGCAACTCGCGTCCTCCCATCCTGTGGCCTTGAATCCGGTTAGGCCCACCGCGTCAAGGACCTTTGGACCGCGGGGTGAAAGTGGTCAGTCCGAGAACGCCTCGCCAGCACTGACCTCCAGGATGATGTAGCCAACGATCCCGAGAATGACCGCGCCGACAGTCAGCGCGCTCCCGACCGGGCCGCCCCCGAACATCGGTTTGGGGACGACACCCGGAATCTGGCTGAGGACGAGTACCAGTCCCGCGACGGTTGCGACGACCAGTCCCCCGACTTTCAGCAGGTGCGGATCGATGCTGTCTCCCATAGGATGGTGTCCTCTCGGCGACGACATAAGTCTTGTTTCACCACCAGACTGTCGGTCAGTTCGATAGAACGTCGCGATAGCGCCAGCCGACGGCAACCACGGCGACGACAGCCACGGCCGCACCCAGGAGGAACGCGTCCCCGTCGTAGCCGTAGGGGACCGACAGGTCTGTGGTGCTATCGAGGACGAACAGTCCGACGGCGAGCGCCGCGACGAGGGCGCCGACGACCTGTCCGAGTTTCGAGTCGGAGGACGTTCCGGGCATGGTCGGTACTCGAATCCCTCCAAAATATCTCTTTTCCTGACTGGTGCGGGTCGAACGTATCAGAGAAACGTTCGCAATCCTGTCGTGGTCATCCGTGGCCGTTGGGGACAGCCTTCCCGAGAACAGTTACTGTGAACATCAATCAATAGCGATGAAAGAACAGAGAGTAAAGCGCGCGGTACCTCCCGACCGATCGTCGAGCGAGCGCAGTCGAACCACTCCGAATTCTTCGGTCTGGGAGTTTCTCTCTCTGGACTGTCTCCAGTGTGCTACCGACGTCGTGAAACGCCAGAGTAGAGCCGAGCAGGTCGTCGTCCTTCGACTGCTCGAACGGTGCTGGCCCTCGATCGGGACGCTCGCTCTGCTATCTGACCGCGACTTTCTCACGAGAGACGATGCTTGCGGCCACCATGCTCCACTCATTCCCGGCAGGTGCGTCGCTGACCACGATGTAGTAGGGCTCCTCGGGTGTGGGCTGTCGGTCTATCGTCCCCGTGAGAGAGTGAAGCGGGTCGGAGGGTGGGATGATATAGACTTCGTCCCCGATCTCGTACTGTGGCTCCGAAACCTCCGAATAGTTGATCATATCCGGGCTACGCGATGGCCCCATGTTAATTGGTAACACTTTCATTCCGTGGGCGTGTCAGGAGTAACCGAGTGACTCACACAGGGAGTGCACGCTGATAAGTGCAGTCGCGGTCCCATCTCCTCGCCTACCAAACGAGCGTGCCGAGGGCTTCCGACCGACCTCGTGATGAGCGGAGACGTCGCGGGCGACGAGCGAACGTTCGGTCCGACTTGCAGCGAACGTCCTCCAACAGACTCGAACTTACTCCGAATCGGCGAACGCAGAAGCGAAGTCTTCGGTCGAATCACGCCAGGCATCGATTATCTCGTCGTCGTTCTCGCTGTCCCAGTCGTCGATCTCGTCTTCGTCCATGAAGTCTATCGTGCGCTCGACACCCTCGCGGAAGGAGATCGTGTACTCGAAGTCCAGATCACGCTTCGCTTTGCTGTTGTCGAACACCGTCGAGTACTGGAAGTGATCCAGCAGCGGGTCCGTCCGCTCGGGCACCGCCTCGACCAGTTGTTCGGTCGGGATATACACGAGGTCGGGTTCCGGGGCGTCCATGGCATCGGCGACGTACTCGTGGTACTGGTTCCAGGAGATGACTTCCTCGCTGGTGACGTGATACGCCTCGCCGTACGCGGTCTCGTTCCCGATAGCCGCGACGAACGCACCGGCGACGTCGTCGCGGTGGCAGGGACCCCACAGCGTCGCGCCGTCGCCGTGGACGATGACGGGCTTGCCCTTCCTGACCCGGTCGAGGTAGTAGGTGCCCCACCCCATCGTGTGGATGACCGGTCCGCCCTCACCGTAGGTACTCCACGGGCGGATGACGGTCGTTTCGAATGCGTCCTCGTGGGCGTCCATGAAGATATCCTCGCACTCGGCTTTGTCCTCGCCGTACTGACTCACCGGCGGTTCCCGCGGCGCCTCCTCTGTCGCGGGGTTGGCGTCGAGCGGCCGGTGATAGACGTCGACCGTCGAGCAGAAGACGAATTGCTCGACGCCAGCGAAGGCTTCGACGGCGCCCTCGGCCTGTTCGGGTGTAAAACAGACCATATCGATCACGACGTCGGGGTCGATCTCGTCGGCTGCCCCGGCGAGTTCGTCCGTCTCGTCGCGGTCACCGTAGACGTGCGAGACGGCCTCCGGGAGTTCGGAGTCGGTCTCGCCGCGGTGAAAGAGCGTCACGTCGTGGCCGGCGTCGACCGCCTGCCGTGTGATCCCAGTGCTGATCAGTCCCGTCCCACCGACGATACAAACGTCCATGCCCCACCGTGGGAGACCTGGCGGATAAATCGTCGCCTCCCGGAAGTTCGCGCACGCTCGGAGCCCACCGAACGACCGGATTTCCGCCTCGCGAACGCTTTTGCGTCGGGCGATCGACCGTCCTGCATGGCTCACGAGTACGATCTCGGCGTCCAGAGCGTCGTCTATCAGGACTTCTCGCTCGCCGAACTGCTCGACGAACGCGACGACGTCGGCGTCGACGACCTCGAACTCTGGGACTACCACCTCTCGCCCGACGAGGACGCGGACACCGTCGAAGCGGGACTCGACACGATCGAAGACTCGTCTGTCTCGGTCTGTGGCTACGGCGTCCTCGACCTCGACGACACCGGCCAGGCTCGCGGGTACTTCGCCTTCGCCGACCGACTCGGCGCGGGCTACGTCACCGTCAACTACCCGCCCGACCGCGACGATATCACAGAGGAACTCCTCGCCCTCGGAAACGAGTTCGGACTGGACGTGGGCATCCACAACTACTCGTCGGTCCACCACGACGACCTCTCGCAGGTGTTCTCGACCATCGACGACGTCCGCGGCGTGCTCGACCGCTACGACGACGAGCGACTCGGCCTCTGCGTCGATACCGGCCACTTCCTCGTCGAGGAAGTCGACCCCGAGGACGTTCTCCGGGAACTGGGTGAACGAGTCAACAGCGTCCACCTCAAGGACACCTCCGAAGCGGAGATCGAGGACTTCCCCGGCGCCGGGAAACTCGACCTCCCGACGGTGTTCGACTTGCTCGACGAACACGTCGACCTCGACGCGCCCGTCGTCGTCGAATACGAACTCCCCGCCGAGCGCGCGAGCGACGCACTCCGGGAAGCACTCGACAACGCACGCGCCGCGATGAACTGATTTCCGAGGACGAAAGCGGCGGACTGACTTTCCGAGACCGCTGCGATAGACTGACTTCCTGGGACCACACCGGTGGACCGGGCGGGACACCGACGGTGCCAGATACCCGCCTATCGGGCCGCTTGTTCGCCGTTCGTCGAAGACGAATTCGTCGTCTGTGGGCGCCCTACGCCGCGATTTCGGGCGATTCCAACACACCTTTGTGGGGGACCCCCACACGAACAGTATGAGCGGCGAACTCAACCGGGGACTGGAGGGTATCACCGTCGCAGAGACGCGTCTCAGTGACATCGACGGCGAAGCGGGAGAACTCGTCATCGCGGGCTATCCTGTCGACGAACTCGCGGGCAACGCGACCTACGAGGAGAGCGTCTTCTTGCTGCTGTACGACCGGCTGCCCGACAGCGACGAACTCGCCGACTTCCGAGCGGACCTGGCCGGGCACCGCGATATCGGCGAGGAAGTCCACGCGGTCCTCGAACGCGCCGCGAACGAAGACAAGCCCGCGATGGACGCCCTGCGGATGGGGGCTGCAGCGGCGACGCTCGGCACCGACGACGGCGACGCCGAGACCGACGCACTCCGGGCTATCGCCGTTTTCCCGACTATCGTCGCGGCCTACTGGCGCTACCGTCAGGGCGAGGACCCCGTCGAACCCAGCGCGGACCTGGGACACGCTGCCAACTACCTCTACATGCTCACCGGCGAGGAACCCGACGCGCCCGAAGTCCGCGGCCTCGAAACCTACCTCAACACCGTTATCGACCACGGACTCAACGCCTCGACGTTCACCGCTCGCACCGTGGTCTCGACGGAGTCGGACGTCGTCTCCGGTGCCACTGCCGCCGTTGGCACGCTGAAGGGCCCACTCCACGGCGGTGCACCGGGGCCGGTGCTCGACATGCTCACCGAGATCCACGAGACCGGAGACCCCGAGGGGTACGTCGAGGAGACTCTCGACGCGGGTGAGCGACTGATGGGCTTTGGCCACCGTGTCTACCGGGTTCGAGACCCACGCGCGGCCGTTCTGGAAGCCGCCGCCGAGCGCTTCTACGACTCGGCGGGCGACGCGGAGTTCTTCGCGACCGTCCGGGCCTTCGAGGACGTCGCCGTCGATATCCTCGCCGACCGCTACCCCGAGCGCCGCCTCGACACGAACGTCGAGTTCTACACCGCGGCGCTGCTCGACGGCGTCGGCGTCCCCAAGGAACTGTTCACGACCAGTTTCGCCGTCTCGCGGGTCGGCGGCTGGATGGCCCACGCCCTCGAACAGCTCGACGACAACCGCCTCGTGCGTCCGCGGTCGCGGTACGTCGGCGCGACCGACCGGGCGTGGACTCCGGTCGACGAACGCGACACGTCCGGGGACGCCGACTCGGTCGAGGAGTCTGACACCGCCTGACCGGCTCTGTTGGAGTCGCGGTTTCGGAGTAACGGGATGCCCCGAGAGGACCGCCCGACACACGAGCGACAACGTGAGCAGCGCGGCGTTGCCCGGTCAGTCGGGGTCACAACTGCGTTAAACTCGGGTAAATCGGGGCTAGACGTGACGCGGGTTTAGGATGATAGCATCTGAAATCCGGGCAATGTCGACACTCCAGCCTCCGGACCGTCAACCCGACGCCCGGGTCGTCGTCGAACCCGACGAGTCGACGACCGACGCGCTCGTCAGGGCCGCAGAAAAGGCGGAGGTCGACCTCACGGGACCGGGTGCCTGGGTGCAGGACCTCGTCGACGGCCACGCGCTCGACCGGCTGTTTCTCGAGCCCGACCCCGAGAGCGAGGGGCAGGCGACGCTCGTGCTGGAACTGTGGGGGCACACGTTCGCGCTGACCCCCGGGACGGTGGAGGTGTACCGGTCGGACTCCGATAGCCCGCACGGTCCATCGGATTGACTCGTCGTGAATTGTGTAACGTAAGTCGATACGATCTGGCCTTTTACCTCTCTCCAGTCCACAGTCATCCGATATGCGCCAGCCCCAGCTGTTCGAACGGTCTCCTGACGCACGGACTGTCGTCGAACCGAGCGAGTCGGCGACGAACGCCCTCGTCAGGGCGGCCAGACGAACCGACGTCGACCCACTCGCCCGGGAAGACCAGGTCCAAGATGTCGTCGACGGCGATGCGCTGGACCAGCTATTCGGGAACGTCCAAACCGACCCCGAACAGTCGGGTGCGAAACTCGTCCTTTCCCTCTGGGAGCGGGTGTTCATCATCACCCCTCTCGAAGTCGAAGTCTATCGAACACTGTCTTGACACTGAGCGGCGCGACCTTGTTGTATAGCGGACGGCGTCTCCACGCGACTTCTGTGGAACGTAAGGCGTATCGGCGCGCCCGACCCAGAGCGGATATGAGCCTCGACGACCTCACCGACACGGTCCAGGACAACTACGGCGCACTCGACGAAGAACTCGCGGTCTCGACCGACCGCGAGACACGGAACGAACTCGCGATGCTCGAAGCCGCCCTCGACCCCGAAGACACCGACGAACTCGTCCGCCGTGCGGTCCACATGCTCTTTCAGAGCACCGTCGAGAGCGGCACGCTCGATTTCCACCTTCGCTCGACGTACGACGTCACATACGACGAGTATCTCTCCGGGATGACTTTCGAGGAGATGACCGGTGCCGACCAGTTTCCCCAGAGCGGCGACCCCGACGACCGCCGCTACCAGTTCTAAGACGACCTGGTTACGACCTTTTTTCCGCTCCGGTGTCCTCAGGCCGCCTTCGGCGACCCTGCGGGCACCGCTCGCGCAAAAAAGCTCGGACAAAAAAGCGCTCGCTTCCCTCGCGTAATCCACACGAGTGGGTGCCACGAGCGAGTGTGGGCTCGGAAGTCGCAGCCCGCGCAGCGAAGCGAGCAGGACCGTCTTCCGGTGACCGCCTCGCTCCGCTCGGCGGATGCGAGGTGACCGCACCGCAGAGAGGTGTCGATCAGAAATACTTTCCAAGCGTCGGCAGGCGCAGGTGTATGGGGTCCCTGAGAACCCAGTTCTGGGTCGGTGCTGTCACCGTCACCGCGTTCCTGTTGTTGCTGGTGGTTCTCTCGTCGAGGGTCGTGCTGTTCTTCCCGGGCTTGTTCGTCGGTGTCGGTGCGTATCTCGTCGCTCGCCGATACCGACCGACTCCCCTCCGGCGTCGAGTGACGCTCCCGCGGGCTTGTCCGTCGCTCGTCGCCATCGGCTCGGCCTTCGGCGTGTTGCTCTACTTCGCACCAACGTACGAACTCGGGCACGCCTGGAACGGTCTGTCGTTGCTCGCGAGCCTCGGTATGAGTATCGCGCTGGCGCGGGTCGGCGACGAGTCACTGCCGGTCGGGCTGGCTGTCGTCGGGACCGTTCTGGTCGCGACGACGTTCGTCTCCGGCGGGATCGCGACCGATGCCATTGCCCCGTGTCTGAAACTACGAGACTGGAGCACCCCGAGAAACGTCCTCTACACCCTTTTCGGCGTCGATCCGCTGGCTTACGAGTTCGGGCGCGTCGACTGGCAACAGTTCGAGTTCTACTGGGACGACGGCTGTCACCCGCGGAGTCAATCGCTGTTCGTCCCAGTTCTGGGTGCCCTGTGCTTCGTTGGCGCAGCCGTTTCGAGAGCGCGACACGGTTCGCCGGACGAGAACACCGACTGAACCGCTGGGTCGGCGTCGACCGTCTGGTTACCCTTCTCGCAGTATCCCATCCAGTACGTCCAGTACCGCGTCGGTTTCCTCCCCGCGAGCCGTCTCGCCGAGTTCGATCTGGAGCCCTGCATCCCTGGCCGCGAGCCAGTTGACGAAGTTCTCCGGATGCATCCCGCCGTATTCGCCCTCTGAAACCGACCGGGCGGGGATCGATAGCGCGTCGTCGAGGCGGTCTGCGACCTCGGCTTTGACCGCCCGGTCGACGCGACCGCCGACGAGTACTTCGTCGTCGCCGAGTCCGTGGAGACTGAGCACCGTCTCGAACCCGCGGTCCGAAATCTCACCCAGCAGTGGGTACTCCTCGGGGTCGAACGCCTTCGACGGCGGGTGCCACGTCTCGTAGGCGCCGACGGCGTCGTCGAAGCCGAAGGTCGCCCAGCACGTCGCCGCTGGCAGACGCGTCGCGAGTTCGACCGCGAGTTCGCCGGTGCCCGGTTCGACGCGCCCCCCGTGGGCCGCACAGACGAGAACGTCGTCGTTCTCGTAGTCGTCGTAGAGAAACTCCGTCAGGTGGCCCGACTCGGTCTCTGCGATGGGCTCGGTCCTGATTCGGCGGCGGGTCACGACCGGCTCTCGGGCCTGGTCGCTTGTAACTGGACCGGGATTCCGAGCGCTCGACACTGGAAGGACGACCCGCCGGTCACGGCGACCTCAGGCGGTGGCCTCGAACGCCTCGGCCAGCAGGTCGACGGCGAGGTCGATCTCCCTATCGCGAACGTCTAGCGGTGGCAGTATTCGGAGCGTCTTGTACCCACAGCCGAGCATGAGCAGTCCGCGCTGGAGCGCGGCCTCCATCACCTCGCCGCGTCGCGTTTTCGTCTCGCACTCGACGCCGAGTAACAGTCCCTTTCCCCGAACGTCGACCACACCGTCCAGCTCCTCGTCGCGCAACCTTTCGCGGAACTGCGCGCCGCGTTCGGTCGCGTTGTCGAGCAGGGCCTCGTCCTCGATGACGTCGAGTGTCAGTGCACCCTGGAGCGCCCCGACGATATCCCCGCCACCCCACGTCGAGGAGAGGCGGCCCCGCTCGTCGGGAAACACGTCCGAGTTCGCGAGCGTCGCACCCACTCTGAGTCCTTTCCCGGCGGCGATCACGTCCGGTTCGTAGGGGTAGTGGTCCGACGCCCAGAACTCGCCTGTCCGGCCCACGCCCGCCTGTACCTCGTCGGCGACGAGATGCAGGTCGTGTTCCGCACACAGCGCCGCGATCTCTTCGGTGAACGCGTCGCTCGGGTAGCGCAGGCCGCCTTCCCCCTGGACGGGTTCCACGATCAGGTACGCCACGTCGTCGGGGTCGACCGCGCCCCGGTCGGGGTCGAGCAGGCGCCGGAGTTGCGAGCGCTCACCCGAGAGAAACCCGCACGAGCAGGTCTCGGCGGTACAGCTCCGGTCGTCGCAAAAGGGCACGTCGTGGACCTTGCCGATCTCGGGGAACTCCCGGCGATAGACCGACTTCGAGCGGTTGAGCGAGAGTGCGCCCAGCGTCCGACCGTGGAACGCACCCTCGAAGGTGATACCGTAGTCGCCGCCGGTGTGGTCGTAGGATACCTTGATGGCGTTCTCGACGGCTTCGGCGCCCGAATTCGAGAGGAACGCGGTGTCGAGCCCGTAGTGACTCGACCGGGCTGTCAATCGGTCCATCAGGTCGGCCGGGGCCGGAAAGTCGTGGTCGGAGAGCGAACCGCTGGCGACGTAGAAGTCCTGGCCGGCGGTCTTGGCGGGGTCGGGCAGGTCGAACTCGTCGAGACGCTCCCGGAGGGTCGGGTGGTTGTACCCAAGCGGGGCGGCAGCGACGTGGCCGGCGAAATCGAGCAGCACGTTCCCGTCGACGTCGGTGCAGAAGGGCCCGACCGCGGGCGCGGTGTGGTCCCAGACGAACTCGTAGACGTACGTGCTCGGCGCGGCCGACTCGTGGTGGAACTCGACCCACTCGCGAGCCCGCTCGCCCGGGATCGAATCCACCGACGGTTCGACGGTGTCCCTGTCCATGAATTAGGAGGGACGAGCGCGGTGAAAAGTTACTCGCCGGTTCCACGGCCGGGAACCGACGGCCGACGAAGCGGTGTCGGTGCTACAGCAACGCGACACCAGTGACGACGCCGGTGGCCACGAGCAAGAGCGTGCTGAAGGTGGCGACGCGGACGGCGAACTCCCGGTCGGGGCCGCCGAAGGTCAGCGCCGCTTTGACGACGATAGACGACGCCGTCGCGAGCAGGATGGCGAAGACGGCCTCCCCGGCACTGAGCGGGCCGCCCCGGTAGAGCAACACCGCCGAGGTCGTCGCGCCCGCCGAGGAGACCAGGCCGGTGAGTACCGAGGTCACGTAGAAGCCGGCGGTACCGAATTCGCTGGCGGCCAACCCACCGAGGACGACGACGAGCAGAAAGAGTCCGCCGAACCCGAGAACGTTCCGTAGCGAGAACGGACTCTCCAGATTCATCTCCAGGTTCTCGGTCCAGTCCGCCGTGAAAGCCGCGATGGCGACGCTGCC
>ENA-ORCS01000845-ORCS01000845.1-marine-metagenome-genome-assembly--contig:-NODE-845-length-16225-cov-4.267587_pt1 | contig 16225 bp, 18 predicted proteins | sample MGYA00237781_ERZ508513 | MGnify/ENA primary metagenome ERZ508513 (study PRJEB26184, sample SAMN06268793) | marine metagenome | isolation source: Eden Landing Ponds, San Francisco, CA, USA | place...
CGCTCGGTCTGGGCGATCGCGAGCGTCTTCGGCGCGAGTTCACCGAAGACGACGTGGAGGAACGTGATGAGACTGAAGCCAATTGCGAACGCGACGAGATGGATGAGACCCGCCGGGAGAATCGGTTCCAGTACGGGTTCGATGAGCGCCGCCACGGCGGGTTCGCCGACCCACCCCAACCCGAGCGAGGCGATGGTGATGCCGAGTTGCGTTGTGGCGAGGTAGTTATCGAGATTGGTCATCACTCCTTGGAGTGTCCCCGAACCCGGGCGCCCCTCCTCGACGAGCTGGTCGACCGATGTCCCCCGAATCCGAACGAAGGCGAACTCTGCAGCAACAAAAAAGCCGTTGAGCACCACGAGAAACAGCGCTAAGACGAGTTGTCCCACTGAGAGCGCGACGTTTACCATCGGTACTCCCAGAACGGACTGCCGTTCGATTGTAGTGTGTCCATAGCTATGCATCTCGTTCCGTTTACTAAAACCATCTACAGGATTCGCGGGTGATCGACTACTGTCACTAGTGAGTTGGTCCTGTGGATCCCCTGGCCATAGACTGTCCGCCTCGTTTGCGCGTGAGTTGCTCGGAATCAGCGAAACTCAGAGCGGGAGTGGACCTTCCCCGCGGACATCCCGAAGTGAACCGGACCGCTACGGACTGGCACGGAACTCGCCGTGTTTCAGTCCGAAGAAGAACGCGACGACCGAGAAGACGATCATTGAGGGCAGAACCATCATGAAGACCGTTGAGGGAGCCATCACGGCCGTGAGCGCGACTGTTGCGACGGCGACGATTACGGCGAGCGGAACCACCGAGCGCGTGAAATCAAATTCCATATCCGCAGTTGTAGCCGGACAAATAAAGCGCTTGAGAATGTCGTCATTAATCAGTAAGTTGAGGGGTATTGCTCTGAATAGGAGCGCGTGGAGATTCTGTCGGCTTGGGACTCGTACGGCCAGCTCACTGGGGGGCGCTTTTCTGTTCCTTGAGTTTGATGTCGAGTGGGTCTTCGATCTCACCCATCACTGCTTCGAGGGCGTCCGTCGCGGTGATCAGTCCCACGACCTTCTCCTCGTCCTCATCATACACGAGCGAGAGTTCCTGATGTTCGTCCTGAAACTGGTCGACGGCATCACTGATGAGCGTGTCTGCTCGAAGCGTCATCGATGGAGCGGCGATATCCTCAAACGTGACCTCGCCACGCCGGAGCTCGTCGATCTGATCGACAACCGCAGGGACGTAGACAACCCCTCGATAGTCGGCTGGATCGTTACCAATCAGGGGAAATCGCGTGTGCGGGCTTGTTCCGATTCGATCGAAATTTTCCTGCGCAGAGACGGCTGTCGAGAGAAAAATAATGTCCTCACGATCGGTCATGATATCGTTGACGGGCTGTTCGCCGACAGTGAAGGCGTTCAGGATCTCTTCTTGCCGTTCCTCAGAAAGATTCCCTTGGTCGAGCAAAGTCCCGAGCCGATGGCGGAGGTCCGCCCGGGATTCGACCCGGTCGGTTTCGGTTTCCAGCCAGGCACCGGTCATCTCGACACCGAACAGCCCGAGTGTCCATTTGGCGACGCTGTCTCCGAGCACGATGACCGGATAGAGCAGCTTGGCAAACCAGTACAGCGGTGTCGCGCCGTACCGAGCGACGAACTTCGTCCGCTCGACCCCGAGATACGTGGGTGTCTGTTCGCCGTGGGTCAGGTGGAGCAGATTGATGATGACGAACGCAAGGATGCCACCCGCACCAATCGACGTGAGCAGCGTATTCTCGAACACTGGATCGATCAACGACGCCAGGGCGGGTTCCGCGACGATGCCGACGGCGATACTCGTCGCAGAGATGCCGACCTGACAGCTCGTGAGATAGATTTCGAGGTCCTGTGTCATCTCCCAGGCTCGCTCGAGTCCCGGGACGTCGAACTCGGACTTGGGGTACTGTCGCACGCGAGTGAGTGCGAACTCGATCGCGACGAAGAATCCGTTTGCGAGGATGAGCAAAACACCGCTCAGTAGGCGGAGCGTGAGTTCGATACCATTCATTTCGTAGGGCTATTCCCCGCGGTATCAAGAATTCCGTCATCTCGCTCGCCGGAAGGAGCCGATTCACGGAGTAAGGGCTCGATATCGCCTGTCTCAGGGTTGAACCCCCGGACCGTCAACACCGGAATCGGCGACATCCGAACGAGATACTCGGTGACGCTACCAAAGACGTATCGGTCAATGTCCGGTGCGCTCGTGGGTGCCGACGACGATATCGATGTCCAAGAGTTGAGATCGGTCATCTCAATACCTAGCTAGTAGTGACCGAGTGGATCAGTTATGTGAATACGGTTCTATACCGGACAAAAACGTAGTATAGGCAGTATTACTGAGAGATCAGTACCACGGCTTAGTAGCCGTCGTATGATTGTCTGAGTTAGATGACAGGCAATAATAGTGCTTATCACTCATACGAGACAATGTAGTATTGTGATGTCTACGCAAAATACTTCCTCGGGTCGGATAGGGTCACTCACCCAGCTCCAGTGGCTGGCAGTTGCGTTGGTCGTCATCACTGGTGTCATCCACGTGTATGCTGGTATCGTCGAGGGGCGGATTCCTGTTGCACTCGCAGGTGTTGGCTATGCTGGCGCACTTGTGCTATTCTTCTTCGACTATCGGCGGCGACTGCTCTACCTGATCGGGATTCCATATACGGCCGTCCAGATCCCGCTCTGGATCGTGGCCAAGTCGGAGTACGGGATAATCGACTACGTCGACAAGGCGGTTCAAGTCGTCTTGATTCTCGTATTGATTTACCTCTATCTGAACACGCCTTCCGAGCCGACCGGAAACACCCCAGCAGCAGCGGACTAAACACGTGAACCGCCTCGGGGTCAAGCCCCGAGGCTTCCCGTTTCGATGACGCGACCTGCAGGAACCGACGAAGACCCCGCTCCGTCGGTTTCCACAGCGGTCGCAGTCTCCACGGGCGTGACTTCGGCCTGTCCCAGACCTAGCTCCTGAAGACCGCGAAAAAGAACGTTGTACGACGCATTTGCATCCCTGTCCGTCTTGAATCCACAACTCGGGCAACTGTGTTCCCGCACCCACAACGGTTTCTCCGTTTCCACGCCGCACTCCGCGCACTCCTTGGTCGTCCCAGCAGGATTCACTTGCACGACGTGCGTGCCGTACAGGTCGCCCTTATACTCCAACACCTCGATGAATCCGCGCCACGCGGCGTCCTGCTTGTTCCGCGCATTCCCCTCACTCTGGAGCATTCCTGCGACGTTCAGGTCTTCCACGAACATGGCGTCATACGTCGTGACGAGCCACGTCGTGAGCTTGTGTTGGAAATCTTTGACCTTCCGCTTAATTCTGCGCTTGACCTTAGCAACCTCGTGGCGTTGTTTCTCCCAGTTGTTGCTACCGTGTTCCTTGCGAGAGAGACTGCGTTGCTCGCGGCGTAGGCGTTCGTATTCGTCGGTAAGGTCGAGCCAGTCCACACTATCACCGTCCGACGTGTAGATGTAGTTGGTGATGCCGAGATCAACTCCCACGCAGTCCTCGACATCCAAGTCATCCACGTCGGGTTTCTCGGGGAGTGCAGTGTCTTCGACTTCGAGGCCGAACGTGACGTACCACTCTCCAGTTGTCTCCTTTTTCAAAGTGACTTCTTTGATCGTAGCGTTATCGGGGATTGGTCGGTGGTAGCGGATGGGGATGTCACCGATTTTGGAGAGCCACAGTGTGGCAGTCCGACCACTCGTGTTTTTGAGTTCGAAGCCAGACTGCGAGTATGTTATGCTCTGGTACTCTCTCGGTGACTTCCACTTGAGCCACCCGACCTTGTGACCGTTCTGCTTTTTCTCGGAGAGGTTGCTGAGGTTGTCGTAGAAGCGTTCGACGGTCTTCTGCAACGCCTTCGAGTGGACTTCCGAGAACACAGGCCACTCATCTTTCCATTCGGTGAGGCGTTTCTGGTGTTGGTACGCCGAGCCGATGTTGGCTTCGTCGATGTCGAGAGTTTGGTATTCGTAGCGGGTGTGGTTGTAGGTTTGGCGGTGGACGTCGATGTGGCGTTCCACTTCCGCAGTTACGCCTGTTCGGTTGGGATAGGCGCGGAAGCGGTAGTCGTACCACATCGCTGTACCGTGGTTATGGGGTGTATTCCGAGTTAATGGTTTGGTTCACGAGTTGTCGGCTTCATCGGCACTGTCTAGTTGAGGGTTTGAGAAGTGAGCAGGCCGTAGCGAATGGTGCTCATGACACTCGCAGACCTGCTCAGAGAAACGTTAGAGGAGGACAGCCAAGACGTTTGGGAGAACGAGCGCACCCCGACACCCGTCCGGCGGTTTGGGGTGCGTCTCCACACGGCGGGGCTGTCGATCAGGGAGACGGTCGCCATCTTAGAGGTACTGGGTGTCGATCGCTCTCACGGAGCGGTCTGGAATTGGGTACATACACTGTCTGAAGCCCAGAGCGACCCGCCGACGGCAGCGCCGTCGCGGGTCGCGGTCGATGAGAAACAAATCGAAGTTGACGGTGAGAAAAAGTGGCTCTATGCGGCGATCGACACAGAGTCAAAGTTACTGCTAGAAGTCGATGTCTTCAGCCGCCGCGGGAGTGACCCCGCGGCGGCGTTTTTGCATCGCCTCACCGAGAAACACGATCTCGCCGATGCAGAATTTCTCGTCGATGCTGCGAGCTATTTGACTGCCCTCGCACGTCGTGAGTTGAGCGGTCAGCTCAACTACCGAGAGCGAAACCACATCGAAAAATGGTTTCACACCGTCGTCATGCGAATCGACCGCTTTCACTCGTACTGGCGGGGCAGTCAGGCCAGCGCGAAACAGTGGTTACGACGCTTCAGACACCACTACAACCACGAACGGCCCAATCAAGTGCTCGGCGGCCGAACGCCAACTGATGTGGTGCAGAACTAGACAGTGCCGCTTCATCCACGAGGTCAAGCCCCGTGGCATTTGCCTCGACAGCCTGTAAATCGCGACTTATGTTCGCACTGGATATTGCTTTGATATTGCCCTGGAATCCCTTTGTTGACCCCTCCGTGCCGTGGCGGCCTATTCGAGAGGAGACAGACATACTCTCACCCAGTGTAGCCACACACTCCGACACGGGGCGAGTTGACTACGGGCAGGAATAGGTGATCGTCACACTCGTGAGCAGCCGTACAATCCTCACAGAGCCATGCCTCACTCTCCTGTCTGTAGAGGTGCTCGGTGCAGACGCTCGTCGCGGGGGCACCACACGTCTCGCACTTGATCTCGGGTGGCTCGTTCCGGGCGAGCACGCGAATCGCTCCATAGCCGTGGTCCTGGAGGCCTTCATCTCCCGTGTCACCGTATCCGAGATAGGCGACACGGAGTGACAGCTCGGTCGTCGTCCCGAAGTCGTACTCGTGAGTGAACTCCAATCCCCCCTCGAGGAGTTCCCCGAGAGAGATGTCCATGTCGCGGCGCTCGACCCCGAAGCCGAGCATCGACTCCTCCTCGGTGTACGGTTTCACGTACTCGACGTCGTCGATGGTAAACGAGCTCATATGTCCGCAGCACTCCAGCCAGATGTCCCGCAGGAACTCGTCCAGCGCCGCCAACGTCGTCTCCTGTTCGATCTCGACGTGCATCCAGTAGTCCGTGCGGTAAGCGTCGCCGATAGACAGGTGGAACGTGGGCCGATCACCCGCGTCAACGTGGTCCTGTTTGCAGGATCGGAGATGACGGGTCATCCCTTGTTTAGTGTAGGTCTCCCCACATAGCGTGCAGCGGCCGTCTGTCATATCTTATCGCAGGCAGGGAGTCGTCAAAGGCGTCGGGGAAGGTTCCGGATAATCTCCTTCGATCGTGAATGTGTCGAGCAGGACTAGTGGGGAGTCCTCATAGACAGGGGTCCTCGACAGATTGAGACGGTGACTCGAGGAGAATGCTAGTCTAGCAATCCTAGATCGGCAAGCCGGTCTTCGACCACGTTAAGCGCCTGTTTGGCATCATCAAGCTCTTTACCACTGGTAATGACGAGTTTCCCGCTCCCGAAGAGTAAGACGACGACAGACGGATCATCGAGCCGATAGACGAGCCCTGCGAACACCGAGGGGTGTCCAGGCCTGTCTCTCACCTACAAGTTGAGCCGCAGGAATAGACGGCCTCAGTACTGAGAGCTGACGAGAATACCGATATCTGGCGTCTCCCCCGAGCGCAGGGACCGATTCCAGCTGAAAGCACAGGGCAGCTTGAGCACCCACCGTGACTGATATGCCCCTTGATGTCTCCCTCGGCCTGCCCGAACCCTTCGTAGATCACCGCCGAAAGCGGCCAAGATGTCGCTTTAGAAACTCACGGACTTATGGGTAAGAGACAGAGTATGTTGCCGACCGTCTTGACGGTCTCAAGCTCGAACTGGCCGGTGAGATGTCCACAGACGGTGTTCGCGTGGGGCGAGTCGTCGGTTGTCTCGCAAACGTGATTGATCGAGGTCCCGCCGGCGAGGACCTCGTACAACTCATCGGAGGTGACCGGGCAATATCCACCGAAGAGCCTTGATCACCCCTCCGCAAGCGCCTGCTGGATCGCCACCTCGACCGACGTCTGCTCGATGGGAACGACCGACTGCAGGTCCCGCTCGGGGTCGACCGTCACGGGGTTTCGCATACTCTCGGCCAACGGCCGGGCGATGGCGTACTGGACGTCCGTTGTCAGTCGGAGCCAGTGCGACGAAAGGCCCGGGGACATCACCGGCACCGGCACGATCAGGATCCGCTTTCCCTTCTCCTTGGCGGTCAACTTCAGCAGGGACTCGTAGGACCACACTGTCGGCGCGCCGATGTCGTAGATGCCGCCCCGGGTCTCCTCGATGTCGAGGACGCCGACGAGGTAGGCGACAGCGTCGTCGATACCGATCGGCTGGCACGGCGTGCGCACCCACTTCGGAACCGCCATCACGGGCAGCCGGTCGGTGAGGTCGTCGATGATGCGGAAGCTCGCGCTGCCGGCACCGATGATGATCGCCGCCCGGAGGACGGTCAGATCGAAGCTCCCAGCCTCGAGTACTGACTCGACCTCCCGGCGAGATGCGAGGTGTGGCGAGAGGTCCCGCTCGTCGCCGCTGATGCCACTCATGTAGACCACCCTGTCGACGCCGGCTGCCGACGCCAGCTCCCGGAACCGGCGGGCGTAGGTCCGGTCTAGTTCCGCGAAATTCTCGGCCGTCAGCGAGTGGATCAGGTAGTAGGCCACGTCGATCTCCTCACAGAGCCCCTCTAGCGATGCCGGATCGCCGAGGTCACCCTCGAATATCTCGACATCGTCCGGGAATCTCGACTGGCTCGCGCTCCGGGAGAAGGCGACGACCTCATGGCCGGCCGAGCGCAGGGACTCGACAAGCCGGCCGCCGACGAACCCGGTCGCTCCAACAACGAGGACACGCATTCGTGAATGTACGGGCCGCTACGGCAAGGGTGTTCGGTTGGCGTACTGGAACGGGGGACCGCGGCGGGTCGTGTCCACGCGGACCTCAAGAGGGGCGACGGCGAGCACCCGCTCCAGACGGCTGGTGGCCTCCGACGCCGCTGACAGTATGACCGACGCTGTTCTTTCTTGCTTTTTAAGACAGTACAAAGACGTATCCCTCTTCGGACCCTTATATATCTATGAGCCAAAACGTGGGCACGACTGACCGGCAGCTCAGAACCGCACTCGGGGCAATCTTCGGAATCGGGTCACTCGCCATTCTTGCAAGCGTCGGCTCTCTCCCGACGATACTCTCACCCGTGTTGGGAGTGGTCGCACTCATTCTGCTCGGGACGGCGGCGACAGGAACCTGCGGCCTGTACTCGGTCCTCGGCGTCAGTACGGGCTCGGCAGAGGCAGAGAACTGACGGGAAAAGCAAGGAACCGTCCGGCCGACAAACGGCGTTTGTCAGCCCCAAACGCTCGTAAAGACCGACCGCAAATAGGGGGTCAATGTGTGGGAGTCGGGCGGGACGTTGCTCTTTCGTCAATCAGAGCCACTCTCGGTCACTGCTGATATCCGGATGCCCGGACACTAGCTGGGGCGGCTGTCAGACTATCTCCCCAGCCCTCAGGCCGTATCAGCAACCGGTACGGCCACTTCGTTCCGTCGCAAGAACGGCGGTGTCCATGGGTCGTTATACCGGAGCAGAGAGGGTGAACCGACCTGTTCGACGTCTTTGCGTTCGAGCGTGGAGAGAAGGTTTCGTTCCCTCCGTGTCACCCGCCACTCCGGAGCGTACCAAGAGAAGCGGTCCACGACGACCGTCTTGGATGGCTCGGTAACCAGTTCGACGTTCGGGTCCGTCGGTTCCGGGGCGGCTTCGGAATCGTACTCCGATGGCAGATAAAACGCCATCCGTAGCTCATCAGCATCACTCCGAGCCGACTCCGACCGAACAGGAGTCGTCATCTGAACCGATGTTCCTCCCTGCGTCTCGACGGGTGCCGTCATAGAGATCGATTCCTCGCCCTGGTTGGCTCCCGAAATGTATCTGAAGAGTCGGCGGAACGCCGTCCGCTGAATTGACGCCGACGTCTCGACGAGAACCATCTGTGGATAGTGGCGGAGTTCAAAACCGTTTAGCGTTCCTACCCGCTCATACGGTACCGACTCAGCCTTTCGAGTCGAGTAAATACCCCACCCGATCCAGCCAGCAAACAACGTGGCACCGCCGACGATTACTGCCTTCGTGAGCGTTCGCATACGATAGGTTCGCGTTCCACACGCATGAACAGCCCGTCCAGGGAGTGGTAGCGAAGAGTGACGGGCTGGACACGTTCGATAGAGCTGCTACGTACATTCACTGTGGATGGATTGTGAGTGCCGAGGCCAGCTCTCCAGCCACACGACCGCGAGGGGTACTGAACAAAGAATCGGGAATTGGGGAATCGCCCCAACGACCTGTCGAGCGGGACAGTCGTACTCGAAGAGCGATGCGAGGACACTCGCTGAATAGCGGCTTCGCCGGTCGCAGAACTCCTCAGCCGCAGTCCGTCGTTTCCGCTCTCATACTTGCTGGGCCTTCCGAACGCCTCCAGTGTCTCGGACGGACTCGTCGAAGCGGTCAAGGAGAGCGTCGCGTCCGGAAACCGGATGTGCGTACAGGCAGCGCCGGGTCCACGAGGAAGCTCGACACCGGGGATACGTACAGCATACCATGACCAACCACAGACGTATCTACGAGCCGATTGTATTGCAAACAGAACATTGTCCACGAAAAATCCGACGGTGACCGAAGTCGAACAGCAGACGTCTGCGCGTGACACCCGGCTCCGACTGTGGAATGCTGTCATGGCTGTCCTCCACTTTCTCCAGGGGCTAGCGATGGTTATCCTGGCCGAGAACGTCCTGTGGCCGGTTACGCGAACCAGATACGGGTTCAACCCCGAAACCGAGACGATCTTCCCGGAGACGGTTTCGTTCGTCGACGCCAACCTCCCGCTGCTCGTGGCGGGATTCCTCTTCATCTCCGCGTTCGCACACACCATCATCGCGACCGTCCGGTACGACAAGTACGTCGCGTATCTCGACAGAGGGATGAATCCCTACCGCTGGTACGAGTACTCAGTGAGCGCCTCGCTGATGATCGTTGTAATCGCCATGCTGGCCGGCGTTTGGGACCTCGGGACCCTCGTAGCACTGTTCGGACTCGTTGCGGTGATGAACCTCGCCGGACTCCTGATGGAGCAACGCAACGAATCGACCGACGAAACCGACTGGACACCGTTCTGGGTGGGTTCCATCGCCGGTATCGTACCCTGGATTGTCATCGCAATCACGTTCGTCGGTACGGTGACGGCCAGCGGCGGAGAATTCCCCGAGTTCGTCATCTACATCTACGTCTCGATTTTCGTCTTCTTCAACCTCTTCGCGCTGAACATGGCCCTGCAGTACTTGGAACTCGCACGATGGAAGGACTACCTCTTCGGCGAGAAGACGTACATCGTTCTGAGTCTGGTAGCCAAGTCCGCCCTCGCGTGGCAGGTGTACTTCGGCACGCTCAACTCCCCGATCTGAGCGTCGAAGACGTGGGTGACCGACGCGGATTCGTCCGCCTTGGAAGGCAGCGTGTGTTACCTTCCGCGATTCGTTGCTACGTATCTTCCTGTGAACGATTTAAGTAATCCTCGACCCCTCGCTCCCGACCGGCCTCTCCGACGGTCGACAGAGTGCGTCGACGGGCGCGATGGACCCCACGGCGACGATCCACAGCACCCACACGTCCCAGCAACGAGAGCAGGATGTTCGGTCGTCGGCCGCGTTCGTCCGATAGGCGACCCAAGATGGGTGCACCGATGAACTGGAACAACGAGTACATGGCAATCAGCAGACTCCCGACGAACTCGTTGCCACCGAAACATTTGGCATCGGGATGACCGGAATGAGGATTTCGAACCCAAGCAGGTCGATGAAGACGACGAGCAACAGCGTCCCGACGGCGCGCCGCCGAGTTATTCCGGGGATCGAACGCTCCCGGGTTGGCCACGGGGTCTCGATTCTCACGAGGAGACTCTCTTAGTCCCTACGGCACTCGCGATCAGAGGATCCGCAGTCGGTAGCCTTCGGCGACCGACTCGTCGGTGATGCGCCCCGTCTCGACGGCTGCTGTCAGGACCTTCGAGACGAACTCCTTCGGAACACGAACGCCAATGAAGTCAGCCCCCTCCCGGACTGTCCTCAGCCGTGCCATCGTCTTCTCGGTCCCGTCGTCGTTGTAGATGCTGCCGGCTTTCTCGCCGTCGCGACGGAAGCGGAGTGTCACGTCAGTGGGTTCGATCGTCTCGAAGTTCACCTCGAACTCGTCTTCTTCAATCCGGACGAGCAGGAGACCGGCCTGTTCGGTGACTGTCGTTCGCATGCACCCCGTTGTGGTGTTATGGCCTTACGCGTTTGTTCTCACACGGGGACGGCTTCGTCGTGCCGAGCGGGCGTCCCTCTCGACCACCGCTAGGAAGAGTTACCCATGTAATCAAAAACCGCCCGAATATCAAAATACCGACCATTAATCCACTTCCGAGTGCTAGCTCACCTATGAGTGAATCAACTGACGAACCGACAGGAGTCGCACGAGAACTGGACGAGAGCGGCCTCGGCCCCGGGGCGATGGCAGCAATGGGCTCCGTTGCGCTCGCTCTGTACTACTACTACGTCCGTGGTGAAAAACAGCGAGGGCAGTTCGTCGGGCTGTGGCCGGCGACGATACTTGGTCTCGCCGTCTACCTCAAGCTGGACCAGATGAAACAGATGTTACAAGACTCCGGGAACTGAGGGCGAGGTGCCTCTGGCGACCCACAGTGCTTCGGGCCGAGGTGATGGTGTTTTGGCTGTCGACCTCCTGTAACACGTAATGAGTGAACTCCCAGAAACCCTCGCGGGTGTGTCCGACGTCGACTGTACCGGACTACAGGCTCTGGTCACGGGGTCGACGAGCGGAATCGGCCGCGCCGCCGCGCTGGCGCTCGGCCGACTCGGCGCGGACGTCGTCGTCCACGGCCGGGACCCACAGGCCGGCGCGGCGGTGGTCGAGGAACTCTCCCGGACTGGTGCCGACGCGACGTTCGTCCAAGCGGACTTCGCGGATCTCGATGCGGTCCAAGATCTCGCGGTCGCTGTGCGCGAAGAGACCGAGGGGCTCGACCTCCTCGTCAACAACGCCGGCGGGCTGTTCCGGAACGGAGGGCTGACCGACGCTGGCGTCGAGTACACCTTCCACGTCAACCACCTGTCGCCATACCTACTGACGACCGAGTTGCTCGGCCACCTCCGCGAGGGCGCCCGGATCGTCACGACCGCCTCCGGCGCTCACAAGGGGGCCTCGCTGGATCTGGACCGGGTGCGGGGTGCCGACCGATACACCGGATTCAAGGCATACAGCCACTCGAAACTCGCGAACGTCCTGTTCGCCACGGAACTCGCCAGACGACTCGACACAACCGGTCGCGAGGTCACCTCCAATAGCATCCACCCGGGCGCGATTCCAGGGAGTGGATTCAGTCGGTTCCTCCCTGGCTCGCTCCCAGGCCTGTTCCAGCGACTCGAAGCGGTCCCCGGGGTGACGTCTGTCGCCGACGGGGCCGCAGAGATCCTGTTCGTCGCCGTCTCGCCACGCGCTGCGGAGGTATCCGGGCGGTACTTCACGAACCAGCGGCCGCGTACCCCCTCAGAGGCCGCCCGGGACGGCGAGGCTGCCCGGCGACTCTGGTCGGAGAGCGCAACGCTACTCGGCATCGAGGAGCCACTGGCGGAACGCGACCGACAGCCCGTCGCGGCCGGCGATGGGACAACCCCGGGTGACGTCTGACTCCCCCAGCATGAGTCACGACCGTATTCACGCACGGGAGCCCGCTCACCACCGTGATCGGTGGTCGGTCGGGACTATCGCGTCGGTCGCACAGCGGGACGGCCACTGTGTCGTCACGGTCACCCCCGAGGAGGGCAAGACCATAGACCTCGTCATCACGCTTGCCGTTCGCGACCTGTTCGTGAGTCGGCTGGATATCGACGAGGAGGAGTCACCCGTCGGCGAGCGTGTCTGGTACCGGAAACACGGCGGTCACACGTCCCAGTCATAGACCTGGGATACGTTTCTCACGATCACATCCACGGCTTTCCGACCGCCTGGGAGCGTTTCCCAGACGGTCAGTGGCCCGACACAGTTCGACGAAACCCGACAGGGGTGTTCCGGCTTCAAAATCAGCCGACCACTAAGCGGCGCCGGCCCGGCGGCGCTTAGCTTCCTCGGCTACGCACTCACACCGCTGCTTTCACTGCTGGGATCTGGTGATTCGGGACGCGCAGCGCGTGTAACAGAGGTTCACCCATTCGGGGTTTTTCAGGGGGGAATGTTACCTGCCCAGCGAGTTCGTGTTCAATCACGCGACTCCAACTGCTGCTGAGTGCGTCTTGACTCGTCTCCCCCCACTTGACGATCGGCATTACGTAAGCGTAGTTGTGCGCGTATAGCAGCTCGAGGCAGGTGCTGTTGTAGAAGCCGCGGTCGAGGTAGACGGCCTTGACCTGCGCGTCAAGTTGGGGTGATAGGATTTAGTCCCCAGTCGCCGCGCAGTTGTTTGGGCCGAGTTCCAGTTCTGTCGTCGCCGCCTCATCGGCGGCGTCCCGGCCGACATTGATATCGATAATCCGCTCGTAATTCGGTGGCTTCTCCGGGAGGGCTGCGGTGAGTTGGCGCACGAACGTCTCGCGGTCGACGTTCAGCAGTTCGAGTTCTGTGCGCACCTGGCCGATGGTCGTCGAGACGGGTTCACCGGGGGTCACGTCGGTCGTCCCGTCGGCTCCGATGGAGAAATGGCCCGGCAAGACGGTGACCGAGTCGGGTTCGGCTAGCAGCGTCCGGTGAAGCGACTCGTAGAGCAGTTTTGCACCGGCGTCGGCATCACTGTTGCCGAACTGCAGTTCGGTACGGCCGACCGAGTCGACGAACAGCGTGTCGCCCGTCAGGACCGCCTCGTCGTCCACGAGATAGCTCACGATTTCGGAGGTGTGGCCGGGCGATGGGACGGTCTTGATATCGTGGTCGCCGACCGCGACGACATCGTTTCGCTCCAGCGGCCGGTAGTCGTAGACGACGCCGCGATCGGCTGCGTCGGCTCCGAGATAGTAGGTTGCGCCGACGTGGTCGGCGAGTTCGCGCCCCCCCGAGACGTGGTCGGCGTGGACGTGCGTATCGAAGACGAACTCGATCGAATAGTCTCGCTCGGAGGCCGCTGCGGCTACCCGTTCGACGTGTCGCGTCGGATCGACGACGGCCGCCAGGGACGACGCCGGATCGCCGATCAGGTAGCTCAGACAGCCCTTCGCACGCCGCTGGAACTGGACGATTTCGACGTCACTCGCCGTCGGTATCTCGACGACATCGTACACTTCGCTCCAGCCTTCCATGCCGTCCTCGACGACGGTGACGTTCTCGTAGCCGGTGTCTTGGAGTTGTTTGGCGATGTCGAACGACGAGATGCCCTTCGCACAGATGGTGACGATCTCGTCGTCCGGTGTGAGTCCCGTCCGCGACCGAAACTCCCCGGCGTCGAACTCGGAGTCGGGGTCGTACGTGTACTGGATCGCGTCCCGGATGTGCCAGGCCTCGTAGCTCTCCTCGGGACGGGTGTCCAGCAGCGTGAAGGACTCTCCCATGTCGATCCTTTCTCGAAGCCGTGAGGCTGTGATCGTCTCGACCATATCGAATGGATAGACACCGCGTGAGGTTATAGCCCAGGTCGTTCCATGTCAGCAACCGGTCGGCGATCGTGTTCTGCAGCACCTCGCTGGTTACTTCGTAGATCTCGTTGAGCTTGGCGTCCCAGTAGAACCGCTCGACCAGGGAAGTCCGTGTCTTGTGTCGTTTCTGCGACGTTGAGGATGTGGACGGTCGCGTTGTACACGCTCGTGACTGCGGCGAGCCGGGCGATCGGCAGGCTGCTGGCGCTCGCCGAGTACTACGACGTCGACGAGGTACTCGTCGGGATGACCGTCCTCGCGTTGGGAACGAGTCTGCCGGAACTCAGCACTCACCTCGTCGCGTCACTCGGAATACTCTCCGGCGTCCTCGACTACCAGGTCACCTCGGCCGTCGTTATCGACGGGAACACCGGCTCTTCGACCGCCAGCAATTCCTCCTCGTCGGCGTTCTTCTCATCGGATATGGGACGGTTCACCTTTCTCGGGCGTTCGTCTACGAGACCTATCTGCCGATGCTGGGCGCGATCAGTGTGACGATGCTGCTTGCCTGGGATGGGACGATTAAGAGACGGCCTGCATGCGGGTGAGATAACCCGGTGACGTCACTTCTCGAGGAACGCCTCGACGAGCTTTTTCTCGGCGGAACGGAGGTGCTGGTGATAGGTGGACCGAACGATGTCCATCGACTCGGCGAGCGTGTCGCCGGAGGTGCCACGGGGCCACTCGTAGAACCCGCTAGCGTGGGCCCTCCGGAGCGCCGTCGTCTGGCGATCGGTCAGTCGGTTGAAAAGTTCGGCCTCGTAGTCGCGTCTGGTCCGGCCGGGCGGTTCGGCCTCGCGGTACGCGAGCAGTTCCACCCGGCTGTAGACGTCCTCAAACCGGTCTGTGACTTGGCGGACGTCGACAGTCGACGGGAATTCGACCCGTATGTGCGTCTGCCCGTCATCGACAGTCAGTTCCTTGATTTTGCCGCCAAAATCGGCCAGCACGGAGACCATCGGTGGGTCGGCGACGACGAACTTGAACCGTGCGGCGTCGCCGTAGTCGGTGAGATGTGTCGCCATCCGGACATCCGGGTGATCGCCGGCCGACGCTAACACGTCGGAGGGACTGGTTCCGCTCACGTCGAAGAAGACGGCGGTAGTGCCGTCCCGTTGCTGGATGGAACTGTGGTACTCCATCCGGGAGTCCAGGGTAGCCGAGATGTCGACGAAGAAGGCGTCGGCGCCAGCCACATCGAATTCCAGTTTCGTGACGCGGTCGGCGGTGAGTGATTGCCGGATTTCTCGGATGTGGATCGCCGTCGAGATGGTGGTGCCCAGCGCGCGCAACACGGCTGTTTCGGGGTCGTCGAAGACGTGCGTCTCGGCGACGTAGACGTGCAACACGCAGTAGAACGCGTCGTTGTGCACCAGCGGGATCGCGGCGACGGCACCGGACTGGTCGCCACACACCTCCCGATGCAACGATCCCGCCGGCAACGTCGAGACATCGGCCACCGTCTGGATCTCGGTGGTTTCGGCGGCACGAGCGGAGGGATCGTCGCTCTGCAACGGGATAGAGGCGTCGTCGGGGAATCGGTCCGCACCGGCCCACTCGCCAACCACCAGGTCGTCGGTGACTCTGTCCTTGTCGCCGGTCCACGCGAGGTCATAGAAGTCCACCCCGCAGATACCTTCACAGACCCCGAGCTTGACTTCCGCCCGTGACTCGCCGCGGTTGACAGCGCCTGTGACCGCCTCGAACAGCCAGTTGACACGCTCCAGTAGCTGTTCGGAACTATGGGATTCGGTGTCCGTCTCTAGTGGTGAAGGCAATGGTTTCCCCTCCTGTTTGCTGTCCGTCGTTCCAGCCTCCGGATACATTAACCCGGGATATTTTTACTGTCACCGATATTTGTTGTTAAACGAGTAACAAGCAAATCTCCCCGGATCGATGGATCTACCGGATCGTCAAACAACTTCGAAAAGGACTGCCAGAGGAGGCGGTGGCGCGAACCACTCGCGCCACCAGCCTC
>ENA-ORCS01000847-ORCS01000847.1-marine-metagenome-genome-assembly--contig:-NODE-847-length-16208-cov-3.458682_pt1 | contig 16208 bp, 15 predicted proteins | sample MGYA00237781_ERZ508513 | MGnify/ENA primary metagenome ERZ508513 (study PRJEB26184, sample SAMN06268793) | marine metagenome | isolation source: Eden Landing Ponds, San Francisco, CA, USA | place...
AACAAACCGCTCGGGTACACCTGCGGGCTGTCGAACGACGACGAGAAGCGCGTCCTCGAGATCGAGATCCCGGCCACGGGCGAACCGGGCTGGCACTTCATCGACGCCTATCCCACGCTGTTCGAGATGCGCGACGACGAACCCGAGTTCGCGATCCGCCCGCACCTCTCGTATCTCGACAACCACCCCGTTCGTCCGCTCCCGGCGCTGCACTTCGCGTTCGAAGTCACCGAGGAGTGACGGGCGGTCGCCGCGGTCACGTCGACCGGGACCGTGGTCGACGCGAGCCGGTCGGCCCGGACCACGACCGCAGCGTGAGCAGGCCGACCGGGACCACGACCCATAAGTCCACCCAAGACACATCTCACCGAGAGGGATAGCCCATGTCCGACCCCATCCTGGAGGCCGAGGGGCTCTCGAAGTCGTTCGACGGCGTCACCGCGAACGACGGCCTCACGCTCTCGTTCGACCGCGGGGAGTGTCACGCCATCATCGGTCCCAACGGGTCGGGCAAGACCACGTTCTTCCATCTCGTCACCGGCTTCTACGACCCCGACGCTGGCACCGTCCGATTCGACGGCGAGGACGTCACGGGAGCGTCCCTCGACAGCCTGGCCCGTCGTGGACTCGTGCGGACGTTCCAGGTCGCCTCGCCGTTCGGCGGGCTGACCGTCCGGGAGAACCTCCTCGCGACGTTCTCGACCAGTCACCGGTTTACGGACCGGATTCAACGGTCCCGGCGTGACCGGGCAGACGAGGTGCTGTCGCGACTCGGGCTCGACGGCGTCGCCGACCGCGCCGCCAGCGACGTCTCGGGCGGGCAGCAACAGCTCCTGGAGCTGGGCCGGGTCCTGATGCTCGACCCGAACTGCGTGTTGCTCGACGAACCGACGGCGGGCGTCAATCCGACGATACAGGAACAGGTCCTCGCCGTGCTCCGCGAACTGAACGCCGAGGGGGTGACGGTCGTCGTCATCGAACACGACATGAGCGTCGTCGAGAACCTCGCCGACCGGGTCACGGTACTGGACGACGGGCGAGTACTCACGCAGGGGAGTTTCGGGGCCGTCACCGACGACAGCCGGGTACAGGACGCGTACTTCGGCTACGGGACCGAGAGCAGTCACGACGCCGCGGCGGCGCCTGCTACCGGGAGTGACCGCCGGACCGACGCGACCCCACCGGAGTCGGAGATCGACCTCGACGCCGGTACCGAGGTCGGGTCGACGTTCGCCGGGGACACCGGCGCGGACGGACCCAGACTCGTCGCACGGGACGTCGTCGCGGGGTACGGCAACCAGGTCGTCGTCGACGGCGTCTCGGTGGAGAGTCGCGACGGCGTGACCTGTATCTTCGGCCCGAACGGGTCGGGCAAGTCGACGCTGCTGAAAGCGCTGGCCGGTGTCGTCCCGGTCAGAGCCGGGACGGTCGAGTACGGCGGCCGGTCGATCACCGACCTGGCGCCACACGAGGTCGTCGAACGGGGGATCACGACCGTCCCACAGAACGAGCGGGTGCTCGGGGGACTGACCGTCCGGGAGAACCTGCAACTCGGAGCCACGACCGTCTCCGACGGGGACGTGGCCGAGGCACGAATGACGGAAGTCCTGAACCTGTTCCCGCCGCTGGAGGCGTCGCTCTCGGATCCCGCGGGGTCGCTCTCGGGCGGTCAGCAGGTGATGCTGGCGGTCGCCCGCGGGATGATGACCGGGGCCGACGTCTACCTGCTCGACGAACCGCTCAGCGGCCTCGCACCCGCCGTCGCCGAGGACGTGTTCGAGGTCGTCGAGACGCTCGTCGACGCCGGCACGCAGGTGGTGATGGTCGAACAGCAGGTCCGGGCGGCCCTCGAGGTGGCCGACTACGTCTACGTCCTCGCCCAGGGTGAAACCCAGTTCGAGGGGACGCCAGCCGAGATCCGCGACGAGGACGAACTCCTGGAACTCTACCTGGGGATCGCCTGACGTCCGGCACAGTCCGAGCGCGAGTGTTCGACCTGCCCCGGGAGGCAGTCCGGTGAGCGAACTCCGCCGGCCCGGTCGGGTGGTTCCCGATACCCAGGAACCGAGAACTGACACCAGATATATCCCCGAATTGATTGTACACTCGATCATGGACGAGACAGACCTGTCAGCCGACCTCCGGGAGAAGATGGACCGACACCGCCAGGGAGAGGCGGGCACGAGCGGGTCGCTCGTGCCGAGTGCCGGCAAGGGGTACGTCGGGGACACGGTCACGCTGCAAGGCCGGAACCTCGCGCCGGAGTGTGAGTACGAACTCGTCTGGCACAGCACCGACGGTTCGTGGGGGGTGCTCAGGGCCCACGAGATCGTCGGCCCGCAGTACCGCCCCCGGACCGAGACGATCGCGACCGTGACGACCGACGAGACCGGGGCGTTCGACGAGGCGTGGACGGTCCCGCAGGACTACGGCGGCGGCCACCGCATCGAACTCTGCCGGGACGGGGAGACGGTCGCCGACGCCGACTTCGAGATCGTCCCGTGGTTCGACGTCGACCGCACCGAGGCGCCGCTGGGGGAGGCGTTCGTCGTCACCGGCTACGGACTCGGGCCGAACGTCTCGACGAACAACTACCAGATAGCCTGGGACAACGGCTACGTCGGGTTCGTGACCGGCGTGATGAACCGTGGGACCGCCACCGCCGAGGTCAGGGCAGTCGGCCCGCCGGGCGAGCACATCCTCCAGGTGTGGCGCAACTACCGCGGCGTCCCCTACGTCACGAACAACACGCAGTCGCCGCTGGGACCGGTCGCGGGCGGGCGCCAGTCGGTCTGGACGGTCGAGGTGACCGAACCGGAGACGCGGCCCGAGCCCGCCTGGGTCGACCCCCTCCTCGAGGAACACCCGATCGAGGCCCACTACCCGGAGATAGACGAGGACACCGACGCGACGCTCCAGGTCAGTCCCGAGTACGGCCAGGCCGGGACGGACGCCATCATCACCGGCGAGGGCTTCCCGGGCGACACCGAGGTCGACCTGCTGTGGTACCAGCACGTCGGTGAGGGGATCCGGGGGACTGACGTCGTCCCGCGACCCAAACGCGACGTGTTGCCGACCGTGAGGACCGACGGCGACGGACGGTTCCAGGTCGACGTCGAGATCCCGGTCGCGGAGGGGTCGACCCGGCCGATCGTCGCCGAAGTCGACGGCCGCGAGGTCGCCGTCACCGGGTTCATGATGCAGCCCGCGATCGAGACGTTCGAACCCACGAGCGGGCCCGTGGGGACCGAAATCGAGATCGAACTCTCGGGTATCGGGTGGACCAACTACGAGAACTCGCCGTTTTTCGTCTACGACAACCAGCTGCTCGGGTACGGCTGTGGGACCAGCGACGACTACCACAGCACCACCGTCCGGACGGTCCTGCGCGCGGCGGGCGAACCCGGCTACCACTGCATCGACGTCTACCCGTCGCTGTTCCGGATGCAGGAAGACGAACCCGAGTTCGAGGTCAAACCTCACCTGTCGTATCACGACAACCACCCCGTGCGTCCGCTGCCGGCCTGTCACATGGTGTTCGAAGTCACCGAGTAAATTACCCCACCCTACTCGCTTGTGCTTTCGCCGGGGTCGGAAGCCCGGCGCTCCTTGAGGGTGGGGCCTCCACCTCGAATTAGGTGAGTTCCCACCGACTGGGAGGCCACCACCCCTTTTTACATTTGGTGCGGTGTACCGTCGAAGTATGGCAGAAGATTCGATCTACAACAAGCACCTCGACGTGTTCCTCCTGTGGGCCTGTCGGGAGACTGGCGTCATAGAGGAGTTGCTGGACGGGCCCGTGGCGGCCTCGGAGGTCGCGGCAGGTGCCGGTGTCACCGACCGTGCGGCGACCGTCTCGCTGGCGGCGCTGGCCGAGATGGGCTACGCCGAACAGTCCGACGACGGCTACGAGGCGACGGCGGCACTCGACGGCTTCCGCCCGGAGACGGACGTGCTCGAACGGGGGATCCTCCCTCACCGTATCGACTCGCTGGACCACTACATGGACCTGCCCGAACTGATGGAGACGGGCGAGGCCCCGGAACACACCGAGGCGGGGCTCCGGCGGTACATGGCTGCGATGGCGACCATCGACGACACGACGGTGCGAAGCATCGTCACGACCGCCGAACACGCACACCCTCGCCCGGAGCGCGTGCTCGACGTCGGCGGTGGCCCGGGCAAGATCTCCGAGGAGTTCGCCCGGCGCGGTGCGGACGTGACCACGCTCGACATTCCGCCGGTCGTCGACCTGCTCGAGTCACACCACGCCGAGGCCGGCCTGGACGTGGTCGCGGGCGACGCCCGTGAATCGCTCCCCGAGGGGTTCGACCTCGTGGTCAGCGCGCGGATGATACTCTCCTTTTCCCCCGAGGAACTCGGGGCGTACTTCGAGAACGCGTTCGACGCGCTCGAACCCGGCGGGACGTTCATGTGTACCGAACGGGTCTGGGACCGGTCGGAGATCGCCACCAACTTCGCGGTCCACATGCTGACGGTCTCGCCCAACGGTCACATGTACACCGAAGCCGAATACCGGGAGGCGCTCGAAGCGGCCGGGTTCGTCGACACCGCTGTGCGGGAGGTCCCCGACACGCCCTTCCAGGGGATCATCGGCCACAAACCCGACTGAGTCGCGCCTGGAGGCCGTTACGTCCCGCCGGTCGACGGTCACAGTGACAGGACGAGGTCGGTCGACGGTCACAGCGACAGGACGGGGTCAGTCGTCTTCCGCCCGCGACGAGTCCCGGTCCCACACAGACCTCGTTTCCCCGTTCAGCCGGTCGACCAGGGCCGCCGCTTTACCCGGGAGCGAGACCAGTCCGCCGGGACTCTTGAGGACGACGAGCAGGAGTACGACCCCGCCGACGACGTCCTGGAGTTCGGGGAACTCGACCGCCCGCCTGCCGAGTTCGCTGATGATCTCCAGGGCGAACGCCCCCACGATCGGCCCGGCGACGGTCCCGATCCCCCCGATAGCGGCCGGCAGGACGATGTCGATGCTGACGAGGACGCCGAACACCATCCGGGGGCGGATCGACGGGAAGTACATCGCCCAGAAGGCGCCAGCCCACGCGGTGAAAAACGCGCTCAGGGCGAGTGCGAACAGTTTGTAGCGAACGGTCGGGATACCGACAGCCCGGGCGGCGTCTTCGTCGTCGCGGATCGCGTGGAGGTAGAGCCCGGTCTGTGACCGCGATAGCAGGACCGCGACGAGTGTGACCACGGCCAGAAACGAGAGGACGATGTAGTAGTAGGGGAATCGCCCGGAGAACTGGAACGCCCCGAGACCGAACTCGGCGCCGTAGGCGTCCGGCAGTGGCTTGACGACCCCGCTCGCGCCGCCGACTGCGTCGACGTTGACGAACAGGTAGAGCAACAACTCGGCGAACGCGAGCGTGACGAGAACGAAGTAACTCCCGCTGATGTCGTACCGGAAGGTCACGCCCCCGAGACAGAGCCCGTAGCCCGCGGCGACCACTCCCCCGGCGAGCATGCCGAGCCACGGAGAGACCCCGAACTCGCGGGCCAGGACGAGCGGGGTGTAGGCCCCGAGCCCGAAGAACGCGGCGTGGCCGAGCGAGAACTGGCCGGCAAAGCCCGAGACGAGGTTCCAACTCTGGGCGGCGGTGGCCCACACGAGCGCGAGGATCAGCGCCTGCAGCGACAGGACGCCCCCGAGACCGACCCCGAACACCCGTACGTCGAGTGCCTGGGGCAACACCGCCAGTAGCGCGAACGCGCCGACGAACAGGACGGGCGTCGCGTACCACCGGTCGCTCACCGTCCGGAATGACGCGACGACGCCCCCGAGCAGGTGGGCGATCCGGTCCGGAGGACTGTCACGGTCACGCATCGATCTCACCGCCGAACAGACCGGTCGGTTTGAACACCAACAACCCGACGAAGACCACCAGTATCAGCACCTTGTAGTACGTGCCCGGCAGGAAATACGACCCGAAGACGTGGAGTAACCCGACGAGGAGGCCACCGACGACCGTCCCCGGGATCGACCCGAGCCCGCCCAGTACCACGACCACGAACGCGATCGTCAGGTAGGTGTTCCCGAGGTACGGGTCGAACGGCTGGACGAACGTGACGAGCGCGCCGGCGAGGCCGGCGAGACCGGCGCCGAGACCGAAGGTGAGTGCGTCGACCCGTTCGACGTCGACGCCGGCGTAGGCGGCACTCACTCTGTTGTCTGCCGTCCCGCGGATCGCCCGTCCGGTGTGTGTCCGGTGGAGCACGACCCAGACCGCCGCGAACGTCGCGGCGGCGACGACGAGCGCGTAGAGTTGTCCCCTGATGACGTACACCCCGCCTACCTCGATCGACCCGAGATCGAGGTCGAGATGACGGGGTGTCGGACCGAACGTCGCTTCGACCGTGGCGATGATAACGATCGAGAACGCGATGGTGACGAGCAGGCGGCTTGACTGCCGTTCCTCGACGAGGGGCGCGATCGCCGACCGCTGGATCGCGACGCCGACACCGAACATGAGCACGCCCGCGACCGGGACGCCCAGAAACGGCGACAGCCCGTGCTGGGCGACCACCCAGACGGTGTACATCCCGACGACGATGAACGCACTGTGTGCGATATTGACGACGTCCATGACACCGAAGATGATAGTGAGACCGACCGAGACGATCGCGTAGATCCCTCCCAGCAAGACGCCCAGTACGAGGAGCTGGACGAAGATCGTCGGGTCGAGAAAGAGCGGATTCGGGATCGTATCTACCTCCGTTCCTGTGTCGGGCCGACAGTGTCGCCAGCGAGACCCGTAGTACTACCGGTCAATTCGACACGAGCGTGTCCGCGTTCACCTCGGAAGCTGCGAACTCCTCGGGGTAGACGGTGGCGATCTCGAGATCCTGGACCTGGGCCGTCGTCGCCAGCGCGTTGGCGTTCTCGCCGTCCTCGCGGAACGTGATCGGCGGCATCGCCATCACGTGGTCGCTGACGGTCAACTCCCCCAGCGCCGCGTTCAGCGGCTCGGGGTCGGCCGTCCCCGCCTGTTCGAAGGCGGCGGTCATCACCTGGGTAGTCGCGTAGGACATCCCCTGGTTCGAGGCCATCGGGGCGGTGTCGTAGGTCTCCGCGAACCGCTGGCTGAGCTGGCGGACCCGCTCTTCCGACCGGTCGAGTCGGAACCCTGTCGAGAGCGACCCCTCGATGGGGTCGCCGATCTCCTGGAAGTTCTCGGCAGTAAAGCCCGCGCTGGCCGCACCCGAGAAGACCGGGGGCCAGTAGTCCTGGTCCTGCATCGAACCGATCAGTCCCATGAACTGCTGTGGGAAGACGGTGGGAAAGAGGATGTCGGGGTCGGCCTCGCGGAGCGACGTCACCTGCGTGTCCGCAGTCCCGCCGAACCCGATCGTCTCTTCCGTGACGAGTTCCAGGCCCGCCTCCTCGATGGCGGTACGCAGCCCCTTCGCGATCGACTGGCCGTAGGTCGTGTCGATGTAGAAGAGTCCGGCCGTCTCGGGTTCGAACCCCGCCGCCTGGGTCGCCGCCAGCGTGTGGGTGACCGTGTTCCTGGCCATCTCCCTGGAGTTGGGCTGGGTCCGGTAGACGTACTCGAACTCCCGTTCCTGGAGGATCGACGCGGCCGTCGAGACGTCGATGACGAACGGTATCCCCTGGCGCTCGGCCGCCGTCGCCGCGGCACTGGTCACTCCCGACGAGTACGTCCCCGTCAGGATATCCGCGCCCTCCTCTGCGAGTTCGCGGACTGCCTCGCCCGCCCGCGAGGGGTCGTTGGCGTGGTCGCGCTTGAGTACCGTCACGTCGGCGCCACCCATCGACTCGATCCCGCCGTTTTCGTTCGCAACCGTCGCCGCCAGGTCGACCGCCTGGTAACACCGCGTGCCGGTGTAGGAGGTGCTCCCGGTCAGCGGGTGTATCGCCCCGATGACGACCTCGTCGGGAGCGTTCCCCGACGTCGTCGCCGTCGGTGTGTCTGCCTCGCCCGGAGTGGCAGTGTCGTCGTTTCCGTTCCCGTCTCCGTTTCCGCTACCGTCGTCGTTCCCGTTCCCGCTACCGTCTCCGTCCCCGCCACCGTCGGCGGTGTCCTCGCCGTCCGATCCACCGAGGCAACCGGCGAACGAGAGGGCCGTGGCCGTCGCTCCGGCCGCGAGAAAGCGTCGCCGCGACGTCCCCACTGCCCTGTGGCGTCGACCAGATTCGCCTGTCTCGTCTCTCCGGTCGCTGGTCCGGTCTGAGTCTGACATATACGTTCGTCTACCCCCTGGGTATATAAACTACTTCCGGATATTCCTACTTTTGCGGAACCCTGTATTCGAACAATAACGTGATTTCGGGGATCGTGTGATGCGAACGTTAACGTGATTCTGGTGTGCGAACGTTAACGTGAACAGTCAAGTATCCGGCGGTCGAAGTCCGGGTATGCGCGGACCGGCCGAGAAGGAACTCGACCCGGCGGTGTCGACGCTGTTCGTCAGCGCGATCCACGAGGAACTATCCCGGTACGACGGCCAGCGGGTCGGCGAGCCACGCCCCTGTCCGAACTGTGGGAGCGACGAACGCCGCAAGAACGGCTATCAGAACGCCCCGAAGACGGTCGCACGCCTCGTCACTACCGACGGCATCGCCGACGTCGGCGCACGGATCCAGCAGTACGAGTGTACGGCCTGCGGGCGCTCCTATCAGGGAGAGCTCTCGGAACTGTTCTACGACGGCTGTGACTACGCGAAACCCGTCGTCGACTGCTGTCGCTTCCACGCCCGGGACCACACGCCCACAGCCTGCGAGCGACTGCTCCGGCGGCGCTACGGCCTGCAGGTCCACCGCGACACCGTCGCCCGCTACGCCGACCGCTTCGACGACGAACGGGAGTGGCACGCCGTCGACATCGCCGGCTACACGTACTCGCTCGATTTCCTGTCGTTCCTGTTCGGCGAGGGGGACGGAGACGAACCCGCCTTCGTTATCAGGCGCTCGCGGGCTATCTGGTGACAGGTGCTCGAGGTTCCCCGCCGTCCACGCTCAGTCGATGAACTCCTCGCGGAGGTCCTCGGGGAGGGTTTCGAGGACGTCGTCGCCGGGGGCCCGTTCTATCGCTTCGGCGGTCAGTTCCGCGTAGTAGCGGTACTTCGTGTGGGTCTCCTCCTCGCCCCAGTCGCTGCCCATGTACGCCAGTGGGTTCGCGTCCGGCGAGAGGATGCGCCCGTCGAGGCCGTCGTTCGTGACGTAGGCGTGTTCGACGTTCCCGAAGTAGTACGTGCAGTTCTCGAACTCGAACGAATCCATCACCGTACACTCGATGTTTCCGGTCGCGTTCGCGAGCAGCGGGACGTCGACCGTCTGCCCGGGGACCGTCTCGACGCCGAGGTGGTCGATCTTGTCGAGGTCGCGCCCGCTGACCATCCCCGACAGGATCAGGGCGTCGACCAGGTCGACGGAGGGCGCGGCCAGGACGAACTCCCCGCTGTCCTCGATTAGCTCGTGGGTGTAGGTCTTGTGACTGACCGCGAGCAGGTACCGGAAGGGGTTGTACCCGGCGAGCATGTACCACGACGCGGTCATGAGGTTCGGTCCCTTCTCCTCGCTGTTGCTGACGACCAGCGAGACGACCTTCGGCTTGAACATGGCCTTCGAGTCGTACTCGCCGATCTCGTCGAACACCGCTCGAGGGTTCGCCTCGTCTGGTTCGTCTGTATCGCCCATATCTCTCGCTGTCCGCTCACTCCCGTAAGGATTCCCCTTCGGGCCGTTCTCACACCGGAGGCGCCTCGGATTACCAGTATGTGTAAACGTGTGGCACGATTCAAGAACGTGCCCGGAGGAGTGGCGAGTATGGCACGACTCGAGAGCGTCTCGCTGGATACCCTGCAAGACCGCCTCGACGACGTACAGTCGCGTGCGGCGACCCGACAGTTGATGGTCGCGATCGGCGCGAAACAGGGCCTGTCGGTCGAGGAACTGGCGACGTGGTACGGCCTCGACCCCGAGACGGTCGAGGAGTGGCTCACGGCCTTCGAGTCCGACCCGGTCGAGGAGGTCGTCGCGGAGATCGAGCGGTTCGAACTGCCCGGTCGCTCTACCGCACCGATAGTCCGCCAGCCCGGCGTCTCGCGGGTCACGTTCCTCGATTACGAGGTCCTCCAGGACATGGGCTGGGACGTCGACGATCAAGACCTCTTCGAGAAGGCCCACGACGCGGGCCTCCCACACGAGCAGTACGGTCGCGTCACAGTCGAACGCGGTGAGACAATCCTCGAAGCGGTCGAAGACCGTGGCTACGAGTGGCCCTACGCGTGTCGCGGCGGCGCCTGTTCGAACTGTGCTGTCCTGCTCAACTCGGGGGAGATCGCTATGCCGGGCCAGCAGATCCTCCCGGAGGAAGCCATCGAGCGGGGCGCACGTCTCACCTGCGTGGGGGTGCCCGTCACCGACCGGGTCGAGATAATCTACAACGCCAAGTACGTCGACTTCCTCGACGATCTCCGCTTGCCCCCCGGCCCGTTCGAACGAGCGCGTGGCCACTGATACGGTCGCCACAAACAGGGCGTCACAGGGGGGAGACGCCCGGATGTCCGACCACCCGCCCCGCTACGAGTCGTCTTCGACCGCAGTGCGGATGTTCTCGAAGTAGGTGTTGATGTCTCGCTTGACGATCGGCCGGAGGACACGGTTGCTGATGTTCGCGACGCCCCCGCTGTAGGTCACTTCGGCCGTGTACACGAGCTGTGCGTCGCCGTCGTCTTCCTGGATCTCCATGGCCGCGAGGATGGCGAAGTCGCTGCCGGTCTTTGAGTCGAAGGCGCTGGCCTGCGTGACCACGTAGTCCGGCGGGTTCATCTCGACGAACTCGGCCTCGCCCGACAGCGAGACGGTGAGGTGAGCCACCCCGCGCGTGATCTCGACCGTGTACTCCCGCTCGGAGACGCGTTCTATCGACTCCGCACCCGGAACACACTCGGTGAGCGTGTCCGGGTCCGAGATCGTCTCCCAGAGTTCCTCGCGGCCGGCGTCCATTCGGACCGACCCCGAGAACTCCAGTTCGCTCGTCTCCTCGTCGTCCGTCGTGTCCTGCTCCTGTGCCTGCTCGTCGGGTGGGTGCGTCTCGTCGTCTGTTGTGGTCATGTCTCGAAAGTGTTGAACGCGCGGAGGTGTGGCCGGAACGGTGGTATCCGGTGGTTAGTTGCTCGGGACCTCGATGATCGAGAACTGCGCGGAGGCGATACCGACGTCGTAGCGGTCCCTGCTCTCGTCGGAGATCTGGACCTCGTAGGGGTAGCTGCCGGGCGAGAGGTTCTCCGTCTCGAGAGTGGCGTTCCACTGGGGCGTCGTGTTCTCGTCGTCACGGCCGTGTACCCACTGCAGGGGGAGGTCCTCGAACGCGCCGTCGGGCGAGACGACCGTCACCGAGTCCAGCGCCATGTCGCCGGTCTCCTCGATCTGCTCGCCGGAACTGGGGTCGACGAGGCCGTTGGCTCCGACCATGTTCCCGGAGAGGCTGTCGTAGATACCGATGACGAACGTGACGTCCATCTCCGGCGTGAACTCCCGCTCGGGAGCGCAGTGGCCGACGAAGCCGTTGGTGTAATCGGGCGTGTCGCCCGGTCCGTGGCTCCAGTGGGTCGCCGCGTCGACGATGTAGTTCGACGGGTCGTCGTATTCGATGACTTCGAAGGTATCCTCGAGGATGCCCACGGTGCGGAAGTTACCGTCACCGCCGGAGATCTCGACCGTGTAGGTGTACGACCCCGTCGACATGTCGCTGGCGAGGACGGTCGAACCACCCCACTCCTGTGCGGGGTGTTCCTCGTCGTCGCCGGCCCAACTCAACTCGACCTCGGGCCCGCCGTCGACGTTGACCACGACGCTATCGAGGTCCTCGTCGGTGAGTTGATCGCCCGTATCGGGGTCGTAGATCCCGACGTAGAAGATGATCTGCATCCCCGGGACGAACTTCCGGCTTGCCGAACACGAGGAGACGAACCCCGCGTTCCCGGGGACGCCCTCGGACCCGGCGGCGGTTTCGGCCGTCACCACGTAGTTCTCCGGCTGTGGCGCCGGCGTCGCGGTCGGTTCTGCGGTCGGTTCTGCGGTGTCGGTCGGCGTCGCAGTCGGCGTGTTCTCCTGTGCCTGGGTCGGGGTGCTGTTGTTGTTGCCACACCCGGCGAGGGCGACTGTGGCCCAGCTCGCCGCACCGCCTGCGAGCAAGCGGCGCCGACTCGTACCGCTGTCTGACTGCTGGCTACGTTCCTTGCTCATAGTACGATAGACTATTACCGAGTACAGCATAAAACCACCCGCTACCGTTCCAGACAACTGAGAACCCCGACTCCAGTTTTTATTAATCCGGGTCCGAACGTGCTAGTGAGATGTATGAGGACGCCCCCGGAGCCGACGGCGACGGAGGAGCTGCTGACGGAGACGACCGACCGAGCGAGGACGACGCAGTTACGCGACGCCGGCTCGTCGCGTCCGGTGCGACCGCATGGGCGACCGTGAGCCTCACGGGGTGTCAGTATATTACCGATCCGGGCGTCGAAACCGCGACGGAGACTTCGACACCGACGGTCACGACCGAGACGACCACGACCGACTCGCCGACGCCGACGCCCGACCCCAACGCGACGCCGACGCCGACGCGGGGACCCGACGCCACCCCGACGCCGACGGACACGCCCAGTCCGACTCCGACACCAAGTCCGACCCCGACGCCGGCCGCCACGACCACCGCCTGTTCCAGTATCGACGAGTTCGTCCCCGGCATGGAGGTCGGGCTTCACGTCGGTGTCTACGACAGCGAAACCGGCGAGGCACTCGGTGAGGACGACCTCGACGCCGTCACCGTGGCGTTCCCCGACGCCGACTACGACGAGCAGGAACTGAACTGGCGCGGCGCACACGAGCGCTACGACGAGCGGACCTGGGGGACGAAAGTCGTCACCGACCCCGATGCCGAACCCGGCGTCTACAGCTACGAGGTCTCGATCGCGGGCGAAGACGACCTGCGTGGGACCGTCACCGACCGGTTCGTCCTCGTCGGCTGACCGAGCGGGGTACCGTTCACGTCGCGTTCGACCTGCCGACAGTGTTCGGCGGCGAGAGACTACTGTGTTCCCGCAGAGTGATAACTGACGGACACCTTATCAGGGGTCGTTCGGTAGTGGCTATCATGACCGTCGACGAACTCGGCGAGGTGGGAATCGAGCGGATGACCGACGGCGAGATCCGCGAGTTTCTGACGAGCCGAGGGGTGGGAGTACTGGGGCTCCCGGCCGAAGACGGGCCGTATCTGATCCCGATGTCGTTCGGGTTCGACGGCGACGCGGCGCTGTATTTCACGTTCCTCGTGGGTGCGAGCAGTCGGAAGGCCGACCTCGCCGACCGGGCCGAACTCGCCCGGTTTCTCGTCTACGACGCCCGGTCGGCGTTCACCTGGCAGAGCGTCGTCCTCACGGGCGAGATCGAGCAGGTTCCCCCGGCGGAGTTCGAAGCCGTCGCCGAGACCATGCACAACGCCTGGCGTCCAGCCCTGTTCGAGGACGCCGAGTTGACCCGCGGCGTCGAAGTTCACCGCTTCGAGATCACCGACCGCGTCGGGTTCAAACACACCGGCCTCCCCCCCGGGTTCCCGAGTGAACGGGCCGAGACTGGCAGCGACGAGTACTAAACGACCGTCTGCGCTACCCCCGCTTTGACTCACACCCCCGAACGTCGGCGTCACTCGTTCCGTGTTTCCGTGTTCGAACGGCGCCCGCCGTGCTGTCCGACCGTCGGTCGTGACTGTTCGACGAACCGACGGGAAGCCGGAGGACACCGCCGGAACGCAAAAACAAGAGTTATCGGCGACCACGAGGTGATTCGGACAACGGCACCCAACTGGAGAGCCAATGACTGCCCCGGAGCACACGACGGACCGACTCGCAGCGTTTTTCGACAGCGCGCCCGACGCGATCCTGGTCGTCGACGAGGACGGGACGGTCGTCCGGGCGAACGAGCGCGTGTCTGACCTGTTCGGCTACGACCCCGCGGAACTGGAAGACGAGAAGATCGAACGACTCGTCCCCCGGGCAGACCGCGAGGAACACCCGCGCCTGCGTCGGGAGTACATGGAGAACCCCGAGTCCCGGCCGATGGGCGCTGGACTGGACCTGCGCGCCCGGCGCAAGGACGGGTCGACGTTCCCCGTCGACGTCAGCCTGAGCCCGGTCAAGGGGGACGAGCAACGCGAAGTCATCGCCGTCGTCCGGGACGTCTCCGAACAGGAGAAACTGCGTCGGAAGTACCGGACGCTCGTCGAGATCGCCCCGGACGCGGTGTTCATCGCCGAGGCCGACACGGGAGAGATCGTCGAGGTCAACCAGCGGGCCGCCGAGCTACTGGGCACCGCGAAGGGGGACCTCGTCGGGCGGGACCAGACCGACCTCCACCCCGCCGAGAACGCCGAGCGGTACAGGGAACTGTTTCGCCGACACGTCGAGGAGAAACAGGGCACGGCCGACCGGTTCGAGAACGGGGACGACCTCTACGTCGAGACCGACGACGGCGAACGGGTCCCGGTCGAGATCAGCGTCCAGGTCACCCGGTTGACCGAGCGGGAGGTGATAGTCGGGCTCTTCCGAGACGTCTCGAAGCGACGGGCCTACGAGCGGGACCTGCACAGACAGATCGACCGGCTAGAGACGCTGGCACACGTCCTCTCACACGACCTGCGGAACCCCCTGAACGTGGCGATGGGTGGCGTCAGTACGGCGAAACGGACCGGCGACGTCGACCACCTCGACCGGGTCGAACGGGCCCACACCCGGATCGAAGAGATGGTCGAAGACGCGCTCACGATGGTCCGGGACGGCTACGACGTCGAGACGGTCGAACCGATCGACCTCGGGTCCCTCGTCGAGGAGTGCTGGCGACACGTCGAGACAGCCGATGCCGAACTGCGGGTCGCCGGGGACGGTATCGTCTACGCCGACTCCCGGCGGATCCGCAACCTCTTCGAAAACCTGTTCCGGAACGCGGTCGAACACGCTGGCCACGACGTGACCGTCGAAGTGGGCGTCGACGAGGACGGGTTCTACGTCGCCGACGACGGCCCCGGCATCCCGCCGGAGAACCGCGAGGACCTGTTCGAACCGGGCTGGACGACCGGCGAGGACAACACGGGACTGGGCACGAACATCGTCTCCGAGATCGCGACGGCCCACGACTGGTCGGTCGCGGTCGCCGAGAGCGAAGCCGGCGGCGCGCGGTTCGAATTCACCGGCGTCAGGACCGCCAGATACGACGACTCGTTCGCCGACGAGCACGACCCCGACACCCCTTCCGGAACCGACCCCGGGACCTGACGCGAAACAGGTCCGCTCAGAGTCGCCGTTCCATCTCGACGTCCGTCGCGCTCGCCCCGTCCCGGTCGCCGGTCCGGTCGAACCCGGCCGACTCGTAGAGCCGTCGCGCGACGGTGTTTCGGGGCTGGACGACCAGCCAGACGCGCTCGACGCCGCGGTCCGCCCCCTGGCCGAGCAGGTGCCGGAGGAGACGCGTCCCGATACCGGCCTGCTGGTAGGCGCTCGCGACGAAGATCGCGAGTTCGTGTCGGGCGTCCCGCGTCGGGACCAGACAGGCGTGCCCGACGGCCCGGTCGTCGTGCCACGTGACGGTGTGGACGCCCGCCTCACAGATGTCCGCCAGCCACGACTCGACCCCCGCCGTCGTCCGGGGCGGGAGCCCCTGTGCACGGTCGGCCGGTTCGAAGCCGTCGTACAGGGCGACGAGCGCCGACCGGTCGCCGTCGGCCAGTCCACGGATCTCCACCGACCGTCCCGCTCCGTCGGTGAATGCCGCGGGAGGACGCGGGAATGCGTCGGCCGGGTCGTCGCACCGCCCGACGTCCGAACCGTCGCCCGTTCGCGTCGCGGGGTCGCTCATCAGTAGGGTGGCGACTCCGACTGGATGATGTCGGCCACGCTGTCGAACTCGCCCGACAGCAGGACCACGAAGTCATCGAGCGTGACGATCCCGTAGAGTTCGTCGCCATCGACGACCGGCAGCCGTCGCACGTTCGCCTCCTCGGCAGTCCGAAGCGCGTCGTAGATCCCCGTCTCCACGTCGACGGTCACGAGGTCCGCGGTCATGACGTCGGCCGCGGTCACGGTCGCGGGGTCGTCGTGTTCCCAGACGCCGAGTCCGATGTCCCGGTCGGTCACCAGCCCGCTCGGCGCGCCCCCCT
>ENA-ORCS01000850-ORCS01000850.1-marine-metagenome-genome-assembly--contig:-NODE-850-length-16185-cov-3.170536_pt1 | contig 16185 bp, 17 predicted proteins | sample MGYA00237781_ERZ508513 | MGnify/ENA primary metagenome ERZ508513 (study PRJEB26184, sample SAMN06268793) | marine metagenome | isolation source: Eden Landing Ponds, San Francisco, CA, USA | place...
CCGGCGACAAGTACTGGCTTGCGGCCGTACTCCTCACCCCATTTGCCAGCGTAGAGATTGAGGATCGACTTCACGATCCCGAACGAGACGACGAACGAGCCGATCACGAAGAACGACTCGACGCCGAGGACCTCCTCGCCCAGCACGGGGACGACGGTGCGTTCAGATCCGATAGTCAGGCCGGTAGCGAACACCAGCAGGACGTGCAGCGAGAACTGCCCGAGGTGTTCGCGGATGCCCTGTGTGATCTCAGTGGTTGTGCTCATCGGTTCACTCGGCGGCGCAGTTGTTGGGGCCCAGTTCCAGTTCAGCCAACTCGTCGGCGGGAACTGCCTCTCGACCGACATTCGTTCGCTTGACGCGCTCGAAGTTCGGGGGATGCTCCGGGATGTCCGACGCGAGTGCTGTGACGAAATCCGCGCGGTCGCGGCCGAGTTCGTCGTTCCGGTCGCTGACCGCCGCGAGTGTCGCGGTCACCGGCGGATCAGGCGAGCCAGGGTCGTGTGCTGGCAGGACAACCGCGTCGTCCGGTCGGTCCAGCAGGCGCTGCAGGCTCTCATAGAGCGTCGCGGCGTTCTGCTCAACGTCGGAGTCTTCGATTCCCGCTTCCACACCGAGTTCGACGCGTCCCACGCTCTCGTGGAAGAGTGTATCGCCCGTGAGCAGGGCGGCACCGTCGATGTCGAACGAGACGCTGCCCTCGCTGTGTCCCGGCGTGTGAATGACCTCGATGTCGAGACTGCCGACTGTTACAGTTTGTCCGTCCTCGGCTGGCGTCGCATCGATTGCGAGCGCGTCTTTCGGGTGGAGGTAGTACGGGACGCCGTGTCGGTCGGCGAGTTCCGCAGCGCCGGAGACGTGATCCGCGTGGGCGTGGGTGTCGAAGACACCGGTGAGTTCGACGTCGTACTCGTCGAGAATCGCTTCGTACTCGTCGAGGTACTGTGACGGGTCGAAGACTGCGGCTTCGCCGTCCGAGATGAGCAGATGCGAGAGACAGCCCGTCCCCGGCCGTGCGACCTGAATGAGCGTGCCATCGAGGTCGACCGGCACTGGTGCGTGCCGGTGGACACGGCTCCAACCGTTCATTCCGTCGGTGAGCGTCACCGCGTCGTAGCCCAGCGTCTGGAGCACTTTCGTCGCGGTCTCCGAGACGACACCGGCAGCACAGACGGTAACGATCTGTTCGTCACGGGGGAGGTCTGAGAGGGCTTCAGCGGCCTGTGCAGAGCCCGCAGTCAGTTCGTCGTAGACGTCGACGTGGACGCTCCCCGGAATGTGCCACTCCTCGAAGTCCGCTTCGTGGCGAATGTCGAGGACGAGCGGGCCGTCGTCGCCAGTGTGCAACCGTTCGCTGAGTGCTTCCGGTGAAATCTCCTGCATCGGTACTCCCGAATACGAGGGATCCTGGCATATAGCCGCTGCCGGACATAACCGGCACTGTTAATCATCGCCACTACAAAGTCGTTCGTGTGAGTCTGTACGAGGCCTCCGTCCGGGTCAAACACGAGTGTCCATACCGGCAGCTCTCGGAGCGTCACCCGGATCTGACCATCCGTGAGTGGCCCCTGAGCGACTGCCAAGTACTCGAGATCACCGCAGAAGCGACACCGACTGACGAGTTGCGTCAGGACATCGACGAACTCGGAACGATTCTGCACGAATCGAAAGACGACGACGGCTACCACGTCGTCACGCAGTCCTGTCTCTGCTCCCTCGAACAGTCGATCATCGATCGCTTCGAGGAACACAACTGTCTGTATCAGTCGCCGACGATCTACCGCCAGGGCTGGGAGCACTACACGATGGTCGCCTTCGACAGTGCAGACATTCGAGCGCTACTCGGCGAGTTGCGGGCTGACAGGGAGATCGAGTTACTCTCGAAGACCTCGATCTCAGAGACGCAGATTCCCCACAGTATGCTGGCTCCGGCAAGTCAACTGTTCGAGAGCATCACCGACCGGCAGTTGGCAGCACTCCAGTTGGCCCTGGAAAGTGGCTACTACGAGCAGCCGCGGCAGACCTCGCTTCGAGATCTGGCCGATCAGACCGCCGTCGCTCGGTCGACGTACGAAGAGCACCTCCGGAAGGCAGAGAACAAACTCCTCACGAACGCGGGACAGTTCTTACGCCTTGTCACCGCGACGTCCACGGCCGACCCGCTCCAGATCGAAGAGACACGACGGGCCGAACAGGCTGCCGATTAGCTGCCAACAGACGACTGGCAACCCGTGCGCCGTTCAGCCCGGACCGCGATCAGTTACTCCCGCTCGACACGGGGTTGGCGGGGCGGTCGTCTGTGGGATCCCCGGTGATGACCCCGTCGAGACTGCTGCTCCGGCGACCGCCATCATCGCAGTGGGGAGAGGGCCCAGCCGGGTGACCGCAATATCCTTGGCTGGGTTGCGTGAACACGAATCATATGACTGACGGACCCGATTCGGACTCGTCTCCGCTTTTCGATGCGAAGGAATACGACGAACCGTCCGTGTTCACACCGAAAGCCCTGCTGGACAACGCCCGACAGCAAAAAGACCTCTCCGAGCGACCAGTTCCGGACGTCTGTGTCCTCGATCCGGACGGAGACATCGTGCGCCAACTGAAGGCCGCTGGAGACGCACGGAAAGACGACGCGTGGCCGGGCTATCACACGGATCTCTATCGGTTCGAGCGAAACGGCGAGGAGTTCGGAATCGTCGGGTGTGCTGTGGGGGCATCGTTCGCTGTGCTACTGGCGGAGCAACTGTTCGCTGCCGGCTGTGAGTTCCTCATCAGTGTCACCTCGTCCGGACAGATCGTGCCCAAAGATGACCCGCCCTACTTCGTGCTCATCGAACGGGCGCTCCGCGACGAAGGAACGAGCCATCACTATCGATCCGAAGGTCGCTACGCAGCGCTCGATGACGAACTCGGCGCGTCGGTCGAAGAGGCCTGCAGACGCGTCTCTCGGCCGGTGTACACGGGAGCCACGTGGACGACTGACGCGCCGTTTCGAGAGACGGAGACGGCGATTGCGCGTGCACGATCCGAAGAGATCCTCGCCGTCGAGATGGAGGCAGCGGCATTGTACACGTTTGCGGAGGTTCGAGAGCGGCCAGTTGTGTGCTTCGCGCACGTGACGAACCAACTGGGACAGACCGAGGACGACTTCGAGAAGGGTGACGCAGCCGGAAGTCGAGACGCCGTGGCGGTGATCGAAGCGGCTGCGACCGCCTGGCGATCGTCTGATTGAATCAGGGTCTACCGGAGACACGCGGCGGTCGGTGTACTGAAAAGAGATGGGAACTCGACGGTGCGTTGCCAGTGCTGGATGTCCTCGAAGGCCAGACTCGCGTCTGACAGCGCCCGAGTCGGTGAGGGGTCGGGACGACGCTCGACCCGCTGGCGCAGTAACAGATCGAAGCAGCTGACTGGGCTTCATCGGGTCGACGTAAGAGCACGGACCCGTCCGTGTCCACCTCAGTTCTCGGCGAACTGGAGCGCGCCAGTGGCCGTTTCGGTCAGCGCTTTTTCGTCCCGGCGGGAGTCGATCACGCCGCCGCAGTTCGGACACTCGTAAATGAGTGATTCGGCGAGTACGTGAAGGACCCAGTCGCCGTTGATACGACTTTCGTGACCGCAGTCAGGACAGTAGAGCGTCACCTTGTCGGGCGGCTGTCGCTCGGCAGTGGAGGTAGCGGGTGCCATTTCTTTAACTTGGCTCCAGATAGGCATAACCGTTCGGACTGCGGTCCGGACGGGATCGGAGCCGACGAGTGCGGCCGTCGACACACAGAGGGACTGACGGCCCGACGGGTGAGGCGGCTCCCAGCGCGGAGGAAGGGCGCCATCCGTACGGTGCGACGGCGGCTACCGCGCGCAGGAATCGCCTACGAGTCGTCGAACGTCTGCCACTCCGTCTCCGTTCCCAGGATCTCAGCGAGCGAGGTGACCATCGACTGCAGTTCGCGGATCTGTCGTTGTTGTTGCTCGACGACGTTCTGCAACTCGGTGATCGCTGGTCGGTCCTCCTCGTACTGTTGGCTGAGCCCCTCGATGTCTGTCGAAAGTCCTTCGACCGCCTCAGAGAGGTGGGTGATGTCTTGCTCGGTCGCCAGCCCGTGATCGCGCGGTTCGGAGAGCATCTCGCGGTGAGCGATAATCGCATCCGAAACGCTCTCGCTGCCGTCAGGGAGCGCAATCGTGAGCGGGGACTCGTCGGAGGTCTCCGTGTCGGGAGCGGCGCTGTCGGAGTCACTGGAGGGCTGCTGGTCTGTGCCTGTGTCTGCGTCTGATGTTTCCTCGCTCATACGAACGGAGTCGTTCTGGAACGACAAAAGTGACCGTCAGACATCCCACGGCGCTCAACAGTTTCTGGTCGAGTCGAGAGTCGGTGGCGCGGACTGGAGTCGGTCGGACCCGGTCACTTCCTCTTTGCTCGGAGAGCAGTGGCGAGACCCGCTCGGTTTGGACACTGCCTCCGGGGTCGGTCGAAACAGGCGGTCACAGGTGGAGGGACCGGATGCAGTCGGCTCCGACGTCGAAGGCACGAATGATCTGAGGCAGGGAGTCGCGGTGCCGTGGAAAAGCGAAAAAATCTATGCGTCCGATCGGTGAGGTAGAATCGTCGAGTCGCGTGCGCGTAATCGACGTTGCGGTCCGAAAAACAGTGATCGAAATAACAGGACGGAGTATCACGGGGCGACGCCAGTGATGGTCCGGATCGGAGGAGGCGGGTGCTTGGGCCGATAGCGCAATCAGCGATCGCGCTCGTGTTCTGGGTGACGCTGGTCCTGTACGGCGTATCCTCGCTCTGGTGGCTCCTCGAAGTGACTGTGCTGGCCTACGGATGGCGGGCCGACGACGAGACCGAGATCGGCCTGGACAGTATTCAGGTGCGCATTCTGACGTACAACTCGCCGTCGACGGTGCAGGTGACCGTGAACTCGGTCCCAGAGCAGATCGCCGAAACGAAGGTGATTGCCGAGGCCGAAATGGACATCGACGGTGCAACCGTCCACGTCGTGCCCGACGATTTCGAGAGTGAGGCGCAAAAGAAGGGCCGAGCGATCGAGTGGGCTCGGCAGCACCTCGACTGTGCACAGGAGTACGTCCTGTATCTCGACGAGGACAGTATTATGGTCAACTTCGAGGGGCTTCCGGCGGCGGATCTGATCCAGATCTCCGAACACCCGCTCCGAACCGGGTCGTGGTTCGTCTACCTCTGTGAGGTGTTTCGGGTCGGCTATCAGCGCGAACAGCGCGCCTTTCATCGGATGGGCTACCCGCTGTATGCGTGGGGTGGCGCCGTCGCCGTCCGTCACGAACTGGAGAATCAGGTCACCTGGGACGTCCCGACGATCACCGAGGATACGACGTTTATCTGGCGGGCCGCAGAGTACGTGGACCGGCAGGGGGGCCGCTTCGAGTATCGGTTGCTCAACAGGCGATTCAGAAACCAGGCCCCACCGTCGCTCCGGGAGATGTTCAATCAGCGACGGCGGTGGATGTCGGGGACGATCCGAGATATGCATCGGCTCCCACGCCGGTATCTCCCGCTGCAGTTCACGCGGATACTCACGTGGACGCTGTCGCCGGTGATTCCACTGCTGTCAGTACTGGCGTTTCTGTACCCGACGTTCCTCCCACAGCACACCCTCTATCAGATCACCTCGATCGCCCTGTTCAGTATGCTGTTCGTGTATATGATTGCCGGGATGGTCGAGTACCGGACGTATCCCGAGAAGTGGCCGGTGTACCTCGTGCTGACACCGGTGGTCGTCGCACTCCACGCGGTCGGAGCGCTGTGGGGGGTGATCCGGCCGGCACGGGACTTCAAAATCACCGAGAAGACGCCCGGCAGGGTCGATATGGAGACGCTCTACGACTTGAATCCCGACCTGGAAGAAGAGGCTGTTACGCCGGACGAAGATTCGGAGACGACGACGGCGTCAGGGGAAGACTGAGCGGCCGGTCACCCCCAGATGTTCCCGTTAGCATAGTCGGTCTCGCAACTGCACGTATCGATACCGACCGCAGCGTACACTCCACAGGTCCCGGTGATCGCACCGGTTCCGAGAATAAAGGCGAGTACCGCAAGCACACCGATCGCTGCGAACGTACTCGGGTCCTGTGGGAGCGAATAAAAGAGCCAGACCGCGAGTCCGACAGCGATTGGCGTGAGAATCGCTCGTACGATTCGGTCGCGGCGACCGACGTTCTGTTTCCGTCCCGCCATAGCGAAAGGTACGTTCGTTTGACAAATAAACGAATCGGAACCGCACCTCCCGGCCGCTCAGCCGCGGTCAGGGGTGCAGTCCACCGGTCACGGCGTCCTCAGTCGTGCTCAAAACGAGTTCTTGATCTTCTCGAAGAAGCCCTCGCTGATCTCGATGTCCTCGCCGCCGGCTTCGGCAAAGGCTTCCAGCGCCTCTTTTTGCTCCTGATTGAGGTCCTCGGGCGTCACGACCTGCACTTGGACGTAGAGGTCGCCGTGGCCGCGGCCGCGGAGGTGGGGCATTCCCTCGTTACGGATCCGGAACTCCTCGCCGCTCTGGGTCCCTGCGGGGATCTCCAGTTCGGTCGTTCCCTCGACGGTCGGGACTTCGACGGTCGCCCCGAACACCGCCTTCGGGAACGAGATCGCGTGTCGGTGATAGAGGTCGTCGCCGTCGCGTTCGAACGCGTCGTGATCGCGAACCGAGACGTCGATCAGCAGGTCGCCTTTGGGGCCGCCGTTCTCGCCCGGCGCACCTTCGCCTTCCATCCGGAGGGTCTGCCCGTCGCGGATCCCGGCGGGGATGTCCACCGAGAGGGTCGCCTCCTCGCGGGTGACGCCGTCCCCGCCACAGACCGAACAGGTCTCGCTGACGGTCTCGCCCGAGCCATCACACCGCGGACAGCTCTGGGTCTGCTGGACCCGCCCCAGCGGCGTGTCGCGAACAGTCGTCGTCTGGCCACGGCCGTTACACTCCGGACAGGTGGTGACGTCGGCGTCCGCGGGATGCCCACGGCCGTTACACTCCGAGCACCGTTCCGGACGGGCGACTGTGAACTGCTTTTCGACGCCCTCGTAGACCTCACTGAGGTCGAGTGAGACCTGGGTCCGGAGGTTCTGTCCCTGTCGGGGGCGGTCCCGACCCTGGGCACCGCCTCCGCGGCCGCCGAAGAACTGATTGAAGATGTCCTCGAAGGGACTGCCCTGGCCGCCGCCGCCCATCCCGCCGAACGGATCCCCCTGACCGCGACCGCGCCCGCCCGCGCCGCCGCCACCGACGCCACCGCGTTTCTCGGCCTGCTCGAAGCGCTCGTGGCCCAGCTGGTCGTACATCTGGCGCTTCTCGTCGTCGGTGAGGACCTCTTTGGCCTTCTTGATCTTCTTGAACTTCTCCTCGGCGTCGGCCTCGTCGGAGACGTCCGGGTGGTACTCAGCGGCCTTCTTTCGATAGGCCTGCTTGATCTCGTCCTCGGACGCGTCCCGGGAGACACCGAGCACGTCGTAGAAGTCCTCGCTCATTCGTTGTCGGAGTCGTAATCGGTTGAGGTACTTCAACGGACCGGGTCGGCGGAGCCGCGCGGATGAGAGCGAGCGGGCGGTCGCTCGTACACTTTTGTACCCGCCGGACGAGAGGCGGGGTATGAAAGCCGTCACGTTCAGCGAACACGGCGACCGCGACGTCATCGAGTACACCGAGGTTCCCGTCCCCGACGTCGGCCGCGACGAGGTGCTGGTCGACGTCAAGGCCGCCGCACTGAATCACCTCGACGTCTGGACGAGGCGTGGATTGGGATTCGAGTTGGCGTTCCCCCACATCCCCGGGAGCGACATGGCCGGCGTCGTCGAGGAAGTCGGGACCGACGTGACGCGGTTCGAGCCCGGTGACCGCGTCGCGCTCACCGCCGGGGTCACCGGCGGCGACGGCCCGACGGATGGGAGTATCGCCTCGCGCCGCGACGACCCGACACTCGCGCCGGACTTCAGCATCATCGGCGAGCACAGTCGTGGCGTCCACGCGGAGTACGCCGCGGTCCCGGCGGCGAATCTGCTCCCGGTGCCCGAGGACGTCCCCTGGAAGGTTGCCGGGTCGGCCACGCTCGTCTTTCAGACCGCCTGGCGGATGCTGATCGACCGCGCGGCGGTCCACGCGGGCGAACACGTGCTGGTCCACGGGGCGTCCGGCGGGGTCGGCCACGCGGCCGTCCAGATCGCCGATCACGCTGGCTGTGAAGTGTCCGCGACTGCCTCGACCGAGGAGAAACTGCAGTACGCCGCCGACTGTGGCGCGGACCACCTGATCAACTACGAAACCACGGACTTCGCCGAGGCGGTACACGACATCACCGACGGCCGTGGCGTCGACGTCGTCGTCGACCACGTCGGCGAGGCGACCTACGAGGGATCGCTCGCGAGTCTCCGGAAGGGCGGCCGGTTCGTCACCTGTGGCGCGACCTCGGGACCGAACCCCGACGCGGCGCTCAACCGCATCTTCTGGAATCAACTCGAGGTCATCGGCTCGACGATGGCGACCCCCGAGCAGGCCGAAGCGGTGCTCGAATTAGTCTGGGACGGCACGCTCGAACCTCGGATCCGCGCGACCCTCCCGATGAGTGAGACTGCGCGCGCACACGAGATGATTGAGAACCGTGAGGGCTTTGGGAAAGTGGTCGTAATCCCCGATAGTGAACGCTGACGACGAGGGATACGTCCACCGCCCCGAGGGGGCCGAGACCGAGAGCGACGCGGATACCACGAACGACGGCTTCGGCGTCCGGGGGTGGGTCCTGATCGCCGTGCTCGTCGTCTGTCTGCTCGTCGTCCCCGGAATCATCTACGTCCGGCCGGGACTCCTCTCGGCGGTCGGCATCCCCTACGTTGCGTCGTTGCTGGTACTCCCGCTCCTGCCCGCCGCCGCGCTCGGACTCACGGCAGTCTGGGCGATGACCGCAGCGACCACCGACGACGAGACCTGACCGAATCGCCGGACGTCGAACCCCCTGATTGCAGTTCGACTTGTAGGTTTCCGGAAAGACTTATCAGCCTGTATGCGTGAGAACCTCTCGCACAGATGTTTGGACCGTTCTCCACGAGCTACTACCTGGGTCGACTGTACGTCGAACCGTCCGACCGCGACGTCCCGGCGATCCAACGGACGGAACACGAGCAGGTGAACGAGCAGCTCTACGGCGACGACGGACTCTTTCGGGTCGACGCCCCACTCGTGATGAAACTCGACAGCGGGCACATCCCGGTGCTCGGCGACGAGGAGGTACCCTCGGGCACGCTCGCCGTTCCCGACTCGGTTACCGATGACGACCTCCCGCGCGAGCGCGACGTCCTCCTCGCGAAGCCGGATCGCGCTGCCGAACTTCTTCGATACTCGGGCTATCGATTCGGTGACGACGAGGCGGTGGCCTGACGGCGAGAGCCGTCTGGCATCAGCGAGCACTGAACCGGCAGGACGGCGGACAGCGCGGGAATGAATCGTTTTTATCTGCCTCGCCGTGTAGATGAGAAATGGTCAGTGAGGTATCTTGTCGTGGTTATTAGTATCCCCGTTGACATAGATGGGTGTGATGGAGAGAGACTCCACGGCCTTCGGAGCCAAGTGGGAGAGAGCCCGACGCCCTCGAGTGGATAGCCGGAGACTCATTCACCAGTGCGAACTTACGACGTGTGGGCGTACTTGAGCAGTATCACCCTCGAAGATGCGGGGGTCACTGACATCCATCCCGAGCACTGCACTGTCTCCCTCACGCGGGACGATGTCGGACGAACGCACCTGATCGAGACGACCGTGTCGAACGACTGGATCAGCGACGACAGTCGGTCCTCGACGGCCACGATCGATGTCCGGAGCTCGGCGATCCCTGCTCTCACCAATCGTAACTTGTCGTCCGCTAACCGAGCCGGCGGGAGCAACGACTTCGACGGGCTCGACGGCGGACGAGGAGACGTCTTCGGGATAAACGTCTTCAGTATAGACTCGACTGATACGCTCGGTCGCAGCGGTTCCCACGCCGCCAGCGTCGGTTCCGAGGTGGCGTCCGGTTACGTCACGAGCCCAACAGGGGTCGAAGAACGGTGGACCCTCCCCGGTCACTTTCGGAGGGGGACACAGACCGTCGGCAGGGCGATGGCGTTCGAGGACGGTCCCGCTGACGACGACTTGGAGAAGTTAGATCCGAGTGGCTGTGTCACGGAGGACGTGGAGTACATCCTAACCAAGAGCACCCGGGGCTTCGATGACGGTATCGACTACGTCTTCAACGACGTTGCTGCGTTGACCGAGACCACTCACGGATCTACCGTAGACCTGCGACAGGCAGCGAACAGCTAGCTACCGACCCACACGCATCCCCAATTTCCTGATCGACACATCAGACCCGACGCTGATTACCACACCAACCAACCCGGACGACAATCAATGACAGACGACGCACCTCAGACGCGCTCGGCCGTGCGAATCCTCGCCATCGCGCTCGCGGTCCTCGTAGCCGTCGGCATCGCACCGATCGCGGTCTCCGCACAGGAGACGCCACCGCATCCACACGATCGGGTCTACGGAGACGTCACGCAGGACGCCGAGACACTCACCTCCGGAGTCGAGGGCGAATCAAGCACGAGGGAGTCCAGTTCGGCGGGCAGCGAACGGGTGGGCTTCCAGATCCCCGCCGAATCGACACCGATCCCGACAGAGAATACCGCGTCGGCGTCCACCACCACGCCGGCGGCCACTGCCACACCGTCCAGCAGCAGCGGGAGCGCTCCGAGCGATGGAGGTGGCGGAGACGGTACTGACGGCGATAACACCAGTCGCGGCGAGAACAGCGCCGACGCGACCGATGACGACGCGCCGACGCCGACCCAGACGGCCACTGGCCCCGTGGGCGCGCTCGGGGGCGGTAGTTTCCCGACGATCATCGGCATCGTCGTCATCGTCGGTGTCTTCACCGGCCTCTACGTGTACCGCTCCGGCTGAAGGCGTTTTCACGTTTGGTGCCGTTTCGGTTTCTCGCCGCACACACGTCTCAACAGCGGCAGCAACGCCGTTCTTGCCGTTCGACGGTGGACGGCAGTCCCGAGTGAGTTCGTCACCCGACTGCGTCGGTGATGCGGTAGGTGACGAACGGGACGACGAATCCGAAACAGAAGCCGAGAAAGTGCGTGTAGTAGTTCAGCACGGTCGAAGCGTCGGTGCTGACCGGCGGGAACGTGACGAACGGCGTCAGCCCGAACAGCAACAGCCCTGCGACCGCGAGTTCGCCGTATCCCGGCGGCGTCTCGGTGTGTGCGTCACAGAGACGAGAGACCGACGTCGCGCGAACGACTTCGTAGCCGTAGATGGCGAGTCCGAGCGTCGCGATCCCGACGGCGACGATGCCGGGAACGCGGGAGGGGACGATGAGCACCGCGATCAAAATCGATCCAGCGAAGAACAGCGTCAGGGCGTGGTCGATCGTGAAATTCGAGTCGAACCGCACGCCCGCGTAGTCCACGAGCGCAAGCGGCAGTAGGCCCAAGAACGCCATATTCACGCCGGAGAAGCCGTAGCCGACGAGCGGCCGGAGGATGATGACGTTGAGCGCCGACAGCACGAACGGGAGCACCGCGAGGAACACGACGAAAGCGACGCGGAAGCGGTCGGCTTCGTCCGCGAGCAGGTAACAGAGATACGCAGTCGGTGCCAAGACGAGATAGACGAGGACGTTCGTCAGGAAGTGCTCCAGAGAGAGGTGAACGAAGTTCGAGAGGTAGGCGTCGACGAGCGTCGGCTCGGCGTACGAGAGCGCGAACGACTGTCGGATCGGCCGCGGGAGGGCGAACACGGCCACGAGGGCCACCGGGACGGCCGCGAGGAGCACCACGTCGATCGCCCGAGTGCGTCCCCGCACTGCCTTCCCGAAGGGGTCCATCGCCTCTCGATTAGGCCACTCGTGGCAAATGGGTACCGAAGCAGCGTGGTGGGCGATCGAGCGGCCGCGGCGGTCTGAAGCGGCCGGAGTGGCCTCTCAGTGACGCGCCGGGCCGACGGCAACCGCTAAGTGGCCCGCGGCCGGGCGTCGAGACATGCTCGACGAGTTGCTCGGCCGGGCGGAACTCAAAACCCGGATCGAGGAACTGGAGGAGGAGAAGCGCCACCTGAAGCGGCGGGCCGAGGCTGAAGAGGAGCGCCGCTCGGAGGCGGCCAAGAAGCGCCAAGAGGCCGAAGCGGAGGTAAACCGACTCGAGGATCGAATCGAGGGACTCGAAGAGCGCGTCGAGCGACTCTCGGCCGAAGACGACATCGAGGTCGGGTTCCGCCGAACCGAAGCGATCCGCGGTCGCCGCCGCGAGGAGGTCCTCGACCGGCTGCAGTCGTTCGAGACCGGTCCGGAGGGCGCACTCACGGCGATGGTCTCGGATTCGGTGCCCGAAGCCGTCGCCGACGTGCTCGGCCATCGCGCGGCGCTCGTGCGACGGGCCGCTCCGTGTCTCGTCTGTGTCGACGACGCCGGTCTCGTCGCCGCGGCGCTGACGCCGCCCACGCCCCCTGCTCCGTTTGCGACGTGGGGCGAGTCCTTCCGCCTCGAGCCGTCGTGGTTCGTTCCCATCGCGCCTGTGTGGGTCGCCCTCGTCCGCTCTGACCTGTTCGCGCTCGGGATCTACGACGGGAGCGAGGTCACCCTCGTCGACGACATCGAGTCCGACGTGATGGGCTCGCACTCGAAAGGCGGCTTCTCACAGGCTCGCTTCGAGCGACGGCGCGACCAGCAGGTCGACGATCATCTCGATCGGGCGCGCGAAGCCATCGAGACGCATCTCGATGCGGACGTGGGCGACGGGGCGATCGGGCTTCCGGACGACGCTGAGTTAGTCGTGCTCGGCGAACAGACGGTGCTGGGACAATTCACCGACCTCGCCGACCGGACGGCTGCCGTCGACGCCAGCGGCGACCCCGAGGCGGCGCTCGCCGAGGCCTCCAGAGAGTTCTGGACGACACGGCTCTACCGACTCTGAATCGGCGGCGACGCCGCGGTGCGCTCCCAACCGTCCCGAATAGTCGTAGCCGACTCGGCGACGCGACCCGGCAGTCGACGCCGAATCGCCCCACCTTTTAGGGTGGCACGTAGTGACACCCAGTATGAACGACCCACAGCGAGTCGTCGTCCTCGCACACGAGAAGTTCCCCGACCGCGCGAAGACCGCCACGGGCGTCCTGAAGTACGCCGACTACGACGTGGTTGCCGTCCTCGACCGCGACAACCCCGGCACCTCCGCCGCCGACCACCGCCGCGACCTCCCCGACGTGCCCGTCGTCGCCTCGATGGCCGACGCGCCCGACGCCGACGCTCTCCTCGTCGGCATCTCGCCCATCGGCGGCGCGTTCGACGAGACGTGGCGCGACGACGTTCGCACCGCCCTCGCACGCGGCTGTGACCTCATCTCCGGGCTCCACTACTTCCTCGCCGAAGACGAGGAGTTCGCCCGCCTCGCCGACGAACACGGCTGTGACATCAACGACGTTCGCAAGCCTCACGACGACCTCGGCGTCGCGCAGGGCAAGGCCGCCGACGTGGACGCCGAGGTCGTCCTCACCGTCGGCACCGACTGCTCGGTCGGCAAGATGACCGCGACGCTCGAACTCGTCGAGGCCGCCCGCGAGCGGGGCATCGACGCGGGCTTCATCCCGACCGGCCAGACCGGCATCATGATCGCCGGCTGGGGCAACCCCGTCGACCGCGTCGTCAGCGACTTCACCGCCGGCGCGGTCGAGGAGATGATTCTGGAGCAGGGCGACGAACACGACGTGCTGTTCGTCGAAGGGCAGGGGAGCATCGTCCACCCGGCGTACTCCGCGGTCACCTGCGGCATCCTCCACGGGTCGATGGCCGACAAGCTCGTGCTCTGTCACGAGGCCACCCGCGAGGCGATTCACGGCTACGAGGAGTTCGCGCTCCCCGACCTCTCGGAGTACGTCTCGTTGTACGAGAACCTCGCCGCCCCGGTCCACGAGGCCGACGTGGTCGCCGGGATGCTCAACACCTCCCACGTCGACGACGACGTGGAAGCGGCCGAGGCCATCGACGCCTTCGCGGACGAACTCGGCGTCCCCGCGGTCGACCCCGTCCGCTTCGGCTCGGCCGACCTCATAGACGAGGTGTTCTAGATGCTCGCGACCGAGTTCGAGCGCGTCTCGATGCCGCTCGCGGAGCCGTTCGGCATCGCTCGCGGCGTCCAGACCGACGCCGAGAACGTCGTCGTCCGCATCGAGGACGAAGGCGGCATGACGGGCGTCGGCGCGGCCGCCCCGTCGTCACACTACGGCGAGACCGCCGACACCGTCGAAGCGGTCTTGCCCGACCTGCTGTCCGTGGTCGAGGAGGTCGGCGACGCCCACGCCATCGACCGCATCGAGCGCGAGATGGCAGAGACGGTCCGCCGCAACCCGGCCGCGCGGACCGCCGTGAGCATCGCCCTCCACGACCTCGCGGCCAAGCGCCTCGGCGTCCCGCTGTACCGCCTCTGGGGGCTCGACCCCTCGCGGACGCCCGCCTCGTCGTACACCGTCGGCCTCGACGACCTCGACACGATGCGCGAGAAGACCGCGGAGGCCTACGAGGCCGGCTACGACGTGCTCAAGGTCAAACTCGGCACCGACCGCGACCGGGCCGTCATCGAGGCCGTCCGCGACGAGGCCCCCAGCGCGACCATCCGGGTCGACGCCAACGAGGCATGGACGCCCCGCGAGGCCGTCGAGATGACCGAGTTCCTCGCCGACCACGGCGTCGAGTTCGTCGAACAACCCGTCCCCGCCGAGGACCGCGAGGGCCTGAAGTTCGTCTACGACCGCGGCGCGCTTCCCATCGCGGCCGACGAGTCCTGCGTCACCGCCGACGACATCCCGCGCATCGCCGACCGCGTCGACATCGCGAACCTCAAACTGATGAAGTGCGGCGGCCTCACGGAGGCGAAACGCGCCATCCACGCCGCCCGCGCCCACGGGCTGGAGGTCATGCTCGGCTGTATGATAGAGACGAACGCCGCCATCGCGGCGGGCTGTCACCTCGCGCCGCTTCTCGACTACGCCGACCTCGACGGCTCGCTCCTCCTCGCTGACGACCCCTACGAGGGCGTCTCGATGCCGAACGGCCGCATCGACCTCGAAGCGCTCGACCGACCGGGAACCGGCGCACAGCGTCGGTGACGCGGACGCGGTAACGCGGCGACGCCGTCGCGGGACCTCCGCACCCGTCAGGACTCCCAGTCGAGGTCGTCTTCGCGGGTCTCCGACCGGAGCACGAACGGCCCGATAGAGAGCGTCCGTTTTGCGACCGTCGAGATTCGGAGGACCGCGGCCGCGAGCACCGCAAAGGGCGCGAGCGAGACGGCCACCACGAACGCCACGGCGAGAAGCAGGTTCGACACGCCGAGCGTCGCGCCCGTAATCGTGGTCGGGTCGTCGAGAAAGAGAACCGCGGCGATGCTCGCCACCAGCGCGGGGACGGCCGCGTAGAACATCGTCCGCGAGAGGTCGACGAGTTCCCACCGGAAGTACAGCGTCTTGACGTGCTCGCGGGCGGGGCCGAACAGTTCGAGCGCGTCGCGAAGCTCCGACAGCGCCGTCTTCGTCTCCGCCGAGAACTCGGCGTCGTGGACGCGGCGGAGCCGCGCCGCCTGATAGATTTTCCACGAGTAGTTGAGGTCCAGCGCCGCCGACAGCACCGCGAACGTCCCGAACTGCCGGCCCTCCAGCCGCTCGGCGACTGCGTCGGCGTTGGACTCGACCTCCGCGGCGAACTCGCGGACCCGGGTCGTCGGGTCGTCATCGGTATCGCCCGCGTCGCCGTCCGTACCCGCGTCGCCGTTCGCGTCCGCGTCTCCATCCGCATCGAGCGTGTCTTCGACCACCCGCGCCCGCGACGCGATGCCCTCGGCCAGCGCGCGCAGGAACGCCGAGGGCTCCGGCGGCGCGACCGGCGCGTCCAGCAGGTCGGCGACGTCCTCGCGGAAGTTCATCGACCCCTCCATCCGGTCGCGCTGGTCGCCCAGCGGCCCGAGTTCGCGCGAGAGCACGAGCTGGTTGATGGTGACGACGAGCGTGACGCCCGTGATGAGCGCGCCGACGAGCGCCTGGAACACGTAGCGGGAGGGGCCCATGTTCACCATGAACGCTCGGAACGGCGCCGTCGCTCCGAGCGCCACGAAGCAGCCGAACATCGCGGCCG
>ENA-ORCS01000852-ORCS01000852.1-marine-metagenome-genome-assembly--contig:-NODE-852-length-16144-cov-5.855542_pt1 | contig 16144 bp, 12 predicted proteins | sample MGYA00237781_ERZ508513 | MGnify/ENA primary metagenome ERZ508513 (study PRJEB26184, sample SAMN06268793) | marine metagenome | isolation source: Eden Landing Ponds, San Francisco, CA, USA | place...
TCTCGCTGCATCGAGTCGATGGACTTCTCGCGGAGGTCGTCTTTCGGCGTGCAGAGGTTCACGAGATACGACGAGTGGATGACCCAGGGGCCGACGTCGTGCTCGCGGGAGCGCTCGCGGAACGCCGCGGCGTCGTCCTCGTCTATGTCGGGGTCCTGCCACACCTGCGGGGAGTGAGTGAAGATCTGTCCGCAGTTGCCGCCGTCCTCTAGCTGCCGGTCGACGGCGTTCGCGACGCCGCCGGCGATCGACTCGTGTGCTCCAACGCGCATACGAGGTGGTGTCACTGCGGGAGTAAAGCGACTTCGGACTGTCGGTGTGTCAAAGTGGTCGCGGCTGCACCGGAGCCGCCACCGATGTGACGTGATCTCCTGGCGCGGCTCTCAGGAGCGGTCGTCGGGCCGTCGCCGGACCCACTCGTCGTTCGCGTACTTCTCCTCGGCGCGTTCCCGCGCCCGTTCGAGTTCCTCGTCGGTCCAAGAGCCCTCCTCGGCGTCGGCCCACTCGCTCAGGGTCTCCTCGACGGTCGAGACCATCTCCGGTCGCGACACGTCGGCGAGTTCTTCGATCCCAACGACGCGGTCTCGGAACCGCTCGGGCGTCACGTCGTGGCCCGCGAAGACGTCGAGGTGGTCGGCGGCCTGAACGGCGTACGTGAGCGATCCGTGCTGGACGACCGACTCCCGGCGGCGGTACTGGGCGTTGCCGCTGATCTTCCGCCCCGCTGCGACGATGTCGTGTGCCGGGTGTAGCTCCCTGAGGTAGCACGCTGGCTTCCAGATTTCCGGAACCGAATCGGACACGTAGTCGGCGTCGACGCCGAGGCGGTCGAACGCGCCGAGGATCGGTTCACAGAGGAGGTGGTAGGCGTCCATCAGGTCGCCGGGGAGTTCCGACTTCGGGGCCACGATCGAGTATGACACGTCGCCGTCGACGTCGTGGTAGATTCCACCGCCGCCGGTCTGCCGCCGGGTCACGGACACTCCTTCCGTCGCGCAGTGGTCCCAATCGACGGTGTTGGGGTCCTGTCCGTAGCCGAGCGAGAGCGTACTCGGCTTCCAGCGGTAGACACGCACCGTCCGTGGTCCCCCGGCCGCGGCCGTCTCCGCCGCGATCTCGTCGAGCGCCATCTGCATCGGCCCGTCGCGAGCCTCCTCCCTGATGAGTCGCCACTCCGCGTCAGCGAGGGGCCCGCCGTCGTTGTCGCTCATACCGCAGGCTACGCCTGCCGCGGCAAAGCGGTTTCGTCGTTGCGTCGCCCGTGTTCCAATTTCATATCGCATCATACACTATATCAGCGGACGAACCGACTCGCGAGCCTTTTACACGTCGCTTTCCTCCCTCCGGTATGGTGCGGAACGTCGCCGGCGTGATGGCAGAACTCGAACCCGAGGACTTCTATCTCCTCTCCGGCGTCGAGCAGGGGATGCGGTTCTCCGAGTGGGTGAACCGCGGGAAGCTCCCGGACCTCTCGAATCTCACCGCAGAGGAGGTCGACTACCGACTGGACCGCTGTGCGACACGGGGCCTGATCGAACGGAAGACCATCCAGTACGAGGGCTACACCCTGACGGCTGAGGGCTACGACGCCCTCGCGCTCCGGACGTTCTCCGAGCGAGACACCATCGAAGGCGTCGGTACACCGCTGGGCGTCGGCAAGGAGAGCGACGTGTTCGAGGTGCAGTCGTACCAACCGCTGGCGCTGAAGTTCCACCGCGAGGGCTACACGAACTTTCGCGAGGTGATGCGCGAGCGGGATTACACATCGGACAACCAACACGTCTCGTGGCTCTACACCGCTCGGAAGGCCGCCGAGCGGGAGTACGATGCCCTCGAAACGCTGTATCCCGAGGTATCGGTCCCGCAGCCGGTCGACACGAACCGACACGCGATTGTGATGGAAAAAATCGACGGCGTCGAACTCTCCCGGACGAAACTCGAACCGGAACAGGTACTGCCGATTCTGGATCTCGTTCTCGACGAGATACAGACGGCCTACCGCGAGGGATACGTCCATGCGGACATGAGCGAGTACAACGTCTTCGTCACGAACGAGGGCGTCGTCGTCTTCGACTGGCCCCAGGCCGTCCCGACCGACCACGAAAATGCCAAGGAACTGTTAACCCGTGACGTCGAGAACATCGTGAGCTACTTCGAACGAAAATACCCACGAGAACTCGACTGCGTGGACAGGGACGCGGTCGCTGACGACCTTTCGGCCGAGGCCTTCGGGTCTATCGACGAATACGCCGGTTGAAGTGTTTTTAGCGGAGTTTTTGCCGTGCAACGAGCCAACGGTATGATTGCCGTCGCCGCCATTATAAACTATATATTGCTATAGCAAATCAGCTCGAATCGGTTGGGCCAGCAGATATAGGATGTTGGCTTCGGAGGTGGGGATGTGGCAATACCAATTGTCGGGTCGCTCGTTAGCTTCGTCATCGCCCTCCTCATCGGCGGACTGGCCATTTATCTCAGCGCTCGGTTCGTCGTGGGCGTCGACAACTACGGACACGCGGTCTTTACCGCGCTGTTCGGCGCGCTCGCGTGGGCCCTGACGTCGTGGCTACCGCTGGTGGGACCGGTTATCGCGCTGGTGGCGTGGGTCGCCGTCATCAAGTGGCGCTACCCCGGCGGCTGGACGAAGGCGGCCATCATCGGTGCCGGTGCGTGGCTGTCCGCGCTGCTCATCCTCTTCGTCCTGGACGCGGCGCTCGGCCTGGACATCGGTGCGTTCGGCGTGCCCGGCGCGTAGGCACGGGGCTCACTGAACGAGGTCCGCACCCGTTTTCCGGTCAAATAGCTCTGTCAGCGGTACCAGTTCGAGTTACGCCGGCAGCGCACTTTCGGGGACCGTACCGTCGTCGGACCAGCCACGCGCGTCGTAGTACTCTTCGAGCGCAGTCTCGAATGACGGGAGGTCGTACGGCAGAGTGTCGTCAGCCCGGTCGAAGCCGCGCTGGTTGTTGAAGTGGCGTTCGAGCGTCACGGTGCGAGCGCCGACGGCCATGAGGTCCTCAAAGTCGGCGTCGAAGAGCTGTTCGTAGCGCTCTGGGGTCATGAAATCCCGCGAGAACTTGCAGACGACGCCGCTGTCGTTCAGCGCCATCAGGTTCTCCCGCCCGACCAGCACGTCGGCTTTCCCGAGCGTCCCTTCGGGGGCAACCGCCTGGTCGTCGGGGACAAGCGGGTACTCGACTGAATAGAACGTCGCGTACATGTGGTCCGCGCCGCGGTTGGCGACGGCGTACGAGAGCCCCTGGCCGTGGAGGACGCGGCCCTCGTGGGCCGCGAAGTCCATCCCCTTGACCGTCCAGTTCTCGACCCCGAGGTCGTCGTGACAGCGGTCGATACCCTCCGCCAGCGTGTCGCCGATACCGTCGCGGTGAGCGATTTTCTCGACGGTCTCGTGAATCAACTCGGTATCGCCGAAAGCGTCCTCGCTGTCGAGGTAGGCCGCCACCGTGTTGCCGGCGGAGATGGCGTCCATCCCGAGGCGGTCACAGAGCTCGTTGGATTGCATCACGTCCACGATGTCGTCGACGCCGGCGTTCGACCCGAAGGCCATCGCCACCTCGAACTCGGGCCCCTCGGTCTCGACGCCGCGCTCCTCGTCCCGCGTCGGGAGCTTGCAGGCGAACGCACACGCCGAGCAGGTCCCCTTCTTGTACTTCTTCGATTCGACGGCGTCGCCGTTGATGCCTTCTACGCCCGGGAACGACTGCTCGGAGAAGTAGTAGGACGGGAGCCCGTTGACCTCGTTCGCCAGGTCCATCACCGAGACGGTCCCCTGGCGTTTCATGATGTGATCCTCCGTCGCGGCCTCCCGGTGGATGTCCATCTGCATCGCCGGGATCTCGATGTCCGGCGGGGAGTCGCCCGCGAACGTCATGCCCTTGACGTTTTTCGCGCCCATGACTGCGCCGAGGCCGCCGCGGCCGAACGCTCGCTCCCCGCTCGTCATGATGGACGCGAACCGAACCCGGTTCTCGCCGGCCGGGCCGATGACCGCGGTCTGGTCGGACTCGATGCCGTGTTCGGCGTCGAGGTAGTCCAGCGTCTCGGGAACGGTCGCGCCGGCGAGGTCGGGGACGGCCTCGAACTCGACGCCGTCGTCGCGCACGTGGACGATGACGAGTTCGTCGCTCTGACCGACGAGTTCGACGGCGCTGTACCCGGTATCGGCGAAGTTCCGCGACATGAAGCCGCCGGCGTTCGATGAGAGCAGTCCGTCGGTCAGCGGCGAGACGCCGGTGCAGTTCATCCGCCCGGTGAAGCTCATCTGCGCGGCCTGCATCGGCCCGGTCGAGAACACCAGTCGGTTCTCCGGGCCGAGCGGGTCGGCGTCGAAGGGTATCCGCTCGTGGGCCAGCCGCGTCCCGACGCCGCGGCCGCCGAGGTACCGTTCGAGCACGCCGTCGATGGCCTCGGTAGTCGTTTCGCCGGCAGTCAGGTCGACCGTCAGGAGCGGTCCCGTCGAGTGTATCATTAACGTTTCTCACAGACACACGGACTTAGCGGTTGTGCCGCCTGCCGATACCGGCGGTTTAATCAGGGGACGGCGACCGAATATTGCTATGGTTCCGCTTGTGACGACGACGCCGGCGTCGCGCCGGTGGGCGGATTCGCGTTTCCCGTCCGGGAGCGTGCGTGCTCACGGCCGGTCCGGGGGCGACGCGCGAGCGGACGGCCGACCGAAATCCGGGGTGACACCCTCTCATTCCGGTGGTGTCGCCCGGTTTCGGACCCGCGAGCGTCGTCATGCTATAAGTGTGTGGGAAGCCAACACAAGACACAAGTTTGGGGTAGATGTGAATGTCTTATGACGCAGATACCGACACGAGTACAGTGTCTCGACGGCGCGTCCTCCAGACGGCGGGCGCGTCGGCGCTGGTAGCACTGGCCGGCTGCAACACCGGAAGCGACGGAGAGGGGGACGGCGAAAGCGGGGGCGGGCAGAGCCTCGACCCGGTCCGGGAGCGGGCGGAGGTCTCCGTCGACGAGATTCAGGAAGGCGGGACGCTCAGGTTCGGTCTCGGGGCGGGCATCGACTCGTTCGACCCGTCCTACAGCACCAGCGCCCCGTCGGGGAACGTCCACGGGCTCGTCTACGAGAGTCTCATCACGCAGGACGCCGCGGGGACCGTGTACCCGTGGCTCGCGCGGACGTGGGAGCGGGTGGACGTACAGGAAGTCGAGGACGGGGCCTACGAGCCGTACATGGTACCGGCGGAGACGGACGACGACGGCAACCTCGTCGCCGACGACCAGATAATCATCAGGAACCCCGAGGCCGGCGAAGTGCTGACGGTCAACGAAGCGCCCGACGCCGTCGAGGACGGGACCTACGGGATACAGTACCGGGCCGAACTCCACGAGGGGGTCACCTTCCACAACGGCGAAGAGATGACCGCGGAACACGTCGCCCGGTCCTACGAAGTGCTGGAGAACTCCTCGATTTCGGCCCAGACCTTCGACTCCTTTCTCTACGCCGAGGCTGTCGACGACTACACCGTCCACATCTACGGCCAGGAGCCCGACGCCGAGGCCGACAGCCAGCTCCCGACGACGGTCTACCCGATGGAACACATCGAGGAGTACCCGGACAGGGGGGCGGACCCGCGAAACGACCTGACGCCCATCGGGACCGGTCCCTTCGAGTTCGAGTCCTACGAGGCCGAACAGCGAGCCCAGTTCAGTACGTTCGAGGACTACTGGCTGGACGACCTCGGCCTCGACGCCCTGGAGTGGTGGGACGGCCCGGACGGGTTCCCGACGAGCCCGGTCGTCGACGAGGTCACGGTCTCTATCGTCACCGACGACGCGACCCGCGCGGCCGCGCTCAACAGCGGCGAGATCGACCTCACGTACGGACTCACGAGCGATACGTACAGCGAGTACCGGAGTTCGGAGGACTACCGGCTCAGCGTGACCAACGCCGGGGCGTACAACTTCCTCCAGTACCCCGTCAGAGTCTCGCCGTGGGACGACGAACGCATCCGCCGCGGCGTCAATCAGCTGATTCCCCGCGCTCAGATAGCCGAGAACATCTACAACGGGTACCGCAACCCCGCGTACACGCCGCTGCCCGAACTGGCCGCCGACGAGGGGTCGGCCGACTACGACGCGCTGGTCGAGGAACTGCGCCCGCAGACCGAACAGGACACCGAGGCCGCGACCGAACTGCTGCAGGAGGCCGTCGACGACCTCGGCGTCGAGACGCCAATCGAGGCGACCATCGAGACCAACACCTCCGACGACCGCGTGCGGGAGGCCGAACTCATCGCCCAGGTGATGAGCAACACGGAGTTTTTCGACATCAGCGTCGAGACCTTCGAGTTCACGACCTTCATCCAGCGCATCCTCGGCCCGGAGTACTACCAGCAGGGCAACATCGTACTCATCGGCCTCTCGGGGACGTTCAACCCCGGGAGTTTCTACGACGCCGTGAACTCCATCGACAACTTCGGCCAGTGCTGTAACTTCCAGCGGGTCGACACGCCAGACCTCGACGAGATCGCGACGGAGGCGCGGTTCTCGGTCGAGGCCGTCGAGGACCCGCAGTTCCGCGGCCAGCAGTACGACAAGGTGTGGCAGGGACTCATCGAGCAGGCCCCGAACAGCTACACCGTCTTCGGGACGAACGTCTCGTCGCTATCGACCGACTACGTCGGGCACAACACGTACACGTTCGCCAGCGGGATCCTCCCGTACGGCCTCCACGACCCGACGGACCAGCAGGTCGCGTATCTGGACCGGGAGTGAGTCACCACGATGAGTCTCAGACGCTTCATCGCGGTTCGCGTGGCCGCGACGGTGCCGATACTGTTCGGCGTCTCGGTGCTCACGTTCGCGCTGGTCCACCTGACGCCGGGAGACCCCATCGACCAGATGGTCGCGCTGAACCCGCAGATCTCGGCGGCCGAGGAGGCGGCGATACGCGCCAGGTACGGCCTCGACGGCCCGGTCTGGCAGCAGTACCTCACGTGGATAACCAACGTCCTGCAGGGCGACCTCGGGACGGTCATTAGCGTCGACCAGCCGGTCCTGCCCTACATCCTGGCCCGGCTCCCCGAAACCGTCGCGCTGGGGCTGTTCGGCTGGGCCATCGCCCTGCTCATCGCCATCCCGGCCGGCATCTACGCGGCGGTGAATAAGGACACGCTGGGCGACGACCTGTCGCGGGTGTTCGCGCTGTCGGGCATCTCACTGCCGAACTTCTGGCTCGGCCTGATGCTCATCCTCGTGTTCGCGCTCTGGCTGGACCTGTGGCCGGTGCTGGCCCCGGACAAGCCGCTGCTCTCCCCCGAGATGCTGTGGTATCTCGTCCTCCCGGGGGTCACCATCGGGACGGCGTCGTCGGCGACGCTGATGCGCGTGATGCGGTCGTCGATGGCCGAAGAAATGAACAAGCAGTACGTCACGGCGGCGCGGGCGAAGGGGCTTCCGGAGCGGACAGTCGTGTTGAAACACGTCCTGCGGAACTCGCTCATTTCCGTGACCACTATTGCCGCGTTCCTGACCGCGAGTATCTTCGCCGGTGCCGTCGTCGTCGAGCAGGTGTTCGCCTGGCCCGGGCTGGGCCGGGCCTTCGTCGGCGCTATCGTCGGCCGCGAAGTCGACCTCATCATGGCGATCACGCTGTTTACCGGCGTGACGATTATCCTCGCGAACCTGCTTGCAGATATCATGTACGCCGTGTTAGATCCGCGAATCCGCTATGACTGACTATGAGTACTGACCGAGGACGCATCCGGATAACGGGGTTCGACGCCGACCGCGTCGAGCGCCGCGAACCGCTGTCGGACTGGACAGAGACGAGAGATACGGAGACGGAAGGCCGCTGGGAGCGCGCCTGGCGCGAGTTCCGCCGGAACCGCAGCGCGATGCTCGGGCTGTACATCGTCGCCGCGATGTCGCTGCTGGCACTGCTCGCCCGCCCGATCACGGTTGCGGGCGTGACGGTCCAGCCGTTCTCGCTCGCGCCGTACGACCCGAGTGCGATCCTGTACGCGCAGGGCCTCGACGTGAGCGCCTACGAGGCCCCGTCGCTGGCCCATCCCTTCGGCACCGACGGCTCCGCGCGGGACGTGTTCTCCCGCGTGCTGTACGGCGGCCGGTTCAGCCTCTCTATCGGCTTCATCGTCGTCCTCGTCACCGCCGCAATCGGGCTGGTGTACGGGGCGATTGCGGGCTACTACGGCGGCTGGGTCGACGAGATGATGATGCGGCTACTGGACCTCATCTTCGCGTTCCCCGGCCTCCTGCTGGCGCTGATTATCGTCGCCGTACTCGGGAAGGGGTACTGGGAGCTAGTGCTCGCGTTCACGGCTATCGGCTGGGCCGGCTACGCCCGGCTGATACGCGGCGAGATTCTGAAAGTCAAGGAAAACGAGTACGTGATGGCGGCGAAGGCGCTCGGGGCGCGGGACCGCCGTGTCATCTTCAGGCACGTCGTGCCCAACGCCGTCGCGCCGCTCGTCGTCCAGGCCTCGCTCTCCATCGGGACCGTCGTTATCGGGGTAGCGGCGCTGGGCTTCCTGGGCCTCGGTCTCCCGCCCAGTTCCGCCGAGTGGGGCACGATGCTGGACCAGACCCGCGAGACTATCGTCCAGGGGCCGGGCGGGTCGATTCCCTGGTGGGTCACCGTCTTCCCCGGCGGCGCGATCTTCCTGTTCGTCATGTCGATGAACCTCATCGGCGACGGCATCAACGACGCGCTCGACGCCCAGGAGGGCGAGGACGTGGCCCGCGGGGGCGAGGTCTGATGGCCCTGCTCGAAGTCGAGGACCTCACGGTGAACTTCTACACCGAGGCGGGCGTCGTCACCGCCGTCGACGACCTCTCCTTTCGCATCGAACGCGGCGAGAAGTTCGGCGTCGTCGGCGAGAGCGGCGCGGGCAAGAGCGTCACCGCGCTGTCGGTGATGCGGCTCATCGAGGACCCCGGCCGTATCGAGAGCGGGACCGTCCGCTTCGACGGCGAGGATCTCATGGAACTATCCGAGTCCGACGTGCGAGACGTGCGGGGTAACGACATCGCGATGATATTCCAGGACGCGGGGACCGCGCTCAACCCCGTCTACACCGTCGGCGAGCAGATCGCCGAGGCGATCCGCCATCACCTCGACTACGACGACGCGGCCGCCCGCGACCGGGCCATCCGGCTGCTCGATGACGTAGGCATCCCGGAACCGGCGGCCCGCTACGACGACTACCCCCACGAGTTCTCCGGCGGGATGCAACAGCGGGTCGTCATCGCGATGGCGCTGTCCTGTGACCCCGACCTCCTCATCGCCGACGAGCCGACGACGGCGCTCGACGTGACCATCGAGGCGAAGATACTGGACCGCCTCGAACGCCTCGCCGACGAGTACGATACGGCGATTCAGCTCATCACCCACGACCTCGGGGTCATCGCGGAGATGTGCGACCGGGTGATGGTGATGTACGCCGGCCGCGCCGTCGAGAAGGCGACCGTCGAGGAGCTGTACTACGACCCGAAACACCCCTACACCGTCGGGCTGATGAGCGCCATCCCCCGCATCGGCGACCGGCAGGACCGCCTCCAGACGATTCCCGGCACCATGCCGGACCTGGTGGAAGTGCCGTCGGGCTGTAGCTTCCACCCCCGGTGTCCCTTCGCCGAGGAGGCCTGCACGCGCAAACGGCCGCCGCTCGTCGACCCCGCCACCGGGGACGGCGTCGGTCTGTCCGACCGGGCAGCAGCCTGTCTGGCCTACACCGGCGACCTCGACGGCGAACTGGATTACGAGGTCGAAGTGAAAGGCCGGGACACGCCGCCTGACGACAGCCAGCCCGACCCCCGCGTCGGGCGTACGGACTCGGAGCCGCTGCGTGCCGATTCCGACCCGGTCGGTACTGATACCGACCTGCTGGACCAGAATGACGACGCGGACGACGATTCGGGAGGGCGGCAGGATGGCTAAGACAGCAGACAGTCCCATCCTCGAGGTCGAGAACCTCACGAAGTACTACGAGTCCGGCGGGGGCATCGTCGACACCCTGCTGGGCCGGAGCCGGGAGGTAAAGGCCCTGGACGGCGTCGACCTGGCGCTGTACCCCGGCGAGACGCTGGGCATCGTCGGGGAATCCGGCTGTGGCAAGACCACGCTCGCACAGAGCCTGTTGCGGCTCATCGAGCCCACGGCCGGCACGGTCCGGTACAAGGGCGAGGACCTGACGGCGGCCTCTGACGACCGCCTACGGGCGCTCCGAAAGGACATCCAGTACATCTTTCAGGACCCCTTCGCCAGCCTCAATCCGCGGCTGACCGTCGGGGACATCGTCGGCGAACCGCTGGACATCCACGACATCGCCGAGGGCGAGGCCCGGACCGAGCGGGTCAACGACCTGCTGGAAACCGTGGGGCTCAATCAGCGCCACGCCCACCGCTACCCCCACGAGTTCTCGGGCGGCCAGCGCCAGCGCATCGGCATCGCCCGGGCCCTAGCCGTCGACCCGGAGGTCATCGTCTGCGACGAACCCGTCTCGGCGCTTGACGTGAGCGTCCAGGCCCAGATTCTGAACCTGCTGGAGGACTTGCAGGACGAGTTCGGCCTCTCGTACATCGTCATCGCCCACGACCTCAGCGTGGTCGAACACGTCGCCGACCGCGTGGGCGTCCTCTACCTGGGTGAGCTCGCCGAAGTGGGGCCGACCGAGTCGGTGTTCCAGCCGCCGTACCACCCCTACGCGGAGGCGCTGCTGTCCGCCATCCCGGAGCCGGACCCCGGCTGGAAGGGCGACCGAATCCTCCTGTCGGGCGAGGTCCCGTCGCCGCTGAACCCGCCCTCGGGCTGTCGGTTCCACACCCGCTGTCCGAAGATTATCCAGCCCGAGGGGACCGACATGGCCCAGTCCGAGTGGCGCGCGCTCATGGACCTGAAACAGCGGCTCCGGAGCGCCGACTCGCTGGAAGCAGTGACCGCCGTTCGGGAGGGCGTCGAGGACGAGGACCGCAGTCAGCTCTCGCGGTCGGCCCTCGACACGCGGGTCCGCGCCGAGTTCCACCTTCCGGACCCGATCGGAGACCGTGCGGCTGAGGAAGTGTTCGGGACAGTTATCGACCACCTCCGCGACGACGCTTTCGAGGCCGCGCGGGCGGCGCTGAACGACGCCTTCGAATCCCCCTGTGAGCGGACTGATCCCGCGCTGTTCGACGTTGGCGAGGACCACGGAATCGCCTGCCTGCTGTACGGTGACGACCATCCAGATTCGCCGACACGGACTGGGTAGTCCGGGACAGGACACCAGTGCAGTGACCCGCCACGCGACCGACCCTACTCGAACTCGACGCCGGTGATTTCGAAGCGTGCGCCGCCGTCGGCGCTTTCTGCCACGTCGATCGACCAGCCGTGGGCATCTGCGATGCGGTCGACGATCGCCAGCCCAAATCCGGAGCCGTCCTCGGAAGTCGAGTAGCCCGCCTCGAACAGTGCCTCGCGCTCGTCGTCCGGGATGCCGGGACCGTCGTCGGCGACGTAGAAGCCTTCCGCAGTGGTACCGACGGTGACGGTCACACCCCCATCCCCACGGTCAGCAGCGTCCCCTGGCTTCGGCTGGCTGCTCGTCGCACCGTGGTTCACGCTCGTTTGGGCCTGTGAAGGTGGCTCCGTCGATCCGTGCTCGACACTGTTGTCGGACTCCATCCGACTGCTCGTGGCACCATGTTCCACACTGTTCCGAAGCAGATTCTCAAGCAGTTGCAGCAGGCGCGGCCGGTCGGCGATAATCGTCCCTTCCCGGCCGTCAGTGTCGGTGAAGGTGAGTTCCCCGTCCAGGGTGTCCTGAGACACCATCTCCCAGGCATCCGCGACTGCGTCGCGAAGCGAGACCGGTCCTGTCTCCTGGATGTCCTGTCCCTGGCGTGCCAAAAGTAACACGTCGTCGATGATGCGCTCCATCCGGTCGAGTGCGGTCTCGATCTGTTCCAGGTGGCTCTCGTCACCGGTTGTCCGCGCGAGTTTCAGTCGCCCCTGTGCCACGCTCAGGGGACTACGAAGGTCGTGGCTGACGACACTCGCAAACTCCGCAAGCCGGTCGCGCTCGCGCTGTAGTTCCTGCTCCTGATTGCGGATGTCAGTGATGTTGCTCGCGACGCCGAACACGGCGACCGGGCTGTCCGGGTCAGACCGTTCGCCGGTATCGTGTATCGGGACCTTCGTCGAGAGGTACTGGCGGGACTCGCCGTCAATGACGATGCGCTCCTCGACCTCCAGCGGCTGCCCGGTTTGCAGGACTGCACGGTCGTTTGCCCACGCCCTGTCAGCCGTCTCCTCGGGGTACAGTTCGTAATCGGTTCGGCCGACGATTTCCTCGTCTGTGAGGCCAGTCAGTTCCCGATACCCGTGGTTGACGAAGATGTACCGCCCTTCGTCGTCTTTCATGAACATCGGGGTCGTGGTGTTTTCCAGGATCGCCTCGAGCCGGCGCTTCATTACCTCCAGTTCACGCTCGCGCTCCTTCTGTTCGGTAATGTCGTGATGGACGCCAATCATCAGTGTACTGCCGTCGTGCTCGATAGGCTGTCCCCGGACGGACCCCCAGCGCACGTCGCCGTCAGCGTCGATGACCCGGAACTCCCCGTCGTAGATGCCGTCCGTCTCGACTGCGTGCTCCATCTGCTCGCGGACTTCGGGGCGGTCTTCCGGATGGATCACGTCGAACACGGCCGACAGGGTGCCGTCGAACTCCCCGGGCTCGAAGCCCATGAGTCGTTCGAGCGTGTCGCTCCACGCGACCTCGTTCGTCTCGCAGTCCCACTCCCAGACGCCCGTTTCGCTGGCCTCGAGGGCCAGTTGCAGACGCCGTTCAGTTTCCTGTAAGTCGCGTTTCCGTTCGCGCTGGTCGGTGATGTCTGTCAGCGTACACACGACGCTCTCGACAGCGCCGTCGTCGTCAAGCAGCGGTGCGCTGTTCACCGAGAGTACCTTCTCGGTACCGTCCGGCCAGTGGATCTTGTGCCGGGCGTCGTACAGGGGTTCGCCGGTGTCAAGCACCTGCCGAAACGGGAGCTCCGCGTCCGGTATCGGGTCGCCGTCGAGGTCGCGAATGTCCCAGTCCGGGTCGTTGTACGCCCGGTCTTTCACCTCCGACTGCGACAGGCCGAGGACGTCCACAGCGCGCTGGTTGGCGAAGACGAACTGCCCTTCGCGGTCGAGCTGCACGACACACGACGGGACGGTCTTGAGAATCTGTTCGAGGCGATGTCGCCGCCGCTTGGCCTCGGTCGCCGACTGCCTCGCCGACACTGCGTTCTGGACCCGATTGGCCAGCAGTGTGTACTGGTCTGTCCCGCCTTCCTTCTGCAGATAGTCAGTGACGCCAGCAGAGATAGCGTCACTCGCGACCTCCTCGCTCCCTTTGCCGGTGAACAGAATAAGCGGGAGTTCAGGGCACTCCTCGCGAACGGCTTCAAGGAACTCGATACCGTTGCGACCGGGCATGTCGTAATCCGATACGATGCAGTCAAACGCTGACGCTTCGAGCCGTTCCAGGGCCTCTTCGGCGTCCGATGCCGTCTCAACGCGGAGTCGGTCGTTCTCGCGCTCGAGGAACGCGGCAGCCGTCTCCGCGAAGTCCGGCTCGTCGTCGACGTGTAGCAGCCGAATCGTGTCGCTTGTCGAGGTCATCGGGACAGATAGCTTGCTGCTATCTCAGTGGTCAGGCCACTTAGCATGTTTGGCTGTGTGTCACATGCGGTGTGTCGCAACACCAAATGAACGAGAGTATTCCGGGGATTCCTCCCGCCCTACTGCCTGCTGCGTGGATGTGTCCGAACACGCCAGCACAGTCGAGCCGGTCCGAATAACACTTTTGGGCGCGCCGGTCCGCCTTCCGATAATGCGTCGCATCTACGACTCGGGGGCGCTCCACCGTGACGATGAGGAGCCACAGGCACCCACCGAGCGCGGGACGCGGCCACAGGCCGCACGCAGTATCGACGGCGGGGCCTGGAGCGACTTGCTGGTGCCGACGTGGCTCCGCTATCGCGCGGTGACGGTCGATATCGAGGTCCCGCAGACTGCGTATCCGGCGGGAGCCGGGGTGCCGTTCGTCGTGACGATGAAGAACGCCCTCCCGGTGCCGGTAACGCTACCGACGGACTCGCCGCGGCCGTGGACGTGGTACGTCAATGGAGTGCCCGAGGCATCCCACGTCGACAGTGTGCCCGACGAGGACGGCAGCCTCCGGTTTGACCGCGGCGAACGAAAGCGGTTCAGGCGACAGTGGGACCGGATGTTCCGGGTCAGCGACGACGAGTGGGAGCCCGCACCGGCCGGGGAGTACACCATCGGCGCAGGGCTGAGCGTGGCCGACGCTGCCAAGCGTGGCCTGTACAGCGAAACGACGGTCAGCATTGGCGATCAGTAACGACGCGAGCGATCGCGTTCCGAGCAGCCCGGGTCAGGTCCCGCTCGGCGTCGGTTCAGGTGTGGGCGTCGGGCCGGGGGTCGGCTCCGGTGGTGTTTCGGCCGGAGTAGAAGTATCATCATCGATCCCGAATCCGGCATCTGGGGTTGCGCCACCGCCCGGGTCGGGTGCCTCGCCGTCGAGCAGGAACGAAAGCAGGTTCCCGATGAACACCTCGTTATCGGCGTCGTATATCTCGGAGCTCCTGATGAACGTCGAGTCGGTGACAAACACCATGTTGTCGTTGCGGACGACTGTCGCGTACGTGCCGGTGCGCCGCGTCTCCAGCGTCCGGGTGCCCTCGGCAGCGGTGAACTTCGTCTCGGCATCCCCGTTCACGACCGCGTAGCCAGCGGTGTCGAACGTGATCGTCTCGACACCCTCGGTCAGTTCGCCGTCGTCGCTCGGCGACGCGTAGATGGCCTTGAAGTTGTTATCGTTGGCGTCGTCGTCGACGTTGTACAGCTGTTCGGCCCCCATCCGGACGCCGTACCGTTCGGTGGCGTTGTTTGCCCCGAACGACACCGTCGTCGTCGACTGGGTGAATCCGGTCGAGAGACGGGTCTGTGTCGGTTCGGCGAGGATGACGACACGGCCGCCGTCGTCCGTGTATTCCTGTAGCGCTTCGCGTTCGTCTGGCGAATAGCTTCCGAGCGGCTGGACGATGAGCACACCGTCGTACTGGCCCAGCGAATCGGCGAACGCGCCGGTGCTGGACGTACCGTACTCGATCGTGTGGCCCGCCTCGAACAGCGCCTCGGTAATCGGTTCGAGCTCGGATTCGGACACCTGGTTGCCGTGGCTCGTGTCGACAAGGATGCGCTTGTCACTCGCGTCGGAGTCGACCGATATCTCTCCGTCTTCGGGGTCGACTGGCGCGTTGACAGCGTCGGGCTGGTACTGTGACGGCGACTGGCCGTCGATAGACTGGCCGTCGGGCGGCCCCGACGACCCCGGGTTAACGACTGCGAGGAGGAACGTGCCGGCCAGTAGCACCACGAGAACGACGATAAACACGGCCAGCGGTTTGACGATACGGCCTTCAGTCATTGCGGATCACCGTTGCGTTGTTGTCCTCGGCGGGGATTCCCCAGACGGCGTAGTACTTCACCGGTTCCCGGAAGGTCGTCTCACTGTCGTCGGGATGGACGAGATACGTCACGTTGTTCGCGCCCTGCACGGTCTCGGCGCCGGCCGGGACGACGATGACGTTGAATTCGGCACCGCCGCTGCCCAGATACGACACGTCGTACCCGTCGCCCTCGATATCGTCTGAGAGTGCGGCGGCCCGCTCGATGGCCAGTTCGGAGTCGCCGATGCGGTCGGCGAAGCCGTTCTCGGTCGCCTGTGCACCGAGGTACGTGTTCCCGTTAGCGACTTCCTCGCGGGAGACGGTCAGTTGCTCGCCCCGGTGGCGCATGACCGTCCCGACGAAGGAGCGCTGGAGTACCTCGATGTCCTCTCGGAGGCCGTCCTTACTCACCTGGGCCTTGTCCGGCCCCGAGCGGACGAACGTCTCGCCCTGCTGTTCGACCTGCTCGATGAGGCTCAGCGGGGCCTGAACGATGACGCCGATGCTGCCGACGTTCGAACTCGGCTTGACGACGATCTCGTCGGCCGGGACAATGCCGTAGTAGCCGCCAGACGCAGCCGTCCCCTCGACGTAGGCGACAACGGGCATCTCGCTGGCGGTCCGGTTCACAGCGAGG
>ENA-ORCS01000853-ORCS01000853.1-marine-metagenome-genome-assembly--contig:-NODE-853-length-16139-cov-3.294608_pt1 | contig 16139 bp, 23 predicted proteins | sample MGYA00237781_ERZ508513 | MGnify/ENA primary metagenome ERZ508513 (study PRJEB26184, sample SAMN06268793) | marine metagenome | isolation source: Eden Landing Ponds, San Francisco, CA, USA | place...
CCTGGCGGTTCGACGAAGGGGCGGCGAAGGTCGCGTTCGCGTTCGTCTTCCCGGCGGGAGTGACCGTCCAGACGGACTCGATCGCGGAACTGATCCACGGAGCTGAGTGGGCCCCCTTCGAGGACCTCGATGTCGGGCGCCGAGGGCGGGTCGGGATCGTGACCGCCACGGTGCCGACGCTCTCTCGCGAGACCCTCGCCCCCCTCGAGACTATCGAGGAGGCGGCCGAGACGCGGCCGACCGCGACATTCGAAGTCACCTACGGGAGCGAGCGACGGACCGCGACGATCATCCACGCCGGTGGGGACGCGATCCCACGGAGCCGACTCTCCCTCCAGGGTGAGGGGTTCCGTTCGGATCCGAACGTTAATCAGGACGAATCAGGTCGGTGGGCGGGGGACCCGTCCGGGCCGTCGGCAGCGGTCGAACCGGGGGATAGCCTCACCGTCGGGATCTACCCCGAGGCGACTATCGAGTTACGCTACCGGCCGATCGGTCGGGGTGAGGTCGAGACGCTCCGGACCTTCGAGGCGGCCTAGCCCTATCGTTTTTGGTCTGTGTGACCGTTCGACACGTATGGACGTCAACTGTGAGGGGTGTGCGGGCTGTTGTCTCGACTGGCGTCCGCTGGCCGACGGGACGCTGGATCACGAACGCCGGGGGCCCAGGAAACCGCTTGACGACACGTATAACCTCGCTCTCCTCCGGCGTGACGAGGTCCGGGCGTTCGTCGAGGCTGGCCTGGCCGACGCACTCGTCCCGCGGCTGTGGGCTGCAGAGAATGACGGCGTCACCGTCGGCGGGATCGATCTCGCGTCGATCGCGGGGCGACCGGCCTTCGGCGTCGGTCTTCGGAAGGTCCCCAAGCCCGTCGCTCCGTTCGACCACGAACCGTCCTGGCTGTCTACGTGTGTCTTCCTCGATCCCAGTACGCTCCAGTGTCGCATCCACGACGAGGACCGCTACCCGGAGACGTGCGGGACGTATCCGGGGACGAATCTGCTGCTCGATGTCGAGACCGAGTGTGAGCGCGTCGAGGCCGAACACGGCACCCGGCGACTTCTCGGCGACGAACCGCCTGCAGACGCGGAACCCCTGTTCGGTCCGGGCGCGCTCGGGACGGCTGTCTTCGCCCACCCGGATCCCGATCGGATCGCGGACGCAATCAGAAGACTCCGTGACAGCGAGTCGACGCGGCGGGACCGCGCGAAGTTCGTCGCCGTCGCGGCGGCCGCCAGTCCCGGAACGGTGGCCATCGCGGACGAATTCTACGAGCGAACGCTGGAACGCGCGCTCGACGCCGGATCGTGGGTCGGCGCGGCCATCGAGGAGTGGGAGTCCCTGGAAGGGAACGGGGAGACAGACCCGTCGCTTGCAACGTCCGTGGAGGGGGAGCGCGGTGCACCGCTGACTCCAGGGTGGGAGTCGGCCGGGTCCGATCACCGGGGCTGATCGGCCGGGTGACTACCGGGGCTGGGGCGTCCGGCAGAACAATCACTGCGGTTCAATCGGACTGGATCTCTTTGAACGTCTCCAGTAGGTCTTCGGTGGAATCGTCGCCTTCGAAATCGACGCTGCCGTGATATGTCGATCGGTCGTCGTCGAAACTCGCATCGACCGAGCTGTTCTTGCGTTCACGGCGTTCGTGCTCCGCTTCGTCATAGGCGCCCATCGACATGGTATAACACACCCATTGTTCACAATATATCCTCATCAATGTAACGGTTGCACACGGCACCGAATCACACGCACGGTGTCGCGTGTCTCGGCCAGCCACAAACGCTTTCCTCGTGCCGGTCCGACTCACGGCAAATGACGGACGTTCATCCGGGCCAGCGGATCGCGGTGCTGGCCGACTCCCAGAACCTCTATCACACCGCCCAGAGCATCTATCAGCGCAACATCGATTACGAGGCGTTGCTCTCGGCCGCGGTCGACGACCGACAGCTGACGCGGGCGATCGCCTACGTGGTTCGGGCCGACGCCGACGACGAGGAACGGTTCTTCGAGGCGCTGGTCGACATCGGCTTCGAGACGAAACTGAAGGACATCAAAACGTTTGCCGACGGGTCGAAGAAAGCCGACTGGGACGTCGGCATGAGCCTCGATGCCGTGTCGTTGGCTCCCCACGTCGACACGATCGCGCTGTGTACCGGCGACGGTGACTTCTCCCGGTTGGTCTCACACGTCAGACACGAGGGCGTGAAGGTAGAGGTCTACGCGTTCGGCGAATCCACGTCCGAAGAACTGATCGACCGCGCCGAGTCGTTCACGGACCTGAGCGAGGACACCGATCGCTTCCTGCTGTGACTACACCGGCCGGCCTTCGCCGGACGTGCCTACGAGAAGTGCGCCAGCGGCCAGTCCGAGGGCGGCGACGCTCCCGGCGACGATCGGCAGGACCTCGGTGACGCCCCCGGCGAGGATGATGACGCTCGAAACGAGCAGCAACGCGAACCCCGCGAGTCGTTTCGTCGAATTCGTTGTCATACCCCTTCGTACTGCGGCCGCGTGCATAAATCGCCCAGTACCCCCTCCCGATTGCCGTCGTCAGCCGTCCTCGATCGGACGAGTCTCGCCCGCTGAATGCCAGCGGTTATGTCTCTCGGCCGGCAAGCGGGAAGCCATGGACGAGTGGCGTCGCCTCGAACGGATCGGGACCTACCAGTTCGGCGCCGGTGCCGGTCCGGCGTTGTTCGACGACCGTACTGAGCTGTCGATCACGCGATCGAAGTCGGGTCGTCCCCGACAGGTTCACGGCCCCGACGGACGGATCGTCACGTTCGGACAGGACGGCCGGTTCACGCTCGGACTCGCCGGCGGTCGGCGCCTCAGGGAGGCGCTTTCCCCGCCGGGTTATCGGGTCGTCGTCGGCGAGGAGAGCGATCCGTTCGTCCGCGAAGGGCGCAACGCCTTCGCGAAGTTCGTTCGCGACGCCGATCCGTCGATCCGCGAGGGCGACGAGGTGATGATCGTCCGCGAGGACGACACGCTGCTTGGCGTCGGGCGAGCGGAACTTCCGGCGAGCGCGATGGCGGATTTCGGGACCGGGATGGCCGTGGCGGTCCGTGAAGGGGCCGAAGCGTAGACATGGGGGGCTGGTGACGGACGAACCATCGTCGGTACGTCGCCAGGCTTTTTATTGCGCGTTGCCCACGGAGGAATATGTTTGGAGGAGGCGGCGGCGGACTTAATCCGCGGAAAATGAAGCAGATGATGGAACAGATGGGGATCGACCTCGAGGACATCGACGCCGAGGAGGTCGTCATCAAAACCCCCGAGGAGGAACTCGTCTTCGACGACGCCGAGGTCCAGCGCATGGACGCCCAGGGTCAACAGACCTATCAGATCGTCGGCGAACCCGAGACCCGCGAGCGCGGTGCGGGCGGCGATGTCGAAAGTGACGCCGGGGGCGACGCGGAGTCGAGCGACGCGGACGCGGAGATCCCACAGGCGGACGTCGACATCGTCGTCCAGCGGGCGGGCGTGGACGAGGAGACGGCCCGCGGGGCCCTAGAGGAGGCCGACGGCGACCTCGCGGCGGCGGTCGCCAGCCTCGAGTGAGCGTCCTACTCGTCGGGGAGGGACGGGAGTACCTCCGCGAACGCGGCGAAACCCTGGAGACGGATCTGGGTGTTCTGGAGGTGCCCGAAGATGCCGAACCGGGGGACACGCTTGAGACCCATCTGGGGACTGCCTTCGAGGTCCGGGCGCTGCGTGGCCCGGACCTCTTCGAGCACTTCGAGCGGACCGGCGCGCCGATGATGCCCCGGGACGTGGGCCTGATTGTCGGCCACACCGGGATCGCCGGCGGCGATCGCATCCTCGACGTGGGAACGGGGACCGGCGTGCTCGCCGGGTACGTGGGTCGCATGGACGCGTCGGTCGTGACCTACGAACAGGACGCCGACTTCGCGGAGGTCGCCCGGGAGAACATGGCGCTGGCCGGGGTTAGCGAGGCCGTCGACGTGCGGACCGGCGACGCGACCGAGCACCTCGACGAACTCCGGGAAGACGCGCCCTTCGACGTACTGACGCTGGATACTGCCGACGCACCTGATCTGGTCGAGCATGCGCCGAATCTGCTCGCCGACGGCGGCTTTCTCGCCGTCTACTCGCCGTTCGTCGAGAGCTCGAAGGAAGTCGTCGAGACAGCCCGCGAGGTGGGACTCTCGGAGATTGATACCTTCGAGACCATCCAGCGTGAGATGGACTTCGACGACCGCGGGTCGCGCCCTTCGACTGCGGGCGTGGGTCACACCGGGTATCTGACGTTCGCTCGGTTGGTCTGAGCCGGTACAATCCCGAAGCGAAATCCATTCCTGAGAGGCGAAAGCGAGACCTGTCATGCCCGAGCGGTTGTACACCGATCACCCGGAACTGTACGACGCGATCCAGTCCGAGTGGGACTACGACCGGGACGTCTCCTTCGTCGAGGACGTGCTCGATCGCTTCGACGCCGAGGGTGATCGTCTGTTGGAGATCGGCTGTGGCACCGGCGAGCACACCAGGCGGTTCGCCGCCGAGGACTTCGACGTGACGGCGATCGACAAGTACGATGGGATGCTTGCGGTCGCCCGGGAGAAGTGCGAGGTCGATTTCCGAAACGAAGCGCTCCCCGATCTCACCGTCGACGGCGAGTTCGACGCTATCGTCATGATCCGGGGCGTCGTCAATCACCTCTCTCCCGACGAGTTCCAGCCCGCCATCGACGCCATCGAGACGCGCCTCGCGTCCAACGGCGTGGTCGTCTTCGATAACTCACCGCTGCCACCCGACGGGAACCACCCGGCACTCGCCGTCGGGACGACGGACGAGGGCGATTTCGCACGGATATCCCAGCACGTCGCCACGGGAGACGGACGCCTCGACTGGCGATCGATGACGGTCACACCGGAGGGCGAGTTCTTCGTGGATTCGCGTCTCATGACGCCGTTCGAGGACGCCACGATCGCCGCCAGTCTCCGTGAGGCGGGTCTCGCAGTCGAAACCGTCGACGGCTATGGTCCCGACGACGACCGGACCGTGTTCGTCGCTCGCCGTTCCTGAGTGGTCCGGCCGGTGGGTTCGGCCCGAGTAGCCAGCTATTAACCCTCCCAGCGCGTGACTCCGTCAACGATGCAGCAGTATCTTGATCTCGTCGAACACGTCCTCGCGGAGGGAACGTACAAGCCCAACCGGACCGGCGTCGATACGCTCGCGGCCTTCGGCTACGATTACGAGGTCGACTTACAGGAGGGGTATCCCCTGCTCACGACCAAGCAGATGGACGGTTTTCGCTGGAACTCGATGATTCACGAGGTGTTGTGGTACCTCTCCGGGGAGGAACACATCCGCAATCTCCGGGAAGAGACGGGGATCTGGGACGACTGGGCCGACGAAAAAGGACACCTCGACACCGCCTACGGGCGGTTCTGGCGACGCTATCCCATCCCCGAGGACGACGACCGCCTGCCCGGCGAGTCCTGGCCCGCCGACGATCATCGCTGGGTCAACGACGAGGGGACCTTCGACCAGTTACAGTACGTCATGGATCAACTGCGGGAGAATCCCCAGTCCCGGCGGCTCGTCGTCAACGCCTGGCACCCCGCCAACGCGGCCGTAAGCACGCTCCCGCCGTGTCACTACACGTTCGTCTTCAATGTCCAGGGCGATCAGCTGAATGTCCACCTCACCCAGCGTTCGGGTGACGTGGCACTGGGCATCCCCTTCAACATCGCGGCCTACTCGCTGCTGGCCCACGTCGTTGCCGACCGGACTGGCTTCGAGGTGGGGCGGTTCTCCCACACGGTCGTCGATGCCCACGTCTACTGCGGTGAGGGCGAGCGCGGCGAGTGGTATCGGGACAACCGTGGGGAACTCCGCGAGCGTGTCCGGTCGGTCGATGATCGTACGGAATACGCTGACGTGAAGAACTGGATCGAGGCGGAAGCGCCGCCCGAACCTGGCGCGGAGAACGCCGACCATGTGCCGAACCTGCTTGAGCAACTGACCCGCGAGCCCCGCGACCGGCCGACGATCGACGTGGCCGAGAAACCGCTTGCGGACCTCGAATTCGAGGATATCCAGCTTCGGGACTACGAGTCGGCGCCTGGACTGGACTTTTCGGTCGCGGAGTGACCATGATGGACGATTCTTCAGGCGAGAACGGAGGCGACGTGCGGATCGTCCTCATGGCCGCCGTCGCCGAGAACGGCATCATCGGTGCCGACGGCGAGATCCCGTGGTACTACCCCGCGGACCTGACCCACTTCAAGGAGACGACGATGGGCCACCCCGTGATCATGGGTCGACGAACCTACGAGTCCATCGCCGAGCGCCTGGACGGGCCGCTGCCCGGGCGGACGAACGTCGTCCTCTCGCGGTCTGGATTTATGCCGGCCGAGAGCGGGGACGACGGAGCAAGAGAGGGTGAGACGAGCGTCGTCGTCGCCGAGAGCGTCGAAGACGCGATCGAGGCCGCCGCCGAGACGAATTCGGACGTGGCCTACGTCGCCGGGGGAGCGACGGTCTACGAGCAGTACCTCCCGCTGGCCGATCGAATGATCCTCACCGAAGTCCCGGAGACGCCCGAGGGCGACACGCACTTCCCCGAGTGGGATCCCGAGACCTGGACGGTCCTCAAGCGGCGGGAGATCGATGAACTGGCGTTCGTGACTTACGAGCGGACGGAAGCCGGCCGAACGGATCAGGGAACTTCGTAGGTACCGAGGACTGCCGACGCGTCACTGTCCGACGACTCCCAGACGACCTGGATCGTATCGCCACTCTCGAGCCCCGATACGGTGATCGAATCGCCGGAAGTGATCTTGCCGTCAGATTCCAGGGTGTTCCACTCGCCGGCAGTGCCGGGACTCCGGATCTCGATCGAGGATCGGCGGACTGTGTCCCCGCCCTCGTGAGTGATCGTCACCGTCCCCGATCCGTCCGTCTCGAACCCGACCGCTACCTGTGGTACTGGCTCGGCGCGCTGTCGTGGCGCTTCGCCCATACCCAGCACGAACGAGCCGAAGACGGCACCGAAGAGCAACAGGAGGATCTCGAACAAGGAGATCATCCCGCGTCTGCTCGGAACTCGGTGGGTCGTCATGTAGATCTGTCACTGTCTAGCGACAGAGGGATATTAGTTCTGTCGCCGTCCGGGGTCTTTCGAGACAGTCAGCGCTCGACCCGTCGCATCAGTGATCGGAGTTCCTCACGGCTCGTCCCCGGATCGTCGCCCGGGTCCGGAACGTTCAGAATGTCGGCCAGCTCCACCGCCGGATACAGGCCGCCGGCGAGCAACATCGCCCTATCGTGCCAGCTGGCGAGCCACCCCTCCATCGGCACCCGGCACTCGCCGTCGTCCGTCGCTACTGGCAGCACCGCGTCGTAGCGCGTGAGTTTCGCTCGGGTTCCCGAGGCGACTTCGAAGCGCTCGTCCTCGCCTGTTTCGACGTCGACGAGCCCCTCCTCTCGGAGCTGCTCGGCGAACTCTTCGCGTGCGGCGGCCCGGACTTTCGGGAGTGCCATCGCGGGCCCGAAGCCGGGAGGCAACGGCGGGGTGAACGAGAGCCGCGTCGCGTAGAAGAGTCGCCAGAGGTGATCCGGCCCGCCAGCCTCCCGGACGTCGGCCCGCAGGGTGTCGTCTTCGTAACGACGTTCGAACGCGCGGACGGTGAACCCGGCCACCTCGGCGCGGACCTCCTCCCGGCGGTCGCGCAACGACCAGCCGCCAGCGGCCAGGTCGTCCCGAGGTACTGTCGGATACAGCTCGTCGCTGTCGTCGGTCCCTTCGTCGCCGTACGTCGTCTCGTCGGTCACGGGTCAGTGGTCGTCCTCGCGCCACTTGTGTCCGCACTCGGTACACGTGAAGAATCGGGTTTCGGACTCGTCGGCGGCGCGGATCTGTTTCATCTCCCAGAACGCGCGGTCGTTGCCACACTCCGGACAGTGTGCCTCCGTGCTCGGACGGGCGTCCTCCTCGCTCTCACTCAAGTCGACAATCTCACCCTCTTCCTGGCCCTGCGTGGTGACCATCGCACCTTCGGTGGCCTCTTGTCGTGGTTTCTCGGCGCCGCAACTCCCACAGACCCACAGATCGCCCTCGGTCTTCATCATCGATCCGCACTCGTCACAGAATTCCATGTCGGGCGTATGCCAAGGGGGGAACTTAAGCGCCCGGGTTTGGACCACCGGGGACGCGAGCGCCACGGGGCTCACTGCGTCGGACCGTCGCCGGTGGCCGACCAGTCCCCACACGCGTCCATGTCGTCCATGTATTGTCCGTGAAAGTCACAGTAGGGCTCGATAGCATCCTCGTCGACGCGGACGTAGTGGAAGTGCTCGCAGTTGCCGCAGTAGCGGTCCGGAGTGGCCCGTTTTCGAGCCGCTTCGAGGACCTCGGCCCCATCATCGGCTGCGTCGACGGCCGCGGAGCCCCCGTCGCTGACCGTCCGCGTGGTCGAGGAGTCGTCGCCGTTCGTCCCTGCACTGCCCGTCTGGGTCGGAACCTCGCCGTCGGGATCGGAGCCGAACAGGCCGACCCCGCCCACGCCGCCGATGCTTCCGAGACTGCCTGTCCGGCCGAGGCCACCGGCGTCCCGGACCAGTTTGATCCGTCCCTCTTCGGTGATCCGCATCTCGGCGGTCCCGCCGGGCGACTTTCGGGTCTTGAACGTGGCGACGGCGACGAACAGACACCAGCCGGTCGTGACTGCGCCGGCGAAGTACGCACCCAGCGTGAGCAGTGCGAGCAACGGGTCGGCAGCCGGCGCACCGGGCCACTGGGTCGGATAGGCGTGCGTGAACAGGGCGACGGCGAAGACACAGAGGCTGGCACCGATGGCGGCGGCCGCTCGGGTCACCCGACTGGTCGGAAGGACGGCGAAGACCCCCACGAACACCGCGGGCAGGCCGAGCCCGGCGAGGACGCCCGCCCACTCCCTGGCACCGTAGGTTCCCAGGCCGAGCCTGGTTCCTACGTGGGTCGTCGCCAGGACGACCCCCGCCGCGGTCAGGCCGGCACCGAGCGCGAACAGGGCCGCCCCCACGAACACCCGCCGCCGGCTCGCCACGGCCCCCATGCGGCGCCGATAGACGTCCGTCAGGCTGGTCATGCGGAGCGCTAACGCGGGCACACACAAAACTGTGCGTCAGACAGTCGTCTTGCAGTCGGTCGGATCCGAGTAGGTTCCGGTGGGTTGGCCTCCGCGTCCGAAAACACTAATCGCCGAGGGGGGCAAACGCGGGGTATGGCAGACGACGACGCGGACGAGGCGGACGAACCGGCCGTCGAACTCGGCGAGGGGGAGACCGTTGAGGGCGTCCCGCTGGCGCGGGTGTCCTCGCGACTCACCTACGGCATCGAGAAGAGCACCGTCCGGCGTCGCGAGGGCGATACGGAGATCCGGACGCCCGACGGCCCGACGCCGCTTTCCGACGTTCTCGATTCCGTCGAGGAGACGTATTTCGAGCGTCGGCAAGCCTTCGAGGAGGCGGTCCGGGCGGTCGTGGGGACCGGGCCAGTTCCCACCGAGTGACCGCCGGCCATGGCGTCGCTGGGGACGGATTCGATCGACCGGGGGTGGCTCGTCCGCGTCGCCGTCGTCGGGACGATTGCCGTCGTCCTGTGGGGAAGGATATCTGTCGGGTCCGTCGACAGTCGCGTGATCCGGGACGTCACGTTCCTGCTCGTCCTCCCGCTCGCGTTCGGCCTCGCTCACGGGCGTCGCCTGGGATGGCGGGTCGACCGCCGGGCGATCCGCAACACGGTCCTGCTTTCGGCGTTCGTCCTGCCGTTCTATCTCGTGGGTTCGTGTTTGCCCCAGATCCGGGCGTACTATCCGATGTTCTCGACGAGTGCCGAGCTGTCCGTCTTCGTTCCTCACGCCGGCAAACAGTTCCTCGTCGCGCTCGCAAACGAGACATACTATCGCGGACTGCTCTGTGTCGGTGTTCGGCAACTCGGCGTCAAAGCGGTGTTCGTCAGCCCGCTCGTCTACGCGTTCAATCACGCCGGCAAACCGCCGATCGAGATGTTCCTGTCCGGGCCGACCGACGTTCTCTTCGGCGCTGTGGACTACCACAGCCGTTCGATCCTGCCGTCCGTCGTCGCTCACGGCTGCGGACTGGTGTTGCTCGACTGGCTCGTCCTTCACGACCCACTGCTTCCACCCGGCGCGGTACAGGACTGGCTGTCGATGCTACCGATCCCGATCTGACGACGGGGCTCTGGACACGTGACGCACGGTCGCGGCACAATACAGTCGCTATGCCGGCGTCGCACCCGGAACTGCGTCCATCGCGGCCGTCAGTCCCGCCCGAGCCTCCTCGACGATCGGTTCGAGGTCCTCGTTGTCCGCGAGAGCCAGCATCTCCGCCGGATCGACGACGCTGACGCCCGTCCCGTCGTCGTCCTCGTAGACGACCACGTTGCAGGGCAACAGCGCGCCGAGTTCATACTCCACGTCCAGCGCATCGAAGGCGAGCGACGGATTACACGCTCCCAGGATGCGATACTGGTCGAATTCCTCGTCGAGTTTCGCGTCGAACGCCGCCTGCATGTCGATGTCCGCAAGCACGCCGAACCCCTCCTCGGCCAGCGCGTCGGTCACGGCTTCAATCGTCTCCTCGAACGTCGCGTCGACTCGATACTGGTTCGTATAGGTTGCCATCGTGAAGTCAAGTGTTCCTGACGGGGTAACGGTTCGCCTCATCACAACTATTGCTCGTTATTGGGTGTATAGAACAATACTATTTTGTCCTCAGCTCAGCCACCGGCGCAGTCGGCGGAACGGGTCGAGTTCGCGGATCACGACCCAGAGAACCGCCACGATCACGAGCGCGATCGGCCAGTGTTCGACCGCCGAGTCGACTGCGATTGCGGGATCGAGAGCGAACGCCATGCGAGGGGATCCGAGGGCTACCAGGTCAGTCTTTCGTCGAGCCGGTAGCACTCCCAGCTACACGTACCCTTTTCTCCTGTTCGCCCGTGGCTGAGCACATGACGCTCCCGATCGATCCGACCGAACTCGATCCCGAAGACATCGGCGAAAAGCGTACGACCCTCGAGATGGAGCACGAGGCGGCCGTCGAACACGTCCGCGAGACGTTTGTCGACGCCGGTTTCGGTATCGCGACCGAGTTCTCCCCGTCAGAGTTGCTCAACGAGAAGATCGACGCCGATCGCGACCCCTACTACGTCCTGGGGGCGTGCAACCCGACCGTCGCCGACCGGGCGCTGGACGCCACTGACGGCCGGCTCGGCGGGCTGTTCCCCTGCAACGTCGTGATCCACGAGGTCGAACCTGGCCGCCAGGAGGTCTATCACGTCTCGATCATGCGGATCGCCCGGCTTGTCGGGATGGCTCCCGACGACGAGACGATGGCCGAGATCATCGCCGACACGGGCGAGTTCGTCGAGGAAGCCTACTCGAACCTGTGAGCCTTCGAGACGACGGAGACCCTCATCGAACACGCACAGGACGCCCACGGGATCAGCGTATTCTGATACGGATTATTGTAGATTATTTCCGGATGACGCCGACCCGGGGGTCGACGGATACCGGTAAATCACTACAATAATCCGTATGAGGGGCTGGCGGTCCGATTTCTGCGGTGTCGGCGAAGCCGTCGAGGCGATTCTCCGGCGTGTGCTCGACGTGATCCGCGAGGGGGTCGTCCAGAAAACGTTTGGGGACGGTGATCGAATCGGGGTCGATGCCCGATCTGACCCGCCGCCGTGCCCTCCTCGCGGTCGCGTCGGGAACCGCCGCCCTCGCCGGCTGTGGCGGTTCCGGGGGCGAGCGCGCGACGATCGACGACCGTCCGGATCGCGAGCCGATCGATGACTACGAGGTCGCGTCTGTCAGGAACGAAGACGGTGCCGTGTTGTTCACCGAAGGCGACCCGCCGACAGCCACGGAGACCGACGTTCCGATCCGGTATCGCCGACGCGGTCGCTCGGTGATCGTCTCGATGGAGGCACTCGATGGGATCACGTTCGGTGACGTGCCCGAGGCCGAGCAACTCCGGACGTTCGCCGGGGAAACCGACTTCGAGACGGCCTCGCTGTACATGGCGTCTCACTCGGTCGACGCCTGCCACGAGATCCGTCTCCGATCGGTAACTGTCGAGTGGGACGGGTCCACGGACATCCACCCACACGCGCAGTTCTGCCAGGGGACCCGTCCGGCCGACGTCACTTGCAGCACCGACGCCGTCCACACGGTGGGGTTCGCCATCCGTCTCCCCGTCGCGGCCGACAGTTCCTCCGGAAGCGGGGGCGGCATGTCCTATCAGTGCCGTTCGGGACCGTCCCCCCGCCAGGGAGCCTTCGACGCCGACGTGACGCCCGCCAGTGGGGTGAAGACACGTGAAGCGCCGCCGCCAGATACTCGCCGGTCTCGGGACGGCCGGGATCGCCGGCCTGGCCGGCTGTTCGGGACTGCCGTTCGTCGGCGACGAGGGAGGGACGCGCCCCGACTTCGAGATCCCGCTCGACGCCGTCCCGGCGATCGAGTGGCCTCGATCACCGTTCCCAGTCGACGTCCCGGACGCGTTGGTCGAGACCCATCGCGAGCGCGCACGCGAACTCCTCGACATCGTGCCGATGGACCCGTCGATCCCGAACGGGGCTATCGCCGAGGAACTCCGCTCGGATCGTGAGCGAGTCGCAAGCGATCTCGCGGACGGCCCGACCGACCCCTGGCCTCTCGATACGCTCTCGGGCTGGCGTAGCCGTCGCGGCTCGGCCGCGAACGTCGCCGCCACCTACCGGGCGGCGACCGGCGAGGACGACGCCTCGACGCTCGGAGAACGCCGACGGGTCGTCCGGGAGAACCTCGGCTCCTTTACCGCCGATCACGACTATCGTGCCGTCTCGGTCCGGGAGGCGGTCCTCGTTCACGCACCGATCGAGGACCTGCTCTCCTCAATCCGCCGCCGAGTCAGGCCCGATCCCCCCTATCCCGACGATCCGGTCGCGGCGCCGTTTCAGGCCGGCGACGCGTTCGGGCGCGTCGAGCGGGCCGGCGCACTCTGCTCCGACGCCCGCCGCCTCCGGAAGACGTATCTCGACGCCCGATCGGGCGTGCGCTCACAGTGGAACCGCCTGATCACCGCGTCCGATCGACTCCGGTTCGCCGTCGCCGAAACCCGCGAACCCGTGGACGCGTTCCTCGATGCCGGTCGGGACGCGTTCGACCAGGATCTCGATGGGACGGCGGCGTACACCCTGTTCGGGACCGCCAGTCGGGAGGCCCGGTGGGCCGACGACGCCGTCGCCGAAGACCGTGAGGACGGCGACTACGCCAGGTCCGTCGTCGAGGCTGGGGAGGCCCTCGCCGCCATGGAGGCGCTTCGGACGGCGATCGAGGGAATCCGGGACGGCGACTATCAGGACGACGTGACGCTTGCCTCACTCGAACGCGGGGCCCGACGGGCCCGGGACGCCCTCGACGGGATCCGGACGGCCGAGTACGGATCGCTCGCGGCGATGATCGGCCGGCCGGCACTGTCGGCCTATGATGGCGTCTCCTATCAGATCGAGGAGAACTACGCCGATCCGCTCCGTCTCCAGGGCGAACTCGCCTGGGTTGAACTATACGCCCGCGCCGTCCCGGCCGCGACGGCCTTCGTCGTCAAGCGTCTCGACGCCGCGGTGGAGGAGTAGCCCAGGTGCGGTCCGTGCTCGTCGGTCACGTCGAAAAGCCGTACTCCTCATCCGGGTCGTCTTTCTCGTTCTCGACCGCCTTTCCGAGGATATACGGCGTCACGATCGCGTCCAGAAGTGCGACGCCCAGGACGACCCAGCGGATCGTTCCTTCGAGGAAGAATATCGCGACGAACGCCACGACGGCGGCGCCCGAGAGGCCGATCAGTCCACGCACGCGACGATCACGGAGGGGGTTCTCGTCGGTCATGAGCGAGTGAAAGAGTGCCCCGTGTTGTAAAACCCGCTATTCCGGCGAACTCCGGTTCGAGGCCGACCCTTTCGCTCCGCTGCTCACGGCTCGCTTCGCTCGCCGTTCGCTCAAACTGAGACGCTCCCTGCGGTCACGCCTCGCGTCACTCATCCTCGCCCTGCTCACGGGTCACTCCGTTCCCCGTTCGCTCTTTCCGAGGCCTCGTGCGCTACGCTTACTCGCCCTTCTCCACGGGTCGCTCGTTTCACTCGCTCCCCGTTCCGATTCGAGGCCGCCGCCTTCACTTCGTTCAGTTGTCGGCCTCGCCCTTCTCGATCGGGGCACCAACCAAATTACCCCACTCAGTCCAGGAGCCGTCGTAGTTGACGGCGTCCTCATAGCCCAGCAACTCGTGCAGGGCGAACCAGGCGACCGAGGAGCGCTCGCCGATCCGGCAGTAGGCGACGGTCGTGCTATCGCCGTCGATACCGTACTCGCCGTAGAGCTCCTGCAGTTCGTCGAAGTCCTTGAACGTCCCGTCGTCGTTGGTGACTGCGGCCCAAGAGATGTTCTCTGCGCCCGGGATGTGACCGCCGCGCTGGGCGGTCTCCTGGAGGCCCGGCGGGGCGAGGATCTCGCCGCTGTACTCCTCAGGGCTGCGGACGTCCACCAACGGCAGGCCCCGCTCGATGGCGTTCTCGACGTCCTCTCGGTAGGCGCGGATGGATTCCCGCGGTCCGCTGGCTTCGTAATCGACTGCCGAGAAGTCCGGCCCCTCGTCGGTCGTCGGATAGTCGTTCTCGATCCAGTACTCGCGGCCGCCGTCGAGCAGACGGACGTCGTCGTGGCCGTAGTACTTGAACTGCCAGTAGGTGTAGGCGGCGAACCAGTTGGAGTTGTCCCCATAGAGGACGACCGTCGAATCCTCGCTGATACCGTGAGAACCCAGCAGATCCTCGAACTCGTCCTTGCTGAGGATGTCGCGGGTCGTCTGGTCCTGCAACTGGGTCTCCCAGTTGAAGCCGATCGCGCCGGGCGCGTGGGCTTCCTCGTAGGCCTCCGTGTCCACATCCACTTCCACCAGTCGATACTCGGGATCGTCACTCTCGAATTCCGGGAGGTTGTCCTCGACCCAGTCCGCCGAGACGAGAACGTCGTTCGCGTACTCAGTCATGATGCATCCTCACCTACAGGTGGGACCCATAAAGCTGCTGACGTAACGGCAGGTACGGCCACTCCTCGCCCTGCCTGCGGGTCTCGCGTCCACGACGACCCGGACCGTCCCCCCGGGGTAAATTTCGCCGCTATCTCGGAGCACTGGCAGTCCGGGGTCGCGTCCACACGTTCAAATCGCAGGCCCGTCAACTGACGGTAATGACCGACATCGTCACCACGGACTGGCTCGCTGACCGGCTCGGGGACGTTCACATCGTCGACGTTCGGGACGCCTGGGAGTACGAGGGTATCGGCCACCTGCCCGGTGCCGTCTCGATCCCGTTCGACTCCTTCCGGGCCAGCGAGGGCGACGAGGGGATGTTGCCCGGCGAGGACATCTTCGCCGAGTTGCTCTCGGAAGCGGGCCTCCGACGGGACGACGAGATCGTCGCCTACGACGACACCCACGGCGTCTTCGCCGCCCGCTTTCTCGTGACTGCAGAACTGTACGGTCACGATCCGGACCACCTCCACCTGCTGGACGGGGACTTCAGCGCCTGGCAGCGCGATCGCCCGACGACCGGGGACGTACCCGACGTGACGGCGACCGACTACACTGTCGATCGAGCCCGCGAGTCCCCGCTGGTCGGGCGTGAAGCCGTCGCAGCGGCGATCGATGGCGACGCAGTGATCGTCGACACCCGCGAGCGATGGGAGTACGAGGAGGGACACATCCCGGGTGCTGTACAACTGGACTGGCGGGAACTCGTCGACGACGACACTCGTGGACTCAAACCCCGCGAAGAGATCAGGCCGATCCTCGAATCGAGGGAAATCACGCCAGAAAAGCGGATCGTCCTCTACTGTAACACGGCCCGGCGGATCAGCCACACCTACGTCGTTCTCCGGCACCTCGGCTACGAGGACCTGGCCTTCTACGAGGGGAGTCTGACGGAGTGGGAGGCGGCGGGCGAACCGATCGAAACGGTTGAGTAGCTGTCAGACGGGCATCTTGTAGTAGTGCCCCGGCGGCCCCGGGACTCGGTGCTTGTGGGCCCCGGGACGGACGTTCACTCGGATGGCGCTCGTTCGTCGGCA